>Ga0307378_10005404_pt1 | contig 17812 bp, 14 predicted proteins | sample UN1MG_FD_202238 | JGI IMG/M metagenome (GOLD analysis project Ga0307378, IMG submission 202238) | Soil microbial communities from Risofladan, Vaasa, Finland - UN-1 | ecosystem: Environmental > Terrestrial > Soil > Coastal area > Acid sulfate soil | place: Finland: Risofladan, Vaasa | collected... | reverse complement strand
GCCCTCGCAACTGATAGTCAGCAAGCCCTCGCCGGAATCGGTGCCGTAGCCACCGACCTCGATCAGGTACTGGCTGCCGGCGGTCGCGGCAAAGGTGACCGCTGACTGGTAGCCGGGACCGAAATCGTCGTTGCACTCGATCAGATCGCTCGCCGACGGGTAGCAGGCGCACCCGTCATAGACGGCGAGCATCGTATCGAAGCTGCTGCCGGCAAGACTGACGGTGACATCACCCGTGCAAGAAGCGGTATAGCAATACCAGATATTCGGACTGGTCAGGCAAAGGCCCGGCCCGTCGAATGTTGCGTCGCCGGTATCGAAGGCCAGGTTAGTTACATCGCCGACCGGCTTTGCGTCATCGCAGTCGTCCTTGGACGGCGGAACGCCCCCGCCCTCGCAACTGATAGTCAGCAAGCCCTCGCCGGAGTACGTACCGTAGCCACCGACCTCGATCAGGTACTGGCTGCCGGCGGTCGCAACAAAGGTGACCGCTGACTGGTAGCCGGGACCGAAATCGTCGTTGCACTCGATCAGATCGCCCGACGACGGGTAGCAGGAGCAGCCGTCATAGACGGCGAGCATCGTATCGAAGCTGCTGCCGGCAAGACTGACGGTGACATCACCCGTGCACGAGGCGGTATAGCAGTACCAGATATTCGGACTGGTCAGGCAGAGGCCCGGCCCGTCGAACGTTGCGCCGCTGGTGTCGAAGGCCAGGTCCGTTACATCGCCGACCGGCTTTGCGTCATCGCAGTCGTCCTTGGACGGCGGACCCCCCGGTCCGGCGCCATCAACCAAGTCTTGTATCTGGGACGCCGACAAGCCTTGGTTGTAAACTCGGACCTCGTCGATCAGCCCGTCAAAGAACCTGTGCGAGTTGGATGGATCAGTATTATATGCATCAGAGGGCTGGCTGCCAATTGCCACCTTAACACCGGCATTGGTAGCGACGGCACTGCCTCCCTTGCTCGCTGTGCCGATTTCGGTGCCGTCCAGGTAAATGCGCATTACGCCCCCATCCCATACAGCAGCAGCGTGCTGCCACTCGCCGGTCACCATGGTCCCGGAGCTGGGAATTAACATGGTCGTCCCCCCCCCATCCGTTGTCTTCAAGCGAAATCTCAGGCTTTGTCCACCGGATATCCCGATTGTGCTTAACATCCACCAGTGACTGTTATTAGACTGTTCGTTCCCCTTACTGATAATGCGGGCACCATAAGTGTCGAAGTCGTCCGGCTTAATCCATGCAGCGAGAGTTATCCCCGGGCCCACGACGTCAAATGCGCCCAGTTCCACAACGTCATTATCGCCGTCGAAGTCCAGGCACCAGCCGTCCCATCCACCTGCATACCATGCAGCGCCGGAGATTGTTCCGTCTTTGCCATTGCCGGAGCTGTCATGAGCCGTGCCGCCGGAACCCTCGTCAAACCTCCAGTACCCCTCAAGATCGGCTCGGACGCCGGCGGTCAAAACGAGCACCAAAATAGTAACTAAAATTGTAATTCGTTTGTACATGATAGTCCTTTCTAAGAAAACTTGCTTGCATTCCGCTCCTCCACCCACAAAAGACTGATGGACTCATTTTTTAAGAGCTATATAACAGTGCCAGCCTGGGCCTGAAACGTAACACCTTTTTTTTACTTTATTCGGTTAATGAGCGGTCGCCCCGAACAATTCTTCTCTTTTTGGCGGGCACCAGCAATAAAACTGCCTATTATCCTTCGATTTAAGGCACCCAACACGCCAATGGCGCCCCTCAGGTCGCCGCCCAACGTATGACAAGAATATCGTCCAATTCACGGCCTACCTTTGGATATTTTTGGCTTGATCCACCGCACGCTGTTAGATTCTACGCCGTGGAATGGCCGGGGTGAGCAGTCTGTGAAAAAACTTTTGCCGTCCTGCTTCCGGGCTCCGGCAATTGGTGCAATTTCCCGGAGTCGCTCTGGTGATATAGCCGTCCATGGTCTGCTCCCCAAAAACTGGTCCAGTTCTTATGAGAGGATAACCGACAGTAGAGGTATGTTTTTGAAAGGAATCCTCTCATAAAAAAGAAGCATAGTGGGGCCGCAGATTGTGGCAAAGTTAAGGCAAGCAGACGTTCTTATCGGCCAGAGAAAGGGCATTCCAGAAGTCTGTAGAGAGATTGATGTAAGTGAAAACACCTATTATCGCTGGTGGATGGATTATACCCGCCCTGCTGCGTGAACCAGTATATTCGCAAGCCCTACGCACCAAACAATCTGCCGGAACAGGAGCAGAAAATCCTGTTCCATTGGGCCTGCCGAGATTGCAAAGTTACACCTGCGCTGCTGCCGGCTTACAGGAACGCCCATGATCTGCTTGAGCGTTGCTGAAGCTCAACAACGGCCGGGGGCATCTATCCAAACCGGCAAAAATCCCGCTTAAAGTCGCTGAAAAAGGCTTGACCGTTGATTGTGAGCACACTATTATCCAAATCAAGCTTACTGGGAATATAAGAATCTACGATAATTGGAATAATTAGAGAGTAATTCAGTAAAATAACAGAAATGAGCGATAATGTTCTATACACAGCTTTGGGATTTGTGAATCCTATTCAAATTTATTAGGAGCCTGAGAGGATGACAAGTTCGAAAAACGACATTCCAAAGAGTATTATGGGCAAAGCCGATACTTCCGAGGACGAAATAGATCTGATCGATTATTTCAGGGTACTCTGGAAACGGAAATACTTCATTGTGCTTGGTTCTGTATTGCCGGCCTTGATCGTTTTCTTAATCTTTAACTTCTCGCCAAAGGATTACAAGATCACTTACATTTACGATACCTGGCTCGATAAAGAACCTTCCAAATTGCTCTCCAGCGAGTTCGAGAGCATAAAGGATTTATCTCAACCCACGGCTCAATCAGTAGATGATCTGGTCGAAAAGAACCGCAGAATACTGCTTGACAGGTTCTACAGCAAAGAGAATCTGGATAAGCTTGCCGCCAGGCTGAGAGAGAATGGTTTTGATAAATATGCGCAGGGAATATCCAAAACCCGGATTCAGTTGGAAATTACAAACTCATTATTGACTTTGACTATCATTGGCAGCCCAGGGCAAGACATGCAAAAAATATCTTCAATTGTGAGAGATGATTTTGAAAAGGTCATCCCGATATACGCTGTGAGGGAGGATTTAAGCAGCACTATTGCCGGGCTCAAGACTGAGATGGCTGATATTAAGGAAAATAGTTTTAGCCTGGAAATTGAATTGGAAAGAAAAAGGGCTATTTTGAAGAAAATGAAAAATTTGCCCCCCCCCGATCCAAACAAAATACCCGGCGGTATCATCTTACAGATAGACAATATAAGTCAAAACAGCGAATATCTACCTTTGGCTTACCAGATACAAGCCATTGATGCGAACATAATTAACATCGAAGAGACCATCAAAGTAACTCAGGGAAAATACAATTATTACAATAACTTAATAAGCCTTAATGAAAAGCTACTTGACGAGATAAAGAACGAAACATCTTCGTATTACACTATTCAGGAATTTCACTCATTCCTAACTAATATGATGGGCGATTACACAGAAAAAGAATTGGCCGATTATTTGAATGCTTACACTAAAAGAATAGAAAATGTGATATCGATAAATACTCCGGTTATAGAAAAGCCCAGTGTATCTCCGATTCCCAAAGGTGCCGCTAAGAAAAGCGCGGTTTCGTTTGCGGTGTTGTTAATGATAACGACATTAATAGCTTTCTTATTAGAGGCCGTGCAACAAAAGCAAGCTCCGGCCTCTTGAGAGGCTTTTTATTGACATAAGAACGAGCCGACCGATTGGTAATTGTTGGCCCGTCAAGGAAATGGGGTATTTGAGGGTTGCAACCATTTTTGCTTCGTATTCTTCCTGCAAAAATATCCGATTGCACCCCACGGGGACGAAGTCTAAATAGAAGATGAATGGGGCGGATGAGTACTTTTATATTTACGGGATGACCGGCTAAATAACTCCTGTTCACTGTCAGGCCAAAGGCTGCGGCAGTCTTGGCAGATGATCAATCATATTCGGTGGCTGATATGTCCCTCGGATTAAACTTAAAATATCGCATATTAAGTTTAATATGCCTCGGATGAAGCTTGATATGTCGTATATGAAGAGTGAAATGCCGCATTTGAAGTTTAATATGTCGCAAATGAAGCTTGATCAGCGGCAGATGAAGTGTGAAGCGTCGAGTTTCAAGTGTGAAATTTGATGTTTTAAGTTTAATATGTCGTAGATGAAGAGTGAAATGCCGTGTTTGAAGCTTAATATTTGACATTTGAAGCTTCAAATAATGCGTATGAAGTCGATTATGCGGACATAAAAGTTTAAAAAGGCCTTTTCAGGATTAAAAACGCGTTTTAGCATTATAGGGTGTAATTTTTTAAAATTTTCCCACATATTTTTTGACACTAATTGTTCGATGCCTCTGAAAAACTATGAGTTTTTACAAAGCAGTAATATATCTGTTAAAAGGATATGTCTATGAATAATACTGACAAGAGTGGTACTCCCGCAGCATACAAAGTAATGCGAAGAGAGCGGCCCGAAGGCCCGTGGGAAGAAGTCGCCACCGCCGTTATTACGGAAGCAACACTGGTCGAGCAGCCCCGCGGCAAGGAGCTGGAATACCGTATCGTCGCCGTCAATAAAGCCGGTAACGGCGAGCAACACCGTAATGGTTGTGCTGTGAAGCGTGTGAATGCCGAAAAGGCGCAGGGGAAACATCCTGCGACTTCGGTATTTTTTTTGCAATTGGTGTATAGAAAAGGGCAAGTTGCATGAACTTGTTTCCCAAACAGAAAGAAACTATTAATAATTTCCTTTGGCGCAGCTTGCAGGTATTCAGCAAAAGCGGTGTGACATTCTTGATTTTCTTCATCTCAGCAAAGGTTTTGGAGCCTATAGAGTTTGGTTTATTAGGCTACTTGATGACGGTGGTTGGCATGCTAACAATTTTTTGTGACTTTGGTCTTTCCATAGCAGTTTCAAAGTTTGTTGCGGAGTACAAAGCCAGACAATCCGAAAAACTCAATAGAATACTTTTCTCAGTTTCCACAATTGCCATAACCGCAAGCGCGTTAATTACAGTAGTCGTTATCCTTTTCGGTAATATAATATTCAAAGACAATTACCGATATATTCTTTACTTCCTGCCCTATCTTTTTTTTATGCCTTTGACAAGTATCGTGGATGGCCTCTACAGGGGCTTAAAACAGTTTAGAAAGCTTGCTCTTGTCAGCTCAGTTATCGGGATGTTTTCCCTTGTTATTTCTTTCATCTTGATAAAACAATTTTTTCTTGTTGGCGCGATTTTCTCCCAAAATATTTTGTATCTTTTACTGGCTGTTTTCCTTTATGGTTTTCAGAAAAATTTTAGTTTTCGATTCGATAAAACCCTTTTAGTTGAGGTGGTGAAATACGCTCTGGTTCTTGGAATCTCAGGTGTTGCGTATTTCCTTTATAGCGGGGTTGATATCCTTATATTGAAGCAATTTGGCTTTATAGTCGAAATTGGCTATTACGAAATAATAAATAAAGTGTTCCAGCTTCTGTTAATACCGTTCGTGATCCTCGGCCAGGTTATTGCACCCAATATTACCGAATATATTACAGTAGGGAATATTACTAAAATAAAAGACCAACTTAAAGGATATGCAATTCGTTGCGTTATTGTCGGTTTAGCATTAAGCGTATTATTGCATTTCGGCCTTCCCATCGTCTTGAAGAATATGCTTCCTGAATATTATACTGTCAGTTTCTTGATGATAATGAATATTCTCTTGGTATTGCTGCCGTTTAAGATTTGGGGTTCTCTTTTAAATCACGGGTTTGTAACTCCATCTGGTTTTGCAAAAATCGTTGCAATAACGACCTCAATAGGCGGAATTTTGAACGTAATTTTCGATTATATTTTTATAAATCTTTTCGGTTTTGTCGGAGTATTTTGGGTAACTTTGGTAATCCATTCCATGAGTATTCTGACCGTTTCCCTTTATTACTGTTCAAAAATCGGCCGTGAAACGGGGATTGTAGGAGTATGTGACACGTCAGAAGGGACTGTACAGACTACCAAGGATTTACAATAAGGGTCCTGAAGTAAGCCGGTACCAGTACAAGGAGGCAAGATGGTTAGCTGGTTGCTCTGCAAGCTGAGAAACAAAGTTTTTAGTCTATGCGTCAAGTTTCACTACATTTACTATAGTTTACTGTATCCGGGGTTGTGCTCCAAAATTGCAAATATACTGAAACTGGATGAAAGAGATATTGGTTTTGCTAATGATGAGGAGCCAGAACAGTCCTTGCCTGGACTGGACAGGCACTACAAAACCGGCTACTACCAGTATATGTTGGGCAGATATCTATACTCCATCAAATACATAGCAGGCAAATCAGTTTTAGACTGTGGGTGTGGGCTTGGCTGGGGGAGTTATCTAATATCTGACTATCCTGGAGCAATCTTGTCCATCGATCTCAACAAAGCGGCCTTAGACTTTGCAAATGTGACGTGGAGAGATCAGAAACTGAATTTCAAGCGGCACTCCGTATTGGATTTGGAGGGTCTGAATCAAGAGTTTGATGTGATTTTAGCGTATGAATTGATCGAGCACTTGCGTTTTGATGACGGCAAACTGTTTATTAAACAGACTTGGAGAGCATTGAATGAAAAAGGAGTGCTGATTCTATCATCTTGGTTCCCACTTGGCCAAAAACAAGAACAAGAATCGGAACTACAAAAAAACAAATTTCACTTACATATCTATACGAGAAGAGAAATAAAAGATTTATTGAATAAGGCCGGGTACTCGAAAGTCCGTTTTTTGGGGCATATGATGGTCCTGGCAACGAAGTGAAAAAACAAGAATTGCAAAACGACTTGAATCGATATCCTGCTGATACGCATCACAATCGTGACTCCTATCATTTGGTTATTCTATGTCCAGGATTGTGTACTATCCAACTTTCGTTTCCTCAAAAGTAACACTCTTGGTTTCGTAGTGGTTGCAAAAAAGCGGTAATGGGTCAGAATATACATAGTTCTCTAATGGAGATTGGGATATAGAGGGACAGGCCATTATGAATATATTACTCACGACTTCAGAGAAGTCTAAAATAAGGGGGCACACAGTGCGATGAACAGAAAGACGCCACAAAGTGTACATGAAGATGATTGGAGGAACATAAAGAAAGATTACGATTTGTTGAGGAATGATAAGGACATTTCCAAAAGGATGAAATTATTAAGTGGATTTTTCGAAAAATATAAACCTAAAAAAATTCTGGATGTCGGATGCGGCTCAGGGTATATGGGGTACTTGATTAAGAAGATTAACCGAAACGCATCGCTGACAGGTTTTGATATTTCTGAGTATGCGGTCGGGATGGCGCAATCATATGACAAGGTGTATTTGCTGGATATTGATAAAGAAGATATCCCTGAGAACAGTGGCTATTTTGATATGGTGGTTTGTGGCGACGTTTTAGAGCATATTTACGATGTTGACCATTGTCTGAATGAGATGAAAAGGGTTCTGAAGGTAGGTGGTACAGCTATCATAACAGCCCCAAATTTTAGTTATTGGAAATATCGCCTTGTCTGCTTGCTAGGGGGAATACCGAGTATTTTACTGGATCACCGTCATCTGCATGCATTCAACCATGAATTCCTGTTCAATAAATGCGTTGACGAGAAATATTATATTTCATACTCTGCGAGAAGCAAAAGGGATATTGTTACTAAGGTCGCAGAAAAGATGTTTAATAAGACAATTGTGCTGGTTGTGACCAAGCGTGAATGACAGAATATTGAGAGGGGGCTATATCGCAAAAGATAAGGGGCAGGATGGGAGATATCTATACTAACATTTTAATTCTGTTTATGTGGGAGTTGAAAGAAAGACTATGAAGAAAAAACTGATGAGTAGAGTTTCGAACAATCTTAGTGAAATGGCCAGTGGAATAGCTAATAGCTGCAGGAGAATTGTAAATCGAGATCGTATTGGTTGTATAAGATACTCGGTTACTTGGCGATGTAATTCGCGTTGTGAATCCTGTGATATCTGGAAAAAGGCAACGGGAGAGAAGGATTTGGCCGTTGAAGAAGTAGAGAAATTATGTAAATCTCCTCTCCTTAAACATGTTGAAAGGGTTGTTTTAAGTGGGGGAGAGCCAACTTTAAGAAATGATTTTCCTGAATTGGTTACAGTAATGCATAGGAATTTGCCAAAAGCCAAATTTTCAGTTACCCTTAATGGTTTATTACCGGAAAAAACCGCACAGATGATAAAGAAAATACTTAAGGATAACCCTAATATTATAATTGAAAACATCGGTATCAGCCTAAATGGTCCTAAGGAAATCCATGATAGGTCAAGAGGTATTCCTGGTTCATTTGATAGAGCTATTGAGACTTGCTATCTTCTTAAAGATTTTGCTCCAATAAAATTTAGTTTTACTTTTTTACCATATAACACTGAATATTTTGGTTGGACGCAAAAATACGCTAAGAAATTGGGCATAGGGGCTTATCTGTGTTGGACAGTAATGAATGACCGATTTGATACCCAGAACAAGGATCTAAATTTCTTTAAAGAAGGGATAAAAGAACACTTAGAAGAATACCTCAAAAATCAAAGGTTTCCCACTCGACTACTTATATCCTATTTGTATGATAATTTTACGCATGAAAAGTTTATGCAATGTTATGCCGCCAGACAGTTTTTCCATTTAGATCCGGAAGGGGATATTTATCCCTGTAATTTTAAGTTAAGTAAAGATAGGATAATTGGAAATGCAAGAAAACAAAGCTTTGAAGAGATTTGGAACAATCCTTCTAAAAAAAGAATGTTAGAAGAAATAGATTGCGGTGAATGTATATATCCAAATGGGCCTTGTGGTGATTCTGATTTGAATTATAGTAATCGGAACAATGTATTCACGCTCCTAAAATGGTATGTTAATAAAAAGATCAGATTGAAAAAGCTAATTGAATAGAGTTAATATTCGGTGTTTCAAGTTCGTATTTTAAAAATGACATTTCATCCATTAATTTAAATCATCAAATCAACTTATCGTCAGCCTCCAGTTGGCTTTGTGTAAGCCATCGTTAGGCGCTTACTGTAGAGTAACACGAGAAACATACTCTATGATTGAATGCGAGAATAATAATGGCCCCAAGATATCTGTAGTCATGTCTGTTTATAATGGGGAGGAATTTCTTCAAGAATCTGTAGAAAGCATCTTAAACCAGACATTTACAGACTTTGAGTTTATTATTATTAATGATGGTTCTACCGATTCCACTCCCAAAATATTGGAAGAATATGCGGCGAGAGACAAGCGGATTGTTTTGATACAGCAGGAAAACATGGGGCTGACAAGGTCTTTAAATAAAGGGATTAAAGTGGCCCGAGGAAAATTCATTGCAAGGCATGATGCAGATGATATAAGTTTTATAAATAGATTGGAAAAACTATATTTTATAGCCCGCCAGACAGGATCTGATATAGTTGGTTCACAAGCTTACTCATATATAAACAACAAATTTAAAATTAATCCAAAAACTGAATATCTCGAAAATATATCTTTATCAAGGTTAAAGTTTGGAAATATATTTGTCCATGGTACGCTTTTTTTTAAATCAAAGCTTTTAAAGCAGTATATGTACGATGAAGAATTTAGGTATGCACAAGATTACGAATTAGTAACAAGATTGCTAAAGTCTAATAAATCAATCTATATAATAAACGATGTTTTATATTTTTTAAGAATATCCGATGAGAGCATATCCAACATTAAAAAGGATAAACAAATAAGATGTGCAAAACTAATTTGCAAAAAACATTTTGGCACTACTTTATTTTTAATTCCTGGGAAAAATATTTTTTTTAGGGCTTTATTGATATCTTTAAGAAAATTAACAAGATAATTAAATTGGTATCAGACCAGAATCCGCAACAGGATCTTTTGGTATAGAGATAAGCATAAGCTTATAGAGCTTTACAGGATTGCACAAACGTGATTAAATTACAGCAGATTCTTTCTAGCGATATAAAGAAAAAGAAGATAACAAATATCTTGCTGTTTCTTTACGGCACCTCCATTGGTTTGCCGGATATAGCGATTGATTTTTACAATACACGTCTGCGCATAGACGACGGCATCATGATGATTTTGTTTCTTTGCGTTTTTATAAACGGGCTATATCATCCCTATCGTTTTGCCAAGGGCCAGTTGAAATTCCTGAAGCTTTCAGCGCTCTTTGCAGCCTTTTGTTTATTATCTTTGTGTGTCACTATTATTCTGGATTTACCTCTTGATTTATATTCGCCGTTCCGAATGCTGGGCTGCATGCTTATTTTAGTAACACTTTCTACGATTCTAAAATCTCCACGATTACTTGTGTGGCTGGGGTGGGGATTGTTATCAGGAGGTCTTGTTTTTATGACACAATTGTTTTTCCTTTTTTATAAAGCACTTCAAGTCGGACACTTCACATATTTTTTCCGACTCAAAAATGCGTTGAGTTTTAGGACATGGAATCCGAACTCGTCAAGTGTTTTTGCTTTAATGCTTGTTGTTGCACTATTTCTGATAGGCTCTGAAATGCAGGGTGTCAGAAGAAAGATATTTTCGACAGCAGCAGTACTCTTTAGTTTAGTTCCGTTTTTGCTTTACTCTCGTGGTGCCATGGCTGCAGTAGTATTCGCCTGGTCTGTTTTTATATTACTGGCTCGGAAGAATTATCGTTTCAAAGTGTTCGTTGTTTTGGTATTGGTTGGAATAGTAGTATTCCAGGCAGTATTTCAAAAAGATCTCTTATCTTCCGCAATATCTATCGACCTGAAAGCCAGCGAGACCCAGAGCATTTCAGAACACTTCATTATGTGGCATACAGCATTGGACTTGGCAACCGATTCCCCGTTATATGGGTATGGGTTTGGCCAGGAGATCCGTTCGTTTGAGGCGAGAATAGGGAGGGGTATGGCTCACAATGCGTTCTTGAGTGTTCTTGTCGAAGGTGGTTTTATAGGTCTATTTCTATTTATGTGGCCTATAGAATACCTTGTTCGTCGCCTCTGGACGTTTGCACATGGTAGTTTGTACGATATACGGGCAGTAATCTGCCTATCATTCCTTTTTGCTATAATCATACAAAGTTTGTCACAGTCAGCGTTGTATTGGCACAAATCGCCAATGTTGATGTTGTCTCTGCTGTCGGTGTACATAGGAAGAATTGAGAGATCTGTCCCTGTAGTCATAGCTGAAAAAACTGATACTTAAGTCAGCGAGTTATGTCTGTACTGATAATATGAGAATGTCAATATGTTTAAAGTCTTATACATAGTATCTGCGCTTCAAAGAACCGGCCCCATATTCCAACATGTCAATCATATCAAATACCTTGACCGTCAGCGATTTTTGCCGCGGATTTTGACTTTGTCGCCGGAATCGCAGGATTCTTTGATGGATGAATTTATCCGTCTGGGAGTCCCTGTTTCTAGTTTCAGACTGGGTCGATTCGCCAGTTTTATCCAAGGTCGACATCGTATTCGTGATTATATTTCAGAACACACACCTGATATTGTTCACAGCTCTGGTTTTCGGGCTGATTTATTTTCCGCTTGGATCAACCGTACAGTCCACACGGTAGCGACGGTGCATGGTTATCCTTTTGAAAACTACGCCTATAATTTTGGATGGATCGGTCGACACTTAATAGCACCACTTCATCTGAAAATATTGCGGCGAATCGAAAAACCAGTCATCGTATCCCATGCTTTGGGTAAACGGCTCTTGAAAGAATATGGGTTTACCTGTGATTTTATTCCAAACGGGGTGGACCAAGATGTGTTTTTCCCTGTAGAAGCCGCTCGCAAACGGCAAATTCGCAATCAATTGGGACTCCCCCTCGAACATCAGTTATTTGCTGTTACAGGGTATCTGTCGCCCTTAAAGGATCCCGTCTGCGTTGCAGAAGGATTTTTGAGGGCGGCAATTCCCAATACGGCAATGATTTTCATCGGGGACGGCGTACTGCGAGGGAGACTTAGTCGCTTGTGCAAATCAGGAAAAATCGTTTTGGTTGGAAGGGTGACCAATGTACAAGCCTATCTGCAGGCTTCGGATTTTCTGGTGTCCGGTTCTCATACCGAAGGGATGCCGAGTGCCGTGCTGGAAGCGATGGCTTGTGGTTTACCCTGCATTCTGTCGGACATTCAGCCGCATCGGGAAATTCTTGATTACCAGCCGCAGGTCGGAACGCTCTTTCCCGTCGGCAATGCAGAGCGGCTTGGAGAAGCAATCCGCCGGACAATAAATCAATCCTATAAGATTCAGCGACAAGCTGCTTTATGGATCATCGAAAATCATTTAAATGCGAAGCGAATATCGGAGCAATATCAAGCTCTTTATGAAAACCTTCTGCGTACTTAATAATACTTTCTGTTCTATAAAGACATGAGAATCAAACGCTATTCTGAGCATTTTCCAAGAAATTTATTTAACCTTATTCCTGAGAATTGTCAAATATATTTGGATGTGGGGTGTGCAGCAGGATTATTAGGAAAAGCTTTGAAGGAACGCAATAAGAATGTTGAAGTTTATGGGATGGAAATAAACCCTGAATATGCCCAACGAGCTGAAAAATATGTCGATGGTGTTGTATGTGGAGATGTAGAAAAAATTGATTTAGGTACCATAAACAAAAATTTTGATTGCATCATCTATGCCGATATATTGGAACATTTGAAAGACCCATGGACCACTCTCAGAAAGCATAAAGAATTTCTTTCTCAAGAAGGAACGATAGTACTCAGCATTCCAAACATTCAATTTATCGGTGTTATATTATCCTTGCTATTCGGAAATTGGAATTATAAAGAAGCGGGCATTCTCGATAAAACGCATTTAAGATTTTTTACAAGGAAGACCATAAAAAAACTTTTGCATGATACCAGCTTTGAAATACAGATTATAAGACCAAATTATTCCGACCATAAAGTTGTCGCACTAATATTGAAAAGCTGCTCCATCTTTGGTTTTTTAACAAACTATTTTGCCAGGCAGTTTCTGGTGGTTGCAAAAAAGAAAGTCACCTGAACCGCATTATCGATAATAAGCGCAAAATACAGTTGTGGGATAGGATTGACGGATAGGTGTTTGTTAGTACGTAAATAGTAAGGGATATAGTATAAATGTCAGCAAAAATCCTTTTGATTGATCCTCCGTTTTATAGAATCCTTGATTTTTATAATCGATATTTTCCGTTTGGCTTAGCCTCTATTGGGACTTTCCTTAAGAAAGCAGGCTGCGAAGTTGATCTTTACGATGCTGATTATAATGATAGTCCTAAGCATATGGATTACTCCCTTCTTCCAAAATTCTATCCGGAATATCTCGCCTCATTTCAAAATCAATCTCATCCCGTTTGGGTGGAAGTAAAAGATACAATTGCACGTGTTTGTCCTGATATAGTTGGTATTTCTATTTGGACGACCTATGCTGCCTCTGCTTTTCACGTGGCCAAACTTTGCAAACAAGTCAATCCCCACTGTGTTGTGGTTATGGGCGGGCCTCACGCCACAGTCAAAGCTGATGAGATACTCAAAATTTCATCGAATGTTGACTACGTGGTAAGAGGCGATGGAGAAATCACAATGCTTGAACTTGTGAAACAAATTTCATCAGGTCTGGATTCTACTTTGTCAATACCAGGATTGTCATTCAGAGATAAGAATATAATCGTCCATAATCCTTCCCGACAAATAACCAACGATTTAGAGCTGTTTCCATTCCCGGATAGGTCTCTCCTGATGAATGAAAACCGATATACTTCAGAGGACATGGGACTTATCATGTCCAGCAGGGGCTGTCCGTTTGCATGCTCATATTGTGCGACTCATACCAGAACAGTAAGTTATAGACCTATAGACCATATTGTAGATGAAATCAAACTGGTGAAAGAAAAGTATGGCACGACATTCTTTAGTTTTAAGGATGATTCTTTCACTGTAAATAAAAAGAGAGTTGATCGGTTCTGTGACAGGCTACTTGCGGAGAGGCTTAACATTCATTGGGAATGTAATACCCGCGTTGACCTAATAGACGAGAATCTTCTAAGAAAGATGAAAAGAGCCGGTTGCAACAGCATAAAGGTCGGTGTTGAGTCCGGCAGCGAGCGTATTCTGAAAGGAATGAATAAACAGATTACCCATGAGCAGGTAAGAAACGCAGCTAATATATTTAGAAAAGTGGGGATCCACTGGACCGGATATTTTATGATGGGTGTGCCTGGTGAGACTGTCGATGAAATTCACCAGACGTTGGGCCTGATGTACGAAATCGAACCGGACTTTGCTTCCATTTCGGTATATGAACCTTTTCCTGGAACGCCAATGTTTACTGAAGGTCTTGAGAAGAAGTTAGTCAAGCACGAGATGTCGCTTGAAGATTTTTTTACCATCTTGCCAAATCATTACTACAAGGCTAATCCTCGCAGACAGGTAGAGACCATCGGTGAAGATGAATTTATTGCTTTGGCCGAGAAGATGAAAAGAAAATTCCATGTATATAACAAGAGCTTTAAACGACTTTTACATAGAGGTAAAAGCAGAATTAATCTTTACGTTAGTCAACCGATGTTATTGTGCAGCGACATTAAAAAATATCTAAGTTGGCGGTAATGCGGTGAAACCTAAACTATCCATAATTATTATTAATTTTAACGCTGAAAAGTTTTTAGTAGAATGTCTTGATTCTATATACGCCCAAACAAAACAGATATCTTTTGATATTTGGGTCGTAGATAACAATTCAATTGATGCGAGTGTACCTATGGTGCAGCAGAATTTTCCCCAGGTGAATTTGATTGAGAACAAAGAAAATATTGGTTTTGCCAAAGCTAATAATCAATCCATAGCAAGATGCACCGGCGATTATATTCTTATTCTCAATCCGGATACGCTGATTCTGCAAAATGCTATTGAAAAAGCAGTTGACTTTTTGGACAGGAATTCAACTGTCGGGATTTGCGGTTGCAAAGTTTTAAATGAAGATGGGACTTTACAACTTGCCTGTCGCAGAAGTATCCCGACTCCCAGAGTTGCTTTTTTCCGTCTTACCGGTTTAAGCAGATTGTTCCCCAAAAGTGAAATAATGGCAAAATACAATTTAACCTACCTTGGTCCCGATAGCCCTCATCAAGTAGACGCAGTTTCTGGGGCTTTCCTGATGATCCGAAAAGAGGTTGTCGAAGGGATTGGATTGCTCGACGAAAGGTTTTTCATGTACGGCGAAGAATTGGACTGGTGTCTTAGGGCAAAAAAGGCTGGTTGGACGGTGATGTATTACCCATGTGCAGAAATCATTCATTATAAAGGAGAGTGCAGCAAGTTTAACCATAGAAAAGCTGCTTTCGAATTTTATCGGTCTATGTATCTCTTTCACAAAAAACATTTTGCCGATACCTATAACCCTCTTATCAACTTTATTATTTACACCGGCATTTTCCTGAAAGCTTTTATGTCGTGGCGAAGCTTTATCTTTCCCGCCAAAGTAGGCTCTAAAAGATAATCGGTTTATTTATTCAGACAATGGGTTGACCGGATAATTATGCTTTTGCGAATATTCTTAATCCTGGCAGACGCATTCTTGATAAACGTTGGTTTTCTTGCCTCGTTTTTCATCCGGTATGGAACGAACATCCCTGAAATTACTTTCCCTCCCTACAAAAAAAGTTCTCTATTTCTAACGCTGATTTACATATCGGCATTGTCTTTTTTTAGAGTCTATAAAAGCAGATTCAGATCTTCATGGGACCTGTTCAAAAGAGTATTCCTGGGGCTGTTTTTCGGGACGTTATTGAGTGTCGCTTTTGTTTATGTGTTCAGAGCCAAATGGGGTGCCTTCCCAACCACTGTTTTTGTCATTTCATTTTTCATCAATCTGCTTCTGATTTTTAAGGTTAACCAGTATATCCTCAAAGCCAGGAAAAAAATCAGAAAGAAGGTTCTCGTTATCGGCCGGGACAACATAGATGATATCGTCGGGAAAAAAACCTTCGTGGAAAATATCGGCAGCGATGAGATTGGGCAGTTGGAAAAATACCGGGATATCGATGAAGTTGTTATTTGCGAGAGAATCAAAAATGAAAAGGACCTGAGCCTCCTGATCTACCTCGTACAAAAGTTGAAAATAGAAGTTGTTTTTAATCCTTCGATTTATGTGGAGCTCCTGTCCGGCAGAATCAATGGCGATAATTCGGTTAACTTTCTCAGCACCTTCGTTGGAGAAAAGCGGGATGTTGAGGAGTTCCTGATGAGGAGCCTTGATATTGCCGGCAGCATCCTGATCCTGCTTTTTTCTACGCCGGTCACAATCCTGATCCCTCTGCTGATCAAAATATCATCTCCGGGGCCGGTTTTTTATAAACAGCAAAGAGTCGGCAAAGACGGCAAGCTCTTTACACTGTACAAATTCAGAACGATGGTCAACGATGCGGAAAAGGAAGTCGGCCCCGTCCTGGCCAGCCGGGACGACCCGCGTGTTACGAAAGTTGGAAAGATTCTGCGCTCAACACGACTGGATGAGCTTCCTCAACTACTCAACGTGCTGCAAGGGGATATGAGCCTGGTCGGTCCCAGGCCGGAACGGCCACACTTTGTCAAGCGGCACAAAGTTTTGCATGAATTGAGACTGGCAGTAAAACCCGGACTGACGGGCCTCGCCCAGGTTCGAAGCTTCTACGATTTAAAGCCCCGGCATAAAATAAAATACGATTATCTCTACATACAAAAAAGGTCGCTGCTGTTGAACCTGTACATTTTGATTCGAACCATTCCAGCCGTCTTCTCCAGAAAAGGCTGGTAGCCCAACACCTCCTTCACCCCCCCTATCGCTAATCACCCCGCGTTTTTTCTACATTTCCCATCCTTATCTGCTAACGATGAATGCTTTCTGGGCTCGGGGATTTTATTTTTGTAAAATTCTTGGTTGACTATCTCGCTTTAGTAATGTAGATTTGCTCCTGGTGAGCAGTGAAGCGAACTTTGATTTATGCCTCTTAACAACGGCATTCCAACAGCAGAAAAAACCAGCTTGCCTGAATATTTTCGTATGCAGTTTCCAACTTATGCGTTTGTGTATTTTAAAACACTTTACAAAGAAAGTGAGGGAACATGTCATGAAAGCATCATTTCTTAAAGCAGGTTTTATTCTGTTGTGTCTTATTCTTGTGCCGAGTTTTGTCCTGACAGGCTGCAAGAAAGAAACTCCCCCGCCTCAAGAACCGACTGCAGCCGAACAACCGGCTACACCAGCTCCATCGACTCAAGATCAACTTGCAAAAGAGAAGGAATTCCTTTCGGCTCCTGATGTCGTGACCTGTGAGCTTGAGAAAACTACTATCTCGAAGCTCGATCTTCCGCAAAACAACATGGCATCATTTATCCGCAGGATGGAGCGCGAGAACAGGGAAAACGTTAAACAAGCGCAAATCACCCTCGCCAATCACCCATTCAAGGCAATATTCGGAGACAAACCCGAACGGGAATTTTACCTGTATGACACCGAAACAGGAATCGGGCCCTACTGGTGGGGCTCATGGAGTTTGCATTCGTATCACAAGATCGACGACAAATTCTTTAAATTCAAGCTAATTGAGGACGGCAATCGACATAGGTATGCCCTCACGGGCTTTCCCTGTCACACCACCGGGCATACGGGTCCGTACCACGGCGGTTCGGCTGGTTAAGCTGTTCACTATTTGGCCAATGGAGCAAGGCCTAAAGAATTAA
>Ga0307378_10005403_pt1 | contig 17816 bp, 31 predicted proteins | sample UN1MG_FD_202238 | JGI IMG/M metagenome (GOLD analysis project Ga0307378, IMG submission 202238) | Soil microbial communities from Risofladan, Vaasa, Finland - UN-1 | ecosystem: Environmental > Terrestrial > Soil > Coastal area > Acid sulfate soil | place: Finland: Risofladan, Vaasa | collected... | reverse complement strand
ATATACGATATCTGGACGAACCGTAATTTCTGGGGAGACTATATATATACTCAGAAATGCAAATGGTGAAAGCCGTCCCGAATTTACAGAGAATCAATTACGCAATCGGATAAATAGTTCAGACTGGGAATTGCATCGGGGTCCAGAAGCTAGGCCTAATCCAGAAGCACCCAGGTTCGCCGAGACAGAAACTCCTGAACTTACATATGCCTTTAATATAGGGGACGAGATATACTTTGGACCAAGCTTAAATAATGAAGAAATAGTAGACCGATATCAATATAGAGATGGATCAGGGAATGCATATCTAATGTCTAATAATATGACCTATTCGGAAGAGTATATAAGAGGGAATATGCGCAGTGGCCAATGGAGATTATTATGAACCGACGTATGTGGCTAAATAATACCCCCAGGCCTAGTGAGGATATAGCAATAACCTCTAAAATAATTAAAGATTTAGAAGAGGCAAAAGGACGAGCTGTGACCCAGGCCCAAAGGGATTTCCGTCAAGGACAAATAGATTACCAACATGAGTCATTATTGGCTATGGCATTACAAGCAGAAAGAGGGCGAAGACGAATATGAAACGGCGTAAATTTTTAAATAATGAGGTCCTTACTCCGCGAATGATTGAGGATATAAGACTTGCCAAAATAGCTGAAGCCAACAGACAAGAAGCTATTAAAGCTGACAAGACTGTAATGCATGAGGATAGGTTAAAACGATGGGCTCAGGCAAGTTATAATAATGCTGCCAATAATAAGAATAGATTTGTTAAGCGATGAATAGAAAGAATTGGTTAGCAAATAAGCCCAGGCCTAGAGAAGTATTTCAGGCAGGCAAGTTTACAATGCCTGGATTTGTTGTAGATACTAATTTGGCAAATGAGATAAACGTTATGGGCAGGTGGAGATATAATGTAGGGGATATATTTTTAATTGGAATAGTATATATTCATATTACCAATAGAATGTATCATAGTGGGGTAAATGATTATCTTTTCTCAGATGGCAACACATTTACTGAAGATGATATAGGTCAGTATATATCCTCTGGGGTCTGGGAACAACTATGAATAGGCGACAATGGAATAAAGGTGAATTAACAGAGCGTCAGAAGGGCCTAATAAAAGAGGCAAAAATATTAGCAGACCAATTAGAGCTATAGGCCTGGCTTCTTAAGAGGGAGGAGGATCTTAGATTACAAGAAGAACATAGAAAGAGGTTTGTTCAGGCCGCCTTAAGAAGAATAAGAGGAGAGGATCCACAATGAGAAGACGAGACTTTATAAATAATAATAAGCTTACCCCCAGACAGGAAATGGTCCAAGCAGGAAAGGTAAGAAAAAATAAAAATGATGTGTATAAGGGTGTTATAAAAAGATTTAAAAAAGAAAAGATTAACTCTCGGTATTATCCAAACTTTGCCCTGGAAGCTTAAGTTATGAATAGAAAGAATTGGTTAGCAAATAAGCCCAGGCCTAAGATAAATTATATAACTATGAAGGGGACTTATGCTGTGGCTCCGGAAATAACTGTGCCCCCATTAGATACCCCCAGGCCTAGAAGTGTATATGAAATAGGGACTTTTCCATGGCGGACCAATGAAATATTTAATCAATTAATGACTTATGATCCAGCCTTTAGACGGGGAGTTCAGGAAGTGTATGAGGAATTTATTAATAGCAGAGAAAATAATGAATAGAAAGAATTGGTTAGCAAATAAGCCCAGGCCTGTGTCACCCTTCTTGTTATTGGATCGTTCAGTTCAGGAACGTCAAGCCCAGGCCGAAGCTAATTTACAATGGCAGGCAGTACAAGATTTTTTTCAGCTGCAGCGCGCGATGGAGAATATTCAAAGGGAGATGTTAATACACGGAGAGGCCTTTGTATATAATGGAGATATAATTAGAAATGAGTAGACGAGATTGGCTCCAGGGTAAACCTATGCCCTATCCTTATAATGGCTTTAACCTAAAAGATTATACTATAACTGGCCGGGAAGGAATTGTAGGAACATATTTGCCAAGTAATGATGCAAATGACCCCAGGCCTATGAGTTCAGTGGGGGATTTATATAGACGCGGTGGTAATAGATGGGAGATTACCCAAGTTCACCGCGATGCTGATGGTAATATAATATATGAGTTATTAGAATTAGATATTAATGTAACCGAAGGGCCAAGAATAGTAAGAGTCACGCCTGCGGAATTAAGTTCTTTTTATAGTTATATAGAGGGCGGCCGGGAGAATATTGCCAGGCCTAATCTTCAATATAATATAGGAGACATCTTTGATAGTGGTGGCCTAAGACATTGGCAAATAATAGAAATAAATGTATATGAGGGTCGCGAGGAATATGAATATTTATTAAGGGAAGATGCCCCTCCCTTTAGCATGCAAAGATTAGGGCATGCTGAATTAAATAGGCAAATGACCTTTTTAACCATAGGCCGGGTAGATAATAATATTCAACCCAGGGAATTAACTGCAGCTGATATTACTAATGCGCACCGTCTTACCAGGCCAAATGAGAGAATAACCTTAGCGCGAGGTTTTCATGTAGGGGAACAAAGAAGACGTAATGACAATGGAATAGTTATAACTATTAATGAAATACATCCAAACACCAATGGGAACTATTATTATAGACATTCAACCTCAGAAGATTCAGTAGGGACAGTGACATCGGCCAGGTGGTTAGCCGATAATACATCTCCATTAAATACCCCCAGGCCTATGCAAGTTGGGGACATTTATTATGCTCCAGGTAGAATTCCTATTGGGACCATTACCGGATTAAACTTTGGAACTGGAGATGGGATTAATATTAGGACATATAATGGAAGTCTATTCACAGTTTCCCCAGGTGATATTGTAAACCAGGCACCTTTTCATGAAACGTAAAGATTGGCTCCAAAATAAGCCCAGGCCAGGTAAGAGTTCTAAATTAATTTTTAAATATTCTATAGGGGACGCATTTGAAAGTGTTAATAATAGTCAAAATCTAGAAATAATTAATCGTGAATATAATTTAAGTAATATTCCTGTTTATTATATAAAAAACTCTAGACCTCATAACGAAGACGAGATAGATACAATGTTGAAGAGGGGTTTTTGGAAGGAGATACCATTTTGAATAGAAAGATGTGGCTCCAAAATAAGCCCCGGTCTAATGGGGTTATACCTAGTTTAGGGGGTTATATAAAACCAGGTGACGGAAGGATTGGTCAACTCTTTTCACTTCGCGCGCCTAGACTGGGAGAACAATTAAATAGATATGTATTAGAGGTAATGAGTTTAGATGACGAAAATCTACAGTCGGTGGAAATATATTATCATTTAAGACAGGTTGGAAGTAGGGAAGTTAGAACCATGGGCATCCGGGAACTAAATACTAATTATAGTTTAATCCCTGGGGCCAGTGGATTTGTAAGAGATTTAAAATAAAAAGGAGTAATAAAATATGAAACAAAGAGGTAAAGATAGGCGTAGATTTCCAAGGGGCCTAGAAAGAAGAAAGATTAGCTATAGAGAACGTGGGGCATCATTTAAGTCTTGGATGGGAAGTCACGATATAACTATTTGGCTCATGGTTATTCCCACAGTTATAATGGTCTATTTAATGCTAAGTGTCCTGGTCAAGTATTAAGCCATGGCCAAGCGTAGGGATTTTATAAAGGGTTCCCAGGTAGTAAAAAATGACTGGGCCCGGCGAATAAAGATAGAGGCCTGGAAGAATTTTATCTCCTTTAGAAATAATGAGTTTCCATTTAGTTCGGAACAAAAAAGAGAAATAATGAATGCATTGGAAATATTTTTAAACAGAACTGTAGATAATATTAATTTTGAATTTAGGGATATACGCAGGCACAACTTTATATGCAAGAAGAGTAAGTATAATTTCTTTGGCCAGGACCTAAATTGCTGGCTTATTAGATTAATTATAACTAGTAATGATTTACCAGGTATAAATTATAAGTGGCCCAGGGAGTTTAGATTAATTATTAAAATATTCATGAACCAAACAGCTTTTTATAATAGCACTTATGAAGTAGAGGAAAACAAAGATGAAGAGGAATAAGTGGCTGGGTAATGATATTGCTTCCCAGGACAATAAAATTAAAACAAGAATTAATGCCATACACAATGCTCGAATAATAGCTGAACGTAAGATATCAAGGTCTTATATTGAAAACTCCCAAGAAGTTATTAAATTAAAGGTTGTTAAAAAGCTAATGCGCGCGGAGGTGGCATTATTTAGTAAGAATGTATCCACTGCATATTTTGGTAAATCATGAATCGTAAGGACTGGCGTGAAAAATTAAATAAGCCTATTATTTATTTTTGTCCTGGATGTAATGGCGGCAAGGAAGAATGTCACTGCTGCCAGAGATGTCATAAGCCACAACTAGATGGTGCATTATATCCTGAAGATGACGATAAGATATGTAAGTGTCAATTCTCCTCGAACATGCTAACAGAAGAACAACATGGTATACTGGCATCAAGAAGACTAAGAAGGTCCCAGGCTGAAGGAGAGGCCAGACTGCTAAGGGAAATAATGGATGACGTACAAATAAGAAATTCTAACTTCATCATTTCTGGCAATAATATTGGAAATAACGAATAAATAATGAAAAGAAGATATTTTATTCAAAATAAGCTATTTAATATTCAAAATTATGCAAATAAATATTATCTTTTAAAAGGTGATATTATATTTATGCCTCCCGAGATACAAAAGTCTATAGATGACAAGGGGTTTATACTTTTCCTGGTGGCTAAGCTTGTAAGTAATGTCCTAGGCCCAGGAAGAGAGTTTTGGATGCCAGGGTTTATCTCATTTTCAGAGGTGGCATTGCTTAAAAAGACAGAGGTTCCACATTTGAGTAAGTATAATATTAAGGATCCAGAAAATTATGTTGGAAATACTTTTTAAAAAGCTTGACATATTGATTGACTTTTGGTATAGTTATGTTAGATGACGGACAACAATAATCCATTTTACGCGGAGGCCTACCATGGCTGTTAAACTAATTAAAAAAGGCAAGCGCAAGTAGATACGTTTTTCCACCTGGCATCACTTAGTAGATGTAAATCCACCAGGCAGTGATCATTTGAAGAGTGAACTAAAATGATCAACCTCCAGAGTCACCTTTTCCCTGAGGCCTTCGGGTCTTGGGGAGAGGTGTATAAAAATCTTAAGACTCCGTAGCTCAAAGGATAGAGCATCGCTTTTCTAAAGCGAGGGTTACAGGTTCAAGTCCTGTCGGAGTCACCACTTTTTAAAAAGTTAATATAACCTAACCAGGAGAACATAAGTAATGGAACCGACAATTATTCAGTATATTAGAGATCGTAAGGGCCGGAAGGTAGGCCTCATGTATGCAAACAAAACAGAAGACGGCATTATCGAGGTTGGATACAGTGCTGCCAATGCTAAGGCCGGGGACAAGTTTAGAAAGGATCGCGGACTGGGCATGGCTAAGGCTCGCGCAGAAAAGCTTGGCAAACAAGTTCGAGCTAAGTTGGCCTATTATATGCGTATGGCTGAGAAGGACCAAGAAATAGAACTCCAACGCCAAGAAATCCGTAAAGAAATCCTTAAGACAAAGACTCTTCCATCCAAGCCGCGCATTCTGAAAAGAACGTCTAATCCAGCTAGTGTAAACGCTGCCCAAACCTCTATGCAGTCGGAAATTGTCGTAGGCCCAGGATATAAGAGGCAGCTGGATAAGTTTATTGCCAGATGTGGTCGTTACTATAAAGGTGACAAGATTTATGCCATAACCGTAAGCCAAGCAAATATACTTGAGGCTGGAGAAGAGTGTAAGATTACCAAGATATTCGGTGGTGAATGTGACGTTCCTGGATTAGAAGAATTAAAAGAAAAGTTAAAAGAAACTGATTTTGAGGCATTTAAATAAAGAAAAAGTGTAATTAATTTATATTATTTTAATATAATCACAGAAAGGTAATAAAATGTCAGAAGTAATAGATAGGCCCCTGGTAGATGAGCTGGATAAAGTAGATAATGGCTTTGATTCCAAGTATGCCGTAAGGGCCCTAAATAACGACTATTCCACCTTTGATAATGTCATGGGAGTTTTTATAATTTCCTGCGGCTATGATGACAAGACAGCCCATAGGTATACTCTAGAGATTCACGAAAAGGGCAGTGCAGTATGTTTTTGGAATTCTAAGAAAAGATGCGAGGAAGTAATTGAAGACTTTAAAAAAATACACGTTGGAGCGGAATTAATCGAATCATGAAAAATCATTATGAAAAACTATTAGAAAAAGAATTAAAACGATTATGGATAAATGATAATGCCGTAGTTGTTATATCAAATGGCAAAGACAATTTTACTATATCTGATGGCAAACGCTATTTATACTCTAAAGGACATTTGATATATAAACATACCAAAACCTTGCCTAACCGCGCGGGGTATGATAAATTCTGGAATGCTTTAAAATCCTTAGAACATAGGGATAAGCCTAAGATTTGAATTAGTATTTAAATAATAGGAATAAATAAAGAGAAGCCAGGATTTAATTATCTTGGCTTTTTTTATTTAAACTGTTGACTTTTTATTGTTTTTTTCGTAATATAAGTTCAGAATAGGGAGACTATATCCCACTTATAAAAAGGAGAAAGACATGACTGAGACAAATACAATAATTCAGCAGCCCAGTGGTGTAGGTATTAAAACTGATGCTGCCCCCAAAAGATATAAGGTAAGCCGCAAGGGTATGGGTGGTCGTAAGCCTATTTATACCAGGGAGTTTCTTGAAGGGCTTGTTAATGAGAAGTTAGAAAACGGAACTTCGATAAAGGCCCAGTGCAGAGCTTTGAGCAAACCATATATTTCTATTTATATGGCCTTAAAGAATACGGGTTTAATTATACCCAAAGTAGATAGGGCCGCAAGTAAAGTATTTAAAACTACCGATGCGCCCCAAGTAGTTGTAATGCCCGATGTAAGTCCAAACCCCTAAGGCCTGGACAAGATGACCAATAGTTGACCCTGGTCTTCTCTTAGGCCAGGGTCTTCTTGCAGTCTGAGCAGGTATAACTTTTTAAAAAGTCAAAGGAGGAGTATGCATGTTCGAGCGTACGCGAAAAGATATCTTGAGGGATATTGTTATTTATTATAGAAATGGGATTGGAGATATCCAGGCCCTCTTGCATGAACTTGGAAATGAAATAGATGAGTCTGAGGCCATTCGCGAATATTATAGTTCTTGACAATTAGTTAATTTTCTATTAGTATATAGGCATGGAAACAATCTTATTTATTGCAGCACTTATCGTCTGGGGCCTCTGGGTAAAATACCAGAATACCAAACATATGCGTAAGTTAAAGAGTAAGTTATAAGGGCGGGTGGCGTAATTGGTAGCCGCACCGGACTTAAAATCCGTTGGTCGAAAGGCCGTGGGAGTTCGAGTCTCCCCTCGCCCACCAATTTTAAAAGGAGAAAGACATGGAATTAAAGATAGGCCTATGGCAAATAATTGAATTAAGCTTCTTGGTATTTGTAATCTATCGAGGCTTTGAGAAACATGATCAGGAAATATGGGGCAAGAAAGGTGTAGATACATTAACCAAGCTCATGAAGAAAGAAAATTTCCCTGCACTCATCTGGGGAGTAGTTATTGTAGAAACATTCTTCTGGTTCTTTGTTATTTCCATGGGTGGTATCGCAGGTTGGGCCATGGCATTATATGTAATTGTTACTGTGGCTATGGGATCTCACCAGGCAACTTCGTTCTTGAAGAATTTAGAGACAGCAAAAATAAATGTCTATAGTATTATCTTTAGACAAATTATATATCAGGGTATTTTAATTACCGGTGGCTTTTATACCCAGGCCCCATTAATTAACTTTTAACAAATATGGGTCGGTAGCTCAGTTGGTAGAGCAGCGGACTTTTAATCCGTTGGTCGTGGGTTCGATCCCCACCCGGCCTACCATTTTTCTTAAGAGGATACAGTGCAGACATTTTTACCATATAAGGATTTTGCTAAATGTGCCCAGGCCCTTGATAGGCAACGACTGGGTAAGCAAAGAGTAGAGGCCATGCAAATATTAAAAGCATGTGCTGGGGAATATTCTAAGGGTTGGCTTAAACATCCAGCAGTATTAATGTGGAAAGGTCATGAGGAAACACTGATAGAATATGGGGTGGCTATTTGCGATGAGTGGCTTGCGCGCGGATACAAAGATACGTGCAGAGAAAAAATAATTAACCTCGGCAAGCAATTTAAAAATACAACATACCCTGGCTGGTTAGGAAATAAGAATTTTCATACAAGCCACCAGAGTAATTTAATTAGAAAGAAACCAGAACATTATGGCGATATATTCCCAGGCGTAATAAATGACCTGGAATACGTATGGCCTAGTAGATTAGTAGCATAAGTTAACGACAACGTGGATGTGAGTGAAAGGTGGCAATCCCTCTAATTAGCCGTCCACGGGGAGTCAAGTCTGGACGCAGGCTTGGCCCCCACACTTTCCGGACCCGTAGCTCAGTTGGTTTTAGAGCAAGCCACTCATAATGGTTAGGTCGTAGGTTCAAATCCTACCGGGTCCATTTTTTAAACTAAAGGAGATAGTCATGAAAGAAGAGTTAGATAAAAAATTAGTCCAGGCCTTCCCTATATTATATCGTCAAAGAGATTTGTCTATGACTCAGACTGCGATGTGTTGGGGATTTCCTGGCGATGGTTGGTTTGACTTAATATATAATCTATCTGAAAAGCTTGAGGCCATAAATAATAAATTACCAGAGGGCTCAACTAAAATAGAGGCTTCCCAGGTAAAAGAAAAATTTGGCACACTTAGATTTTATACGAATGGAGTTCCTTCAGAAGTTTTTGACGAAGCGCGAAAATTAATAGGCGAAGCCGAAGACTTAAGTGCCATTACCTGCGAATACTGCGGTAAGCCAGGTAAACAAAGAGGCGATGGCTGGGCTAGAACACGGTGCGAAGATTGTAATAAAACAACCAACTAAAGGAGATAGTGTTATGGCAAAAAAGAAGAATGAATTAAATGAGTTAGATTTAGATTTACAAAAACAAGTAGAATCCCTGGCATATATAAGGCCTAAGCCAAGTGCGGGTGGTGCTACTTATGTATCCGTAACAAAAGTAATAGAAACTGAAGAGAATTACGTTGTCCGCAGTTGTAAAGTATATTCTCCTGAGCAATTACAAGAAGGCCTAGAGAGCGGCGACTTAAACTTGCAGCAGTCAGAAACAGTAGAGTCATATGTATTTGTGATAGATGAAAGTGGGGCCAGAGTTGCCGAGTTAGAAAAAGATGGAGGAATAGGTCCAGGCCATACAGTAACAATAGAAGTTAGATAATATAGCGGGGGTAGCTTAATTGGTAAAGCGCCTGATTGTGGCTCAGGAGGATTGAGTTCGAACCTCACCCTCGCCCCAATACTAACAATAAACAAGGAGAATGATATGAAATTAAAAAATTCAAATTACATAAAAAGAACAAAAGAATTGGATTTAGCAGTAAATAATATTCAAAAACGCATGAATCAATTCAAAAATAATCATAAAGAATTATTTTATTCACCTGATTATAATACCGACTTTGCCTTATTTGGTAAGACCTGGAGAATGCTGGAAACAGACGAGATTTCCATGGCAGTCTTTGATGCTGGTATATATAAGATAGATACAGATAAATCCAATAAGTTTGTGGTCCATTTTGACACCCTCAAGGATAAGATTAAGGATATCTTTATTGTAGAGGCAGAATAGGGTTAGTCCACAAAACGAGCAAATGACGAAAGCCTTCTATTATATATAGCGGGCTTTTTTCATATCCATAGAGTTATACTTATTCCCAAACCAGGATCTAAAGAGCTGAGCAGTGGGTGCCATCGCCTCAACTTTTTAAAAAGTTGTACCTAGCTCCTATATATCCGCGGGTTGCTAAAGAAGACACCGGATGCAGCCCTGGGAAAATAAAATGAATATAAATTCACATTTTCTTGACAAGTAGCTCAAAATGAATATAATCAAGTTAGATCAGAAATAAAAAGCGACAAAAGTAATAAAAAACCTGAATTAGATATTGACTAGTCGCTCAGTTAATAGTATTATCTAATTCATAACCCACTCTGGAGGCTTTATGCCAATTGTTAACCCCGCACCACCAGTAAAAACGTGGTACCTCACACGCCAGCGCCAATTTCTCGAAGCGGAAGTTGTAGAAAATAAACCCCGCTTGCGTACCATTAAAATCTTGGAAGCTGGTCATGCTCTCTCAGGAAAAACTTTTAAGACCCATCCTGAAAATGTTACGGCTGGAAATCTCTATCCTCGCGTTTTTAAATCAGCCACAAAACCCTCTGATATTTTTGAATACAAGGGTCGTGTTATGATGATAGATACAAACTCGGATGGGATTTTGGTTCCTGCCTTGACACCTTATAGTTTTCAGAAAGTCACAAGAGATACAATTGATAGTATCTTGGTAGGGGATAATGTTTTACTTACTGGTGAAGCTGGGACTGGCAAAACAAGTTTGGTGGAACAAATTGCTGCCCGGATTAATCACAAGGTTTTAAGGGTAAATCTGAATGGTGAAACTCGTATGTCGGATTTTGTTGGTCGCCCCTCAGTTAAAGAAGGCGATAATGGTTCCTTTACTGAATGGGTGGATGGGATTTTACCTTTGGCTATGAAGATGGGCTATTGGCTTATTCTTGATGAAATTGATTTTGCTCAACCGGAAATCTTGTCATTGTTACACCCAGTCCTTGAGCCTAATGGTCGTTTGGTCATTAAAGAAAATGAAGGTGAAGAAATTAAGCCTCACCCCGATTTTCGTATATTCGGCACGGCTAATAGTATTGGTTCCATGCAAGAAAGAACGGATACCTATACTGGAACAAATCAGATGAATGGTGCTTTTATGGATCGGTGGCATGTATTGACCGTTCCTCACTTGGACGAAAAGACTGAAATTATGGTTTTGAGGGCTGCCGTTCCTGAATTACAGCCTAAGTTTGCCAAGTCGATTGTTAGGTTTGCAAATACAATCCGTAAAGGTGTAGACAATCAAATAGTTTCCATTAAAATGTCTACTCGGGGTTGCCTTGCATGGGCTAAAAAAACAGCCTTGTATCGTAATCCGGTTCAAGGTGCTGAGAATGTCTTTTTGAATAAAGTAACCCCAGAGGAAAGAGAAATCTTGGAAAAACAGATTGCTTTACACTTTGGCAAAAAAGGCAAAAAGAAAAACACTGATGGCACAAGTGTAAATCCTGGTCCGGTTCCTGCAACTCCAGTATTGGTTAATGGTAAAAAACGTGGTCGTGGTCGCCCAAAAGGTGCCAAGAATAAATCAAAGAATTAATCATATCTATTGACTAGTCTATCCCCCTTTGGTAATATAATTACAGACCTACCAAAGGGGGTGGGCAATTCTACTCTGGAGAAACAATGTTTATACAAATGCCTGAATATGTCAATAAGTTTGAAAAGTTTACCAATCTGGTTACGGAAAGATTTGATGTTTCCGTAGTCTTGGATGGTGCAAAAGCTGAAACAAACGGAAAGCAAATCTCGCTACCTAATATCTATGGTATGACCGAAGTTGAAGTGGAGTTCCTATATGGAATTTTGCTTCATGAAGTTGGTCATATTCGTCATTCGTGTTTTGATAAAGAATTGTTTTCTAAATTCAAATCTCAAGCACACTTTCTATTATATAATGCTATTGAAGATGCAAGAATTGAAAATGCCCTAATGAAAGAATATGGTGGGGCAGCAGATATTTTTAACGATCTCTATTCCCGCTCAAATGATCCACAATTTATGCAGAAAGTATTTGGGGGTGATGGTTCAAGTCCTTCTGATCCTTTCTTTATTTTTGGTCTTATGCTTCATGAATATTTTCTTACTATCAATGCTCCGCTTCCTAAGATTAAAAAGGCTATTCTCACAAAGTCCCAGGAAATGTTTGAGAGTGTCCGCCATATTGTGGAAGTGGCAGTATTAAAAGATGGATGGGATGTACAAAAAGTAGCTACTGAAATCTATGATATCATCTATGCTCAGAATACGGACAAGTCTGAAAAAATTGATATTAAAGCTGATGAAGAAGAAAAAGAAAAGACCCAAGAGGGTATTGATCAAATGCTACAGGAATTGATGGATGTAAAGAAAATGGCAGATGATATGCGTAAACAATTACAACCCCAGCGCGATCAGAAAAAAGCATTACGTAAAGAATATAAAAAAGAAGAACGTAAAATGAATAAGTTGCAAAAAGAAATTGATAAAAAAGTAGAACCTTTGGAAAATGAATTAATTCAAAATGAACCTTTAAATAATGCAGAAGCGGCAATGCGTAGATTGGAACAACAGCTTCATAATAAAAAAAGCGAACAAGGCAAACTCTCTCGTAAAATTTCTACCCAAAAAGAAGGTTTGGAACAATCTCAAAGAGACAAAGCTGATCCAGACAAAGACAATAAGAAAGCTACTCAAAAAGAAAAGTATCATACTAAGCGTAAAGCTAAACTTGAAGCGGATAAAACTCCTATTGATCAAAAGGTGCAAGAATTAAAACAGCGCCTTGAACAAGCTAAACAGGATTTTAATCGGGAAATGCAAAAACCTGGACCAAGCGGGCAAACACCTGAGCAACTTAATCAGGAAATTAATGATCTGGAAAGTCAGACTGATCCTAGCACTCAAAAGATGAATGATTTAAATAATCAAATAAAACCTTTGAGTGAACAAATCTCGGATGGAAATCAGCAAGTGGCAGATGCAAGACAAGCGGCACTTAAGAAGAATATCCAAAACATTATGAAGGCTGCTCAGGCGGCGAATGATGCTGGACTTCCTTCGCCTATTCCACCATTTACTCCTAATGATGATTGGTCTGAGGCTGATGGTGTTCAAAAACAATTTGACAATAAAGCCGCAGAAAAAACTGAATTGCCGGTAGTAAATGGAATGTCTCCCTTTGGTTCTAACCTTAGGGATGTAATTATGAGACTTACTGATGTTTCGAATAACCTTAAGCAATTAGATGTTACACAAGTTATTACTCGTAAATTAAATAAGAGTAAATTTGAAAACTTGGATAACGAAACTGATATGACTAATAGCGAAGATGCTCTTGATGTAAAATCAAATAACACTTTGATTCGCCCCCATGTTCCAGTAACAAGAAACTTTGATCGGGTGCAGGAAAAAACGGCTGGTGGAGATCTTGTAGGAATTAACCAGATTAAAATAGAAAAGAAATCTGATATCACAAAAGTTGCACAAGTGCTACAGCGTAAATTCAAATTTAAGACTAAGAAACGTTTTCGTCCTAATCAGGAAGAGGGTCAATTAGACACGCGCGAATTATGGAGAATACCTAATGGTCTTGGAACAAAGATTTTTGAAACTACCATTAAAAGAAACGAAAGCAAGGTTCAAGTCTCTATAGCAATTGATGTATCAGGCAGTATGGATAAAGATTGCACGGAAAATGGTCTTAAGATAAAACAATTGGCAGTAACACTTTCAGAAGCCTTGAATAATGCCAGCGTGAAACATGAAATTCTTGGCTATGGTGCTTCCCCCTCTTATGAAGTGGAAGGATATAAGGGTAGTGCTGTATTTAATCGTAAACGTCATGCTCTTGAAACTATTGTATACAAAAAGGCTGATGGCAAGTCCGGACTTCAAAACCTGGAATTAGAGCCTTGGGATAATGCCGATGGGGAAAGTCTTAGACTAGTGGCAGATAGACTTCTTAGGTCTGGTGCTAAAAAGAAAATTATGTTTGTAATCTCTGATGGAAAACCCTACTTGACCGATGAAGATACAAATGTATTGGATTATGACCTACACAAAGCTATTGAAGATTGCAAGAAAAAAGGTATCTCAATTTATGGCTTTGGATTTAATGACACCCCTCGCAATTTCTATGATAAATATTGCAAGGTGGAAAACATAGATAACTTGGTCGCTTTTCTGAATAAAAATATTGAAACAGTCTCTTGACAAGTAGGGCTGAATAGCTATAATGAATATACACTCAGGAGAAACAAATGGTAAAAAATACTCAAAGGGATATGCTTAAGGACTTTTTAATGGATATCCAGCGCGGTAAGGATGAAGTCAAAAAGAAAGAAGGTATTTTGACTGGTGATGAAATGGCAAGAAAGAATATACTTAATCTCAAGATAGTTTGCTGCGTGGACGTTTCAGCTTCTATTTCAAGTGACCAGTATAATTCCTTTATGAACCAAGTAAGAATGGTCAAAGGTCTTAGTAGGGTTCAAGTAATAGAAACAGATACGGATATTAGCTGTATGTATAACTTGGATTTGTCGGAACGTAGGGGTGACGAAGTGGTAAGGCTTAGGGGTGGTGGTGGAACGGATTTTGAAATTGCCTTTAAAGCTGCCTGTGATATGAAACCTGACGCTATCCTATTCTTGACAGATGGGGATGATAGTGGTAGTCTCAAAAAGCCAAAAGATATTCCGGTGGCTTGGTGTGTAACAAGTAATGGTCATGCTCCTTATACTTGGGGCAAAGAAATTGGGAGGGTAGACAAATGAGTAATTGGAAGGTTCGGGCATATGATGTTGATGATCCTGAAAAGGAAATTGCATCTTGGGTAATTGAAAACCGCACGGAAGATCAGGCAACAAAAGAGGCTGAGGCTGATATTCAAATGTCAACAGAATATGGCGATTGGTCAATGGAAGAAATTCAATCTTAAAGGAGTATGGCTATGGCTGGAATGGTAGATGAAAAAACCCTGGAAATTGCATCATTTGTAAAGGTGTCAGCATTTGGCCCCTATGAAACTGTGCATTTATTTGATACAGGGAAGTTTTTTGGATCACGGGCAGAATATAATAAGTATTTGGCAGGTATGGAAAAGAAAGAAGCTATTAAGAGAGCCAAGAAAGCCCTCAAAATGGCCTCTGAGACCCCTTCTATCGCATCTTCTAAGGCTAAGGATACCGATATAGAGGAAATTGAAGAAATAGACGAAGATTTGGACGATGATGTAGAAATGGAAGATGTTGAAATAGATGATGATGATCCAGATATTCCAGAAGAAGAAGGAACGGATGGACTGGAAATGGGTGGCGACGATTGAGGTTAATTAAATAATAATCAAGAGGCCCCTGACTAATTAATTTTGGTCAGGGGTTTTTTGCATCATGACCTGGATCTCGGACGACATGTGCCGCAGCCTAGACATTTATAACTTTTTAAAAAGTCGAAGATTAGAATGCCAGATTTGATATAATTAGGTAATCTAAAAGGAGTAATAATGTGGACATATCTCTCAACAAACTCAGGGGCCTTGACCTCTTCTCAGGAATTGGTGGAATTAGCGAGGCCCTGGTGCCGTGGGTTGAAACAGTTGCCTATTGTGAAAACGACAAATTCCCTCAAGCGGTCTTACTCAGTAGGATGGAACGAGGTGAAATTGACACGGCCCCAATCTGGGACGATGTTACAACCCTTAGCAAAAAAGTCCTCAACGAAGCAGGCCTCAAAGAAATTGACATTATCACAGGAGGCTGGCCCTGTCAGGGAAACTCAGTTGCGGGTAAAAGACTTGGAATGGAAGACCTCAGGAGTGGACTTGTTAGGGAGGTCACAAGGCTTGTTGGCGAATTACGACCAGAACTCGTCTTCTTGGAAAATGTTGCAGGTGTCCTCTCGGCTCCGGGGGATGGCCTCGGCTATATCCTTAACGAAATGGCCTCAATGGGGTATGACTGTAGATGGGGAGTGTCACCAATTGAAGAAGCCCCTCATCGCAGACAAAGACTATTTTTGCTGGCCCACGCCCCAGGCAAACGATGGCACGAAATTCTACACACTCTCCCGCCCGGCAGCACAAAAACGCATAACCGATGGGAGGCAATTGCACTGGCTACACCACGCGATACTGTCAATGAGTTTACCCTTCGGACGGGTGAACCCCCTCTTTTCGGAGTGGCTGATTTACGGTGGGATCCCTACTCACCGGAGCGCCTTAAGTGCCACGGCAATCAAGTGGCACCCTCCCAAGCGCAGACGGCTTTCAAAAGGTTAATAGGATTAGAAAAGCTCATATAAGAACAATTCTAATTAAGAATTCCCTGGTCATTTCTGATCAGGGTTTTCTGCTCCGGGCTAACTCCTATTATGACATGGACCTCGGACATGTTCTTCCCGGGATGGCTATGTACAACTTTTTAAAAAGTTGAAGGCAGTCTGGCAGCTGAAGACGCTAGCTTCAGAAATTACCTGGCTACCGGACTTGACTAGTCGCGGTCAATGAGTATAATTAACTCATGAGAAAAATACATTACAGGAGCGCACACATAAATCAACCTATTGTGTGTCAGGATATATTAACCCGCAAACTAGGTAATCGACAGGTCACTACTAACTTGGCAATTTTCACCTGTATTAAATGTGCGGAAAAGCTATTAACGATAGGGGAAATTGACTACGATAAATATAAGAGCTTGACCAGTAAAGGGCTTGACAAGTAGCCCTGAATACGTATAATTAAGTTATCTCACACATGGAGGAAGATATGACCGCAAAGCAAATAGTAAAGAAGTTGATTGCCGCAAAAGATGCCTACTACAATGCAATACCTACAATGTCCGATGCTGAATTTGACAAGTTGGAAGAAGAACTGCGCGCCCTTGAACCAGACAATGATTATTTTACTGTCGTTGGTGCAGCTACCGGAAATACAAAAACAAAAGTAAAACATCGTATCCCAATGCTGTCCTGCGGTAAAGCCAAAGAAGTATCAGATGTAATGTCATGGTTAGGTAAGGTTGCTACGGATAAGACTGAATTAATTGTTCAGCCCAAAATTGATGGACTGTCGGCTGCCTGTATTTACGAAGGCGGTAAACTCAAAATGGTCTGCACAAGGGGTGATGGTAAAGTCGGACAAGACGTTACTCATATTGCTCAGTTTGTAAATATCCCAAAGACCATAACTAATGTGAGCCGAACAGAAATTCGTGGGGAGCTTTATATTCCCAAGGATAGCACAGTTCCTAATCCTGACAATTCGCCATTAAGAAATATCGCGGTAGGCTTTGTAAATCGTAAAGGTGGAAAGCATAGCCTCGAAGATTTACGTTTTGTTCACTTTGTAGCCTATCACTATATTACTGAATTTCCTTTTATAGCAAGTATGGAAAATGAAATGGAACACCTTCGCATGGATAAATTTGAAGTTGTGGAATATAAATTACTCAAAGGTGAAAATGCAATCACCTTATACAGACAGCAATATCTGGATACTATTCGTGATACCTGGAATTATGAAACAGACGGATTAGTACTCACAGTAAATGATCGTAAAAAGTGGGATACAATTAATACCAAATATGAAGTAAGCCACCACAATCATTATAATATTGCATTAAAGCCACCATCAGAAGGTAAGTCTACTACGCTGCTGGAAATTGATTGGCAAGTGTCTCGTCAGGGCAAGTTGGTTCCTGTGGCTATCGTGGCTCCAGTAACAATGGGTGGGGCTACAATTCGTAGGGCTACCTTAAATAACTTGGATAATGTAAAGAAACTTAAATTGCATGAAGGTGATACTGTTTTAATCGAGAGAGCTAATGATGTAATTCCTTTCTTTGCTAAAAACCTTACGGCTCATGCAGAATATTCTAAGAAATTACTGCCCGGCCTTTGCCCTTCTTGTGATGGTGACTTGGCAGAAGAAGGTATTCACTTAGTATGTAAGAATGATAAATGCCGGGAACAGAATG
>Ga0307378_10005402_pt1 | contig 17818 bp, 16 predicted proteins | sample UN1MG_FD_202238 | JGI IMG/M metagenome (GOLD analysis project Ga0307378, IMG submission 202238) | Soil microbial communities from Risofladan, Vaasa, Finland - UN-1 | ecosystem: Environmental > Terrestrial > Soil > Coastal area > Acid sulfate soil | place: Finland: Risofladan, Vaasa | collected... | reverse complement strand
TTTTATCCGCTTTTTTTATACAACCGCTTTAAAGAAATTAAAATAGACTATTTAACGAATTCTCAAAGAACACAGCATATTAAAAAATATATAAAATTTATACCGATAATTCTTTGTCTCGTAATTTTTATTTTAGTTATTAGTTTAATTTATTTTAGTAATTTTAGAGCTTTAATCTTTGGTTTATTAGTGCTTTTTTTTGGTTTTCTCTATACTATAATTTTCAAAAAATTTACTAATAAAATACCTCTTTTTAAAGACCTATATGTTGCTGCGGTTTTTGCCTTATTACCATTTTTTTTACTTGTTTACTATTCTTATTTCCTAGTAAGCATTAATGTTTTATTACTATCTTTATTGATATTTCTAGAGTCATTTTTAATGCCAGTTTTCCTCGATATAAAAGATATTGAATCTGATAAGAGAGAAAAACTGCGTACTCTTCCTGTTATGCTGGGGAAAGAAAAAACAATTGTATTTTTATCAATATTTAATCTTATAGGAACTATGACGATAATGGCTTTTATTTTTTATTTAAGTACTCTCCCAAAGTCAATACTGATGCTTCTTTTTACTATCCCTTTTGATTTTTATTGTTATATGTTGGTAAAAAGACGGAGACGTTTTGGTTATATTCTTCAGGGCGGAAAATTTATTCTTTGGCCGTTTTTAGTTTTGCTCGGTAAAATAATATTATGCTAAATGAATTACCTCTATACAATAAAATATTAATTCTTTTGATTGATTTTATTGGTGTTTGGTTAGCGATTATCGTTTATAATAACAATCCGAAAGGAAAGCTAAATAAGATATTTTTAGGAATGATAGTTTCGATGTTTTCCTGGGTTAATTTTGCTTATCTTGCTCACTTAATAGGTAAGCATCAAATTTATTTAACTCTGATATTTGTAAAGATTGCTTGGGTTGCTACTCCCATTCTTTTTATTTTGCTTTATTTTTTAGTGCTTTATTATTTAAAAAAAGAAAAGGAATATAAAATTTTAAGTTTAGCTATTTTATTTGGAGGTGTTATTTTATCTCTACTTACAGCGTTCACTGATTTAATAATTAAGGATATAGAATTTGTTGGCATTGATTTAAGTATCATCTACGGCAAAGGAATGATTCCTTTTTTAGGAATTATGTTTTTCCTTATGTGCGTGCCTTTATATTTTTTATTCAAGGAATATATAAAATCTGAACTAAAGGAGAGAGTAAGAATAGAGTATTTGTTGGTTGGGATTTTTATATTTTATTTAGCAAATATTATCTTTAATATAGTCTTTCCAGTCGCGTTTAAAATTGTTTATCTTTACTGGATGGGTGACTATTCTTCTATTGTCCTTCTTGGATTCATTGCTTATGCGATTGTCAGGCGGGACTTATTCGGTATAAGGGTCATTCTTACTACTCTTTTAGTTAGTGCGATTGCTATTTTGTTGGCTTTAGATATATTTGTGTTTACCACCGAACTAATATCTAGGCTTTACAAGGGGTTAACCTTAGTTATTTTTCTTTATTTTGGGTATTTGCTTATTCGGAGCGTTTTGAGGGAGATTGAATATCGGGAGGAAATCACTAAGGCCTACGAAGTGGAAAAGAAAGCTCACAAAGAGCTAAAAAGATTAGATGATGCTAAAACTCAGTTTCTTATGGCGAGCCAGCATCATTTGAGGACTCCTTTAACTTCAATGATAGGGTATCTTGACTTGATTTTCGGAGGAACTTATGGAAAAGTTCCTGTAAAAATTAAACAAGCCCTTTTGAAATTTCAGGTTTCAACTCGTAGATTAATTAAAATAGTTAATGAATTTTTAGATATTTCTCAATTTCAATTGGGCAAAGAAGTAGTTTCTCTTAAACCCGATATAGATATAAGTCCTATATTAAAAGAAATAATAGAAGAGCTTCAGCTTGAAGCTAAAGCCAGAGGTATTTATCTTAAGCTTCAAAAACCAGCCCTTCGGCAGACTCAGGGTAAACTACCAAAAATTAAAGCTGACCCCGAAAAACTAAAAGTAGCTTTGTTTAACATTGTTGATAATGGAATAAAATATACTCCTAAGGGAGGAGTAATTGTAAGATGTCAACCGTCAGATAACAAATTACAAATAATAGTTGAAGATACAGGAATGGGTATTCCCAAAGAAGAATTAAAAACTCTCTTCACCAGAACCTTTGAAAGAAGCAAAGAAGCAAAGAAAGTTTATGGAACGGGCAGAGGCATAGGTCTCTTTATCACTGGCCATATTATTAGAGCTCACAAAGGCAAAATCTGGGCAGAGTCGGAGGGAAAGGATAAAGGAAGTATGTTTTATATTGAGTTGCCGGTGAATGGTTGACAAGGTTGTTGGGTTTGCTATTATGGAAAATAGTTTACATAATTGAAATATCTTTTAAAATTATTAAAACCAATGAATCGGGTCCTCCGCCGAAGGCGGAGGGGTGGGCCCGAGGAGGTGGTTTCTGCTAGCCCCGCCAAGGCGGGGCAGGTGGAAGCCCGGCTTCCTCCGTAACCAGAGGATAACCGATGAGCCCCGCTTAGCGGGGAGAGTCAGTGAGTAGTCCCGCCTTGGCGGGAAATCAGGGTGGCACCGCGGGAAAACTTCTCGTCCCTGTTATTTACTTTAAGTAGATAATAGAGATGAGAAGTTTTTTTTAATTCAAGAATATATATTTATACAATAGTTCTTTAAAAAGGAGATAAAATGAAACAAGGAATATATGGTGAGGATGGACGTTGTAAACGTTGTAAGGGAACAAACATTTGTCCCAAGTGTAAGGGTAGCGGCAGGGTTCCTCGGGAGGAAAATTGTCCTCTTCCGAAAGAGATAGAAAGAGTTCCTTGTCCAGTATGCTATGGCGGCGGAGATTGTAAATTATGCCGTGGCAAGAAAAAGAATTTCGTTTTCTCGTTCAAAAGAGGTGATTAAATAAAAATCACCTCTTTTATTGACAGTCAAGATTTGCTATAATAAATTTGTATGGCGAAAACAATTTTATTTATTGAGGATGATTTGCCGACCATTGATGTTTATAAAACAGCTCTGGAGAAAGCTGGTTTTGATGTAGACCCGATGCTTTTAGGAGAGGAAGCTATTAGAAAAATAAAAGAAATAGAAAAGGGGGAGGCAGAAAAGCCGGATTTAGTTTTGCTTGACCTTGCTCTTCCAGATATAAATGGCGTTAAGGTTTTAGAAGAAATTAGAAAACAGAAAAAAACAAAAGATGTGCCGGTATTCATTTTGACCAATTACACAAATAAAGAATTAGGAAAAAAGAAACCTCTTCTTAATGTTGAAAAGTATATTGTTAAGACCGATTACACTCCCAGAGAATTGGTCAGACTGATTAAAAAGGAATTTAAAAAGTAGCGTCTGGAGTTGACAGGGGTCTTTTACTTTGATAGAATAAAATCGTGGGAATGAAAATGATATTTCTGTCCGTTGGAAAACGGACAATTTTATTAAAATTATGGATATAAAAAATTTTACATCGGCGATTTCTCAAATCGCCGAAGAAAAAGGAATCCCTTTAGAAAAGGTAATTGAGAGCATTGAAACGGCTATTGCCGCTGCCTATAAAAAAGATTATGGCGAAAAGGGTCAGATGATTAGAGCTAAACTAAACCCAGAGACCGGGGGAGTTAAGTTTTGGCAGATAAAATTAGTTGTCTCAGAAGAGATGATTTATTCTGAAGAAGAATTAGAGAAGTTAAAATCCGTCTTCGCCAAGGCTGCGGCGGGCAAGGAAAAGGAAAAAGAAAAGGAAGAAAAGATTCGTTTTAACCCGGAAAAGCATATTATGTCAAAAGAAGCAAAAAAAATAAAGAAAGGGATTAAAGTTGGAGAAGAATTAGAGATGCCTTTAAAAACCCGAGAGGATTATGGTCGGATAGCTGCCCAGACAGCAAAACAGGTGATTTTGCAGAAAATCAGAGAAGCAGAAAGGGAAACAATCTTCGAAGAATATAAATCAAAAGAAGGAGAAATAGTTTCAGGGATTGTCCAAAGAATGGAAGGGAGAAATGTTCTTATTGATATTGGTAAGACGTTAGGAATTTTACCAAGAGAAGAACAGGTCTTCGGAGAATTTTATAAACCCGGTCAAAGATTAAAAGTTTATATTTTAAAAGTTGAGGAAACTCCAAGGGGGCCTGCCGTGTTTTTATCTCGAGCTTATCCAAGATTGATCTCAAAACTTTTTGAGTTGGAAGTTCCGGAGATTTCTCAGGGCCAAGTAGTAATTAAATCAATCGCCCGGGAGCCGGGCTCTCGTTCAAAAATTGCAGTAGAATCAAAAGAAGAGGGAGTGGATCCAATAGGGAGCGCAGTTGGCCAAAGAGGGTCAAGGGTTATGGCCGTAATTAATGAGTTAGGGGGAGAGAAAATTGATATTATTGAATATTCCGATGACTCAGAAAAATTCATTGCCAATGCTCTTTCCCCGGCCAAGGTTTTTGAAGTAAAAATTATGCCAAAAAATAAAGCCCTTTGTTTTGTTCCTGAGGACCAATTATCTTTAGCTATTGGTAAAAATGGTCAAAATGTGAGGTTGGCTGCTAAGCTTACCGGTTGGAAAATAGATGTTAGGGCTGTGGAAGAAACGGCGGAAGAAGAAGAGGAAGAGAAAGAAAAACCAGAGAAGAAAGAGAAGAAAGAAAAGAAAGAGAAAAAGAAGGAGAAAAAATCTGCTTCTGCTAAAGCTACGGCGGACAAGGAAGAAAAAAATAAAAAATAAGAACCTGACTTCGTCAGAACCTTGATTCGCTAAGGTAATAAATATATAATTTTGAATTAAAATTATGCTGTATATATCTATTCTTATTTCTATTTTTACTATAGTTTTTGTTATTTATTTAGTTCAAGGAATAAGGAAAAGTCCTTCTGGTTCAGATAGAATGATTGGGATTGCAAAGGCAATTCAACAAGGCGCAGTTTCTTATTTGAAAAGACAATATAAAGCAGTTGCCCTGGTTTCAATTGTTTTATTTCTAATTCTTTGGTTTGTCTTTGATGTTAAAACTAGCTTAGCTTTTTTAGTTGGAGCAGTTCTTTCTGCCCTTTCCGGATTTATTGGAATGATGGTTTCAACTAGAGCAAATCTAAAAGTAGCTGAGTCAGCTAAACAGGGGTTTAAAGTAGCTTTTGATTTATCTTTTAGAGGAGGTTTGGTAACAGGACTTTTAGTAGTCAGCTTGGGCTTATTGGCAGTAACCAGCTTTTATTTTTTAACCCAAGATTTAAAAGCTTTAATTGCATTAGGATTTGGAGCAAGCTTGATTTCTGTTTTTGCCAGAGTTAGCGGAGGTATTTATACAAAAGCTGCTGACGTAGGAGCTGATTTAGTTGGGAAGATAGAAAAAGGAATTCCTGAAGATGATCCCAGAAATCCGGCGGTCATTGCTGATTTGGTTGGTGATAATGTTGGCGATTGTGTTGGAATGGCAGCCGATATATTTGAAACATATACTGTTACAATTATTGCAACAATGATTTTAGGGAACTTAATCTTTCCTCAAAATACCCAGCTTATATCCCTTCCATTATTTTTAGGAGCTATCTCTATACTAGCTTCTATTATTGGAAGCTTGTTTGTTAAACTTGGAAAGAAAAAGAATATTATGGCAGCTTTGTATAAAGGGATAGTTGTCTCTGCGGTTTTGTCTGCTATCGGGTTTTATTTTATTGTAAAATATTTATTATCCGGACTTAATATTAAAACAAGTATAATTAATGAGTTTTATTTCCCGCTTTTAATAGGTCTATTAATTGCTGCTGGTATGTTTATTATTACCGAGTATTATACTTCTAAAAAATATAAGCCTGTTCAAAGCATTGCTTCTGCTTCTCAAACAGGACATGCTACAAATATAATTACTGGTTTGGCTGTTGGAATGAAATCTACTGCTTTACCGATTATTTTGATTTCAGCTGGAATTATTTTAAGTTATAATTTTGGCGGGATTTATGGAATTGCTTTAACTGTGATGTCAATGCTTTCAATGGCTGGCATAGTTGTAGCAATTGATGCTTATGGCCCAATTACCGATAATGCCGGAGGAATTGTTGAAATGTCAGGTCTTCCAGAAGAAGTTAGAGAAGTTACCGATGCTTTGGATGCTGTTGGCAATACTACAAAAGCAGTTACTAAAACATATGCTATTGCTTCGGCTGGATTAGCTGCGTTAGTTCTGTTCTCCGCTTTTTCTCAAGAATTAATTGATAGAGGGTTACAAACGGCATTTGTTTTGGAAAATCCAAAAGTTATAGCTGGTTTGTTTATTGGAGGCCTTATTCCTTATTTGTTTGCTTCATTGTTAATGAGCGCTGTTGGAAAAACTGCTTCAAAGGTGGTTAGAGAAGTAAGGCGTCAATTTAAAGAAATTGCAGGATTAATGGAGGGAACAGCTAAAGCAGAATATGGCAAATGCGTTGATATTGTTACCAAAGCATCAATTAAAGAGATGATTGTTCCTGCTTTAATCCCTGTTGTTTTTCCTATTTTGGTCGGCTTTATTTTAGGGCCAGAAGCATTGGGGGGTCTTTTAATTGGAAGTATTGTAACCGGCTTGTTTGTTGCCCTTTCAATGACGACAGGAGGAGCTGCTTGGGATAATGCTAAGAAATATATTGAGCAAGGAGCTTTTGGCGGCAAGGGATCCCCTGCTTACCAAGCTGCCGTTACCGGAGATACAGTAGGAGATCCTTATAAAGATACCGCTGGCCCTGCTATTAATCCAATGATTAAGGTTTTAAACATTGTCGCTCTCTTAATGGTCGGATTTTTACTTTGATGAAAAGCACTATAAAAAAGCTTCCAAAGTCAGAGGTTGAATTGGAAATTAAAGTGTCAGCTGAAGAATTCGGTCGTTTTATTGAACAAGCGACTTTGAATTTGGGCGGGGATTTGGAGATTAAGGGTTTTAGAAAAGGCAAAGCGCCAAAAAATATTATTGAAGAACGTATAGGTATGGAAAAGATATTAATTGAAGCGGGTGATTTAGCTGTTAACGAAACTTATAAAAAGGCGGTTTTAGAAAATAAAATTGAAGTCATATTTCAACCAAAAATTGAAATTAAGAAACTTGCCAAAGGCAATGATTTGGTTTTTTTAGCGAGAACAGCAGTTCTGCCCGAAGTTGAATTACCTGATTACAAAAAGATTGCTTCAGAAGTCAAGAGAAATAAAGCCGTAGTGGAAGAAAAAGAGATTGAAGATGCTTTTAAATGGCTTCAGAAATCTCGGGCAAAAATTACTTTAAAAAATCAGTCTGCTCAGAAAAGTGATTTTGTGGAGATTGAATATTGGTCAGCTCAAATTCAGGGGGAAGGACAAAAGGATGCTTTTATTTTAGGAGAAGGCCATTTTATTCCAGGGTTTGAAGAAAAGATAATTGGAATGAAGTCCGGAGAAGAAAAAGAAAATATTACTTTGAATAAAGATGGCAAGGAGATTATTCTCAAAGTCAAAGTAATTTCAGTTCAAAATGTAGAGCTTCCTGAAGCTAATGACCAGTTTGCAAAAAGTTTGGGTGAGTTTGAGAACTTGGATGCGCTTAAAAAAAATATTAAACAAGGTCTTGTTTTAGAGAAAGAACAAGTGGAGACACAGAGGGTAAGGCAGGAGATTTTAGAGAGAATAAGCGAGAAAATAAAAGCTGAAATCCCAGATGTTTTAATTGAAAATGAACAAAAACAAATGTTGGAGAATCTTAAAAAAATGGTTTCCGAAAGATTAAAAATCCCTTTTGAGGATTATCTAAGCAAGATAAAAAAGACAGAGAAAGAAATTTTAGATTCTTTTTTGCCCGCAGCTCAGAAAAAGGTTAGAAACTTCTTGGTTTTAAGAGAAATCGGCAAAAGAGAGAAAGTTGAGGTTTCAGAAGAAGAACTTGCAAATCTTGACTCAGGTCAATCAAAGGAGTACAGTGAAGAAACGCTTCGTACAGAGAAAATCTTCGCGATGTTAGAAAATTTAGCGGAGAAATCTTAATATTAAATATGAACATAGTTCCAACTGTATTAGAAAAAACAAAATATGGAGAAAGGGCTTATGATATTTATTCCCGGTTATTAAAAGAAAGAATTATTTTTTTAGTCGGTCCTGTCACTGATACCCTGGCTAATTTAGTTGTTGCCCAGATGCTATTTTTAGCTAGTCAGGATCCCAAAAAAGACATTCAATTATATGTAAATACTCCCGGGGGTTCGGTAACGGCTGGGATGGCAATTTACGATACCATGCAGTATGTTAAGTGTCCGGTTACTACTATTTGCTTTGGCTTGGCGGGCTCAATGGGAGCTGTTTTGCTTGCTGCCGGAGAAAAAGGGAAACGTTTTGCTTTACCGAATACCGAAATTTTGCTCCATCAGGTAGCAGGAGGAATAACAGGAGAGGCAATAGAAATTGAAATCACAGCTAAACAGATTATTAAAATCAAAAATAAATTAAATAAAATATTAGCTAAACATACAAATCAACCATTGGAAAAAATAGAAAAAGACACTGATAGAGATTTTTACTTGTCATCCGAAGAAGCAAAAGAATACGGGATTGTTGATGAAGTAATAAAGGCAAAAGATTAGGTGGATTAAAATATTTTGGATTTTTTGTCAGCTTTCATTGTTTCACGATAGTGAAATAATGAAAGTATTTATTATCGAGGTTCAACCTCGATAATTTGTTTTTTGACGACTATCACTCTTTACTTTTTTTGGAATATTTGCTAAAATATTTTTAGAAAACAAATAATTTGGATTTTGGTTTATTCTATTAAATTTTTGTTTTTTGTAACAACATGATAAATAACCAAATTCTTACTTTGAAATATGTATCAATTTATCCTACTTTTAGCGGGTGTCTTTGCTTTGGTGATAGGAGCTGCTTTGGGTTATTTTGCCCGTCAATCAATTGCCAGAAAAAAAGCAGATACCATAGAGACAACTCTTCAAAAGAAAATTTCTCAAGTAAAAAAAGATGCAGAAGAAATAACATCAAGGGCTAGGGAGAAAGCAGTTCAGATTATCGAAAAAACAAAAAGAGATGTTACCAGTCAGCGCCAGGAACTTTTTAGCGCTGAAAAGCTTTTATTGAAGAGACAGAATACATTAGAGGGGAGAATTTTAAATCTGGAAGAAAAAGAAAGAAAGTTTTGTGAGAAAGTAGAAAAACTTAAAAAGATAAAAGAAGCTTTAGAAGATTTGAAACAAGGAACCCTTAAAAACTTGGAAAGGATTTCTGGGCTTTCTAAAGAAGAAGCAAAAAAAGAATTACTGGAAGAGTTTGAAAAAGAATATCAGAAAGAAATTTTGGAGAAAGTAAGAAAGTTAGAAGAAGCTGGTTTAGAAAAATATGAGGAAAAAGCTAAAAAAATAATAGCTTTGGCTATTCAAAAATATGCTCTTTCTCAGGCTCAAGAATTGACTACTACTACAGTTAGTCTTCCAAATGAGGAAATAAAAGGAAGAATTATTGGGAAAGAAGGAAGAAATATTAGAACCTTAGAGAGATTAACCGGAGTGGAAATAGTCGTGGATGAAACGCCTGAAGCTGTAATGATTTCTGGTTTTGATCCTATCCGAAGACAAATTGCCAAAATTTCTTTAGAGAGATTAATCCAGGACGGAAGAATACAACCAGCCAGGATTGAAGATACTGTTCAAAAAGTAGAATCAGAAATAACTTCTCAGATAAAAAAGGCAGGAGAAAAAGCAATTTATGATACTGGAATAGTCGGTCTTGATCCCAGGATAGTTCAACTTTTAGGAAGATTACGTTTTAGAACAAGTTATGGTCAAAATGTTTTACTTCATTCAATTGAAGTTTCCCATTTAGCAGCGGCTTTAGCTTCAGAGCTGGGAGTTGATTCAAAAATAGCTCGAAAAGCAGGTTTGCTCCACGATATTGGGAAAGCAGTTGACCATCAGATTCAAGGTTCTCATACTGACATTGGAATAAAAATTTTGGAAAAGTTTGGGGTAGAGAAAGAAATAATTATTGCTATGAAATCTCACCACGAAGAATATCCTGCCGAAAGCATTGAAGCAGTTTTAGTTCAGGTAGCCGACCAAATTTCAGGCGCTCGTCCCGGAGCAAGGAAAGATACCCTTGAAAATTATCTCAAAAGATTAGAAGAGCTTGAAGGTATTGCTTTATCTTTTTCCGGAGTTGAAAAAGCTTATGCTATTCAGGCAGGTAGGGAGATTCGCATTTTTGTTAAACCGGGAGAGATAGATGATTTAACTGCAAAGAAATTAGCCAGAGAAGTTGCCAATAGAATCCAAGAAGAATTAAAATATCCCGGTGAAATAAAAGTAACAGTGATTAGAGAAAATAGAGCAGTGGAATACGCGAGGTAGATATTAAATGATAGGTGTTAGATATTAGATAAAAAAGCCCGCTCGGTTTGAGCAGGCTTTTTTTGGTTTTTAATTCAAGATTATATGTCTTCTATACAATAGCGAATCAAGGTTTCCCCCGCCAAGGCGGGGGGTTCTTATTTCAAGATTATATGTCTTCTATACAATAGCGAATCAAGGTTTCCCCCGCCAAGGCGGGGGGAACCTTATTTCCTGTAAACAACTCTATACCATTTTTTATCAGTGTAAATATCGTGAAAAACTAAACCACCGAAAACACCTATCCAGAAAATCGATAAAGATGAGAAAAAATAAGTAATAATGATTCCTAATCCTCCTAATATCCAGTGATGTAAATGGATTTTCCATTTTTTGAAAGGTAAATTTATCCCTTTTACTTCCCCTCTTTTTTTCCGGATTCTTCTATGAAAAAGAGTTGTACCGAGATAACCGGCAATTCCGCCGGTAGCAAATAAAACCGAAGCATAAAAAGAAATTATTAAAGCTGCGCCAGGGAAAATGAATTTTTTTATTTTTTTCATAGAGCGGGTGAAGGGAATCGAACCCTCATCCTCTGCTTGGAAAGCAGATATAATAGCCGCTATACGACACCCGCTTAAATTTTACTGTCGGAGAGCCGGGATTCGAACCCGGAATAAATCCTCCCAAAGGACTTGTGCTGCCATTACACTACTCTCCGCATTCTTCAAATATAGCAAAATTTCCTCCTGTGGTCAATCTTTGTTGATTTACAATATTATGATATAATAAAAACATACTTCGCTATTGCTCGGTATAATCTTGATTCGCTAATGTATAAAAAATATATAGTCTTAAAATAAGAACATACTTCGCTATCGCTCGGTATAATCTTGATTCGCTAATGTATAAAAAATATATAGTCTTAAAATAAGAACATACTTCGCTATCGCTCGGTATAACCTTGATTCGCTATATATTCTCGAATTAAAATAATGCTTAAAAAAATTCTTGCCCAATTAAATATTTTTGCTCAGTGTCGACGTTATGGATTTTCTCTTTGGCGGTGCCCCCAGTTTCTTTTTTTGGTAATGGGGGGCGTTATTGTTTTAACTTCAATTATCTCTTATTTAATCGGGACTCGTTATATAACTGATCCAGAAATAGTATCCCTGATTATTCTTGTTATTAACACGATTTTATTTATTATTGCCTTTGTTATGACTCAAAGCTTTGAAAGATTAGCCGAGGCCTCCCGGATGAAATCAGAATTTATCAACATAATTTCTCACCAACTGCGTTCTCCTTTAACCAACATAAAATGGACATTTGAACTTTTAACTTCTAAAGAAATAGAAATGCCTTCGGGAAAAGTAGAAGAATATTTAAATAATGTAAAAGAAAATATTGCTCGAATGGTAGAATTAATTGATAATTTGTTAATTATTTCCAAAATTGAACAAGGGACTTTTCCGGTATTGAAAAAAGAAACTTCCTTAGAAAATTTAATAAAAAAGCAAGTTTCACGATATAAGGTTTTTGCCGAGGCCTCACATATTGAATTAAATTTTTATCCCAAGAAAAATTTGCCTGAAGTTTTCACTGATCCTTCCTTATTAAAGCTTGTAGTTGAGAATCTTATAGATAACGCTATTCGTTATACCAAAGGCAGGGGGGAGGTAAAAATTGGTCTTGAGAGAAGAGAAAAAAACCTACTTTTTAAAATAAAGGATTCGGGAGTGGGTATTTCTAAAAAAGAACAAAGGTATATTTTCCAGAAATTTTTCCGGGCAGAAAACATTTTGAAAGAACGAACCAAGGGAAGTGGTTTAGGATTATATGTTTGCAAATCAATTATCGAGAAATTAGGAGGAAAAATTTGGTTTGAATCCAAAGAGGGAAAAGGAACAACCTTTTATTTTACATTACCAATAAAATGATCAACGCGAGATGTGAGCACGATTAACACAAGATTATCTTGCGTTAATCGTGTGTTAAGTCTTGCGTAAATCAAATATATGAAAAAGATTTTATTCATTGAAGACGAATCTGTTCTTCAAAAAGCACTTGGAGATATTTTGAAACAGAAGGGTTATGAAATGATTAGCGCCTTAAATGGGGAAATAGGTTTTAATTTAGCCAAGACAGAAAAGCCAGATTTAATTTTGCTTGACCTTGTTTTGCCTAAAATGCACGGTTTTGAAGTTTTGAAGAAACTAAAAGAGGAATCAGAGACAAAAGAAATTCCGGTTATTGTTTTGACTAATCTTGAAAGGATGGAAGATGTGGGACAAACTGTTAAATTAGGAGCAGCTGCTTATTTAGTGAAGTCTCAATATACAATAGAGGAAGTGATGGAAAAAATTAAAAAAGCCATCGGAGAATAAGAACCTCGCCTTTGGCGAGAACCTTGATTCGCTAAGGTGTAAATATATAATCTTGAATTAAAATATGAGAGTAGAGTCACAGCGATTAAAGGTCTTCATGCTTGATGCTGATCTGGTTAGCGAGGCTCAGTTTAAGAAAGCTTTAGAAAAAGCAGAGAAAACCAAACAGAAAGTTGAGGATGTTTTGATTTCCGAAGGTTTAATTAGTCAAGAGGATTTAGTTAGGATGGAAGCTTATATTTTAGGTATCCCTTTTGTAAATTTAGAAGAAGAGATAATCTCAGCCGAGGTTTTAAAAATAATTCCTGAACCTATTGCTAGAAGCCATAACATAGTTGCCTTTAGAAAAAAGGGGATAAATTTGGAAGTGGCTATGCTTGACCCAGAAGATTTAAGAACCATTGAATTTATTAAAAAAGAAGCTAATTTCAAAATTTTACCAAGATTAACAACCACGGCAGGTATAAAAAATGCTTTAAGGCAATACCAAAAAACTCTTGAAGCTGAATTTGGAGAAATTATTAAAAAAGAAGTAGGAGTAATAAACCCTATTAAGGAGAAAGAATTTGTTGAAGAGAAAAAAGACTTAAGGAAGGTGGCTGAAGAATTACCGGTAATTCGGATTGTGGATACTTTGATGAAACATGCAATTTTACAGAGGGGTTCTGATATTCATATTGAGCCAACAGAAAAAGAAGTTATAGTTCGCTATCGGATTGATGGAATTTTGCGCGATGCCATGGTTTTACCAAAAATAGCTAGTTCCGGTATTGTTGCCAGGATTAAAGTTCTTTCAAACTTGAAATTAGATGAGCATCGGCTTCCTCAGGATGGCCGATTTAAAATTGAGACCGAAGAATATAAATATTCTATCCGAGTCTCGATTTTACCAATCTTTGACGGAGAAAAAATTGTAATGCGACTTTTGCCGGAAAAAACTAAAGCTTTTGCCTTGGAGACCCTGGGTCTAAGAGGGGAGTCCCTAGAAAGAGTCCACCATGATTTAAAAAAACCGGTAGGAATGATTCTTATCACCGGTCCTACCGGCTCGGGAAAAACTACTACTCTTTATGCTATGATGGAAATTTTGAATACTCCCGGAGTAAATATTTCTACCGTTGAAGATCCGATTGAATATAGAATGCCAAGAATTAATCAGACTCAAGTTAATGCTAAAATTGGTTTAACTTTTGCTTCAGGGCTCCGGTCTTTAGTCAGGCAGGATCCGGATATTATTATGGTCGGCGAAATTAGAGATAACGAAACTGCCGGCTTAGCTATTAATGCTGCCCTAACCGGTCATCTGGTTTTGTCTACTTTGCATACAATCAATGCTGCCGGAGCCATCCCTCGGTTGATTGATATGAAAGCTGAGCCCTTTTTAATTTCTTCAACTTTAAATGTAATTATGGCTCAAAGATTGGTCAGGCGGCTTTGTCCAGAAAGTGAAAAATACATCTTAAAGGATTCTGAGTTGAAAAATTTAGCCAAATATTGTGACTTAGAAAAAGTCCTCAAAGTTTTAAAGGATGAGAAAGTAGTGAAACCAAGAACTATTTTTAAGAATATTCCATTTTACCGACCAAAACTCTCAAAAGAATGCCTTGAAGGTTATAAGGGGCGAGTTGGAATCTTTGAAGTTTTAAATATCACCGAAACTATAAAAGAGCTAATTGTGAGTCGGGCAACTACTGACCGAATTCAAGAACAAGCTCAAAAAGAAGGGATGAGAACAATAATTGAAGATGGATTTATAAAAGCAGCCCAAGGAATGACTAGCATCGAGGAGGTTTTAAGAGTGATAATTGAATAATATTTATGTCCAGATATAATTATATTGCCAAAACCTTACAAGGAAAGTCGCGCTCAGGAATCTTGGAAGCTGAGGATGAACACGAACTTGCTAGGATCCTTCGGAAAGAAGGTTCTATTTTGATTAAAGCTTCTTCTGAAGAAGAGAAGCATAAAAAAAAATTTCTAATCACAGTTCCTTTTTTGGATCGTGTTTCTTTGACTGAGAAAATAATGTTTGCCAGAAATCTTAGAGTTATGATTGCGGCTGGCGTTGCTTTACCAAGAACCCTAAGAATTTTAGCTGATCAAACTAAAAACAAAAAATTTAGAAAAACTATTTTAAAAATAAGAGAAGAAATTATCAAAGGAAAAGCTTTTTCAGAAGATCTTGGCAAATACCCCAATATTTTCTCTGAACTTTTCGTTAGTATGGTAAAAGTTGGGGAAGAAACAGGAACCTTAGAAGAAGTTTTAAAAGTTTTGACTCAGCAAATGGAAAAAGAACATGAAATAAAATCAAGGATAAAAGGGGCAATGATATATCCTGCAGTTATAATTTTTGCTATGGTTTGCATTGGAGTTTTAATGTTGATTATAGTTATTCCTAAGCTTTCTGCGGTTTTTTCTGAATTGGGAGTTGATCTTCCCCTGACCACCAAAATAGTAATTGCTATCGGCACTTTTTTATCAAAGTTTTGGTTCTTGCTTCCCATAGGGATTTTGGTTTTTTTATTCTTGTTAAGAGTAATTTTGAAAACAAAGACCGGAAAATTGGTATTTGACACTTTTGTTTTAAAAATCCCCGTTATAAGCTCTATCGTAAAAAAGACCAACTCTGCTCATACAGTTAGAACCTTGTCTTCTCTTATTGCTGCAGGGGTGCCTATTGTCAGGTCTTTGGAAATTGTTTCGGGAACTTTAGGTAATGTTCATTACAGGAAAGCGATGTCAGAAGCAGCAGAAAGGGTTAAAAAGGGAGCCAAGTTGGCTGAGATTCTTAAGCGATACGAAAATATTTACCCGACTTTAGTAATTCAGATGATTGAGGTTGGGGAAGAGACAGGTAAGACCTCAGATGTTTTAGAAAAATTAGCTGAATTTTTTGAAGAGGAAGTTGCCAACGCCACTAAAAATTTATCAGCTGTAATTGAGCCAGTTTTAATGCTTATTGTTGGAGCGGTAGTAGGATTTTTTGCTATCTCAATGATTCAGCCGATCTATTCAATGGTAGGAACGTTATAGAATTATGAATTATGAATTTTGTAAATGTTGTAGCGTAAAAAGAGGGTTTACCCTAATAGAAATGCTGATTATTATCGGCATCATTGCGGTTCTTGTTGGAATTGGTATCCCGGTGTTTAAAGGTTTCCAGCCCGTTCTTCAATTGAACGGAGCTGTTAGGGATTTGGTTACTGACCTCCGTTATGCCCAGCAACTGGCAGTTACCGAGCAGCTTGAACACTGTGTTCGTTTTTTCCCAGAAGATAGGGAATATAAAATAATTCAATGTCAAAACCCTGGAGCAGAAGAAATTCTTAAAACAATATCATTTCAAGAAATTAATTCAATTACAGTTGCTGATTTTAGCGACAACGAAGCAAGATATAATCCTTATGGATCAGTAAAAAAAGATGGCACTGTCACTTTAGAAGTAAATGGGAAAACAAAGACTATTGAGGTTAGGCCATCCGGCTTTGTTAGAATTAAAAAAGATTAATATGAAGAACGCTTTTACTCTAATTGAAACGATAATAGCAATTTTTATTTTAGCAGTAGGGATTACGGCTGTTTTGACTATGTTTCCATTGGGTATTCAGATAGTCAATTCTTCTAAAATGGCTACGATAGCAACTCATCTTGCCCAGGAGAAAATTGAAGAAATTATTTCTACACCATACGGAGAAATTTCTGATGAGTCGGAGCCAACACTTGCTTCTCCCTTTAACGCTTATTCAAGAGAGACAGAGGTAACCTATTTTGATCCTGATAATCCAGGGGTTACTTCTAGTGAAGATACCGGAATAAAAAAAATAAAAGTAACCGTATCTCGGGGGGTGGCTAATAAAAAGATAGAATTTTCTACTTTGATTACAAAAAAATAAAAATATTTGGATATGAAAAAAAAGCGTCAAAATTTTGGTTTTACCTTGATTGAAATGCTTATTGTTATTGTTATTTTTATATTAGTTATCCTTGCCGTTTATTCTGCTTATGTCTTAAGTCAACGTGGCTATCTGAGAGGAGAGGAAGTAGCGGAGATTACTCAAAACGGAAGAGTGATTTTAGAGAGAATGTCCAGAGAAATTCGCCAGGCAAAAGAGATAGTTACCGAGCTTTCTGATGATGGAAGTGAGACAAGCAGTATAATTGAATTTGAAGATGGTCATATTACAACTATGTACTATTACATTTGTTATTATCAAGAGGGTAGTGAAGTGAAAAGGAAAGTAAAAAGATATTATTTTCTCAGTGATCCTAGTACTTTTTTTCCTTGGGATGCTACTTCGCCGACTGAAACTTTAACTACTATCACTACCGAGGGACCGGTAATAATTGGGGAATATGTAACTAATTTAGAATTTTGGGGCTCTAGAATTATTAATATTTCCCTGACCTTGGAAAAGAAAAATAAAAGTACTGAATTAGAAACTAAAATATTTGGAAGAAATCTATAATTGGCATAGTAAACTTTTACTCTATGATAAAAACCTCTCAAGGAACCGTTATTATTATTACTTTTTTAATCTTAACAGTATTATTGCTTTTAGGTTCTTATTTTTTAATTTTTACTTTAACCGAATCAAGAATTTCTAAAAGCCAGAAGTCAGGAGCTCAAACTTATTATTTAGCTGAAGCGGGAATAAATGAAGCTATTTGGAAATTGAAAAATGACGAGACAATTAAAAATAATTTTTTGAATGGTACTTTTTCTGATAATGAGGAAATTGTTAATAGAGATAATGTTTTTGGTGATGATAAAGCAAGCTATTCTGTTACTGCTGTCAGTACTGCATTAGCTGAAGCCAGTCTAACTGCTACCTCTACTTACCAAATAGCGGACAGGGAGGCCAAAAGAGTAATTAAGACAGAAGTATTTAGAGCTTTAGGTGTCTTAACCGAAGATTGCGCTATTTTTACCGGAGGAGCTTCCAAAAATGTTGTGATTGATTCCAGCGCGGTAACGATTTATAGTGGTAATCTTTATTCTGGTAATAAATTAGACATTAAAGGAGGAAGTGTTGTTAAAGTTTATAATGACCCGACTACCGAAGATAATCCCGACACCGAAAATATAAT
>Ga0307378_10005401_pt1 | contig 17820 bp, 13 predicted proteins | sample UN1MG_FD_202238 | JGI IMG/M metagenome (GOLD analysis project Ga0307378, IMG submission 202238) | Soil microbial communities from Risofladan, Vaasa, Finland - UN-1 | ecosystem: Environmental > Terrestrial > Soil > Coastal area > Acid sulfate soil | place: Finland: Risofladan, Vaasa | collected... | reverse complement strand
CCACCTGGAGTCCGCAAGTGTCCATTTAGCAATGCGTTACAACCACGCTCAGGCACCTGCCTTGCCCCCTGCCGCGCTAGGCGCTCATGCGCGCGCAATAGGGGGTGAGCGCCTAGGGGGCGGGGGGCGGGCTCCCACCCATTCTGTATCAGTCGCCATTCCCTCGTGAGGTTGGCACACAATGGGCACCGCCCCGAGCGAGGCCGAGGGCATGCGAAGCCACGCGAAATGGGAATCGGGTAGGGCGTACATACGTGCACGCGAAACCCTCTTCCGCCTGAACGCCGAACTACGAACCAAGTCGCAACCTGTTGGGAGTCCTGCCTTTAGGCAGTCTTGTCGTCGCTTGACGGCCTGCGCGCGGCCCCTATCCTCGCCCCATTCCCGCCCGTCACCCCGCCCGAAACCGGAAGCCAGTGGGCCCTGTGGACCCTGTCCACCCTGTCCACTGATGCTCGTTCGCGCCTGTCGCCGACCTCGGAGTGAGTCCCCACGACACCCCGCGTGGCCGCGAGCCGGCAAGGCGCTCAAGATGGCCACCTGCGCGCAATAGGGTTTGGCCATCTTGACCACGCCGTGCAGACTGTGGCCGTCGAGCCATAACAGCTTGGCACGCCACGACATGTGGCATCGCATCCCCCCGCGTCCCCTCCCTCTCACGCCCCCTCAAGATGGCCACCCCCCTCTTTGGCGATGGGGGCCTGGGGAGGACGGAATGAAGGTATCTGTCGCCGGAACCTGTCGCCGAAACCCGGAAACCTCGCCGAGCCCCTCATGAAACCCACCCACGCCCTCGCGTTGACATGCCCATGTGTAACCACTTGTCATCACATGAGTTACGCTTCCTTGACGTGCCAGGCACCGCAGGGCCAAATCCAAAGCGGCGTCGGGCCGCCGCACTCCCACGGGCTGTCGCATGGGCTGGGACGCCTCGCGGTTGTCGAGGCGGGTGTAGGCTCGGACCCCGAATGCCTCTTGATCCCCCATGCGGCCGCCCTCCCCTATCCGTGTCATCCGTGCGATCCGTGGTCGTCTTCTCTGCGGCCCCTGCTGCTCGGCGTGAGACGCCCTGGAAGGACTCGACGACGACGATGCTCAGGACAGGCGTTCCCCAGGAATTGAACCCCGCCTCATGACGGGGTATAATGAAGGCGGTGGATGGCACAAGGAGTGGCGCTGTGGAACGGGTGCGGGCATTCGTGCGGAGCGTGGCGCGGCGGCTTGGCACGCAGGGGCTGCTGGAGGCCGGCGGCACGTGGCTGAGCGTCGGCGTGGGCGCCGCCGCGGCGCTGCTGGCCGCCGAGCGCCTCGTGTCGCTGGGGGCGAATGCCGGCCTCCTGGCCACCGTGCCCATCGCGGCGGCGTGCCTGGCCGGCGTGGCAGCAGGGCTGGCGCGCTGGCCCGCCACCCACGCCGCTGCCCTGGCCGCCGATGCGCAACTGGGACTTCAGGAACGCCTCTCCAGCGCCCTCGCCGCAGGCAAAGGGCCGATGGCCGACATGGTCCGCGCCGACGCCGAGCGCCGCGTCGCCGCGCTGGACCCCCGCCGGGAGTTCCCCGTCCGCGTGCCCGAGCGCTTCCGCTGGCTGGCGCTGTGCGCGGTGGGCCTGGCGGTCGCCGCCCTGGTGCCGCCGCTGGACGTCTTTGGCTGGGGGGCGGCGCGCGCCGCGCGCCGCGCCGAGCAGGCCGCGGTGCGCCGGGCGACCGACGGGGCGCGGGTCGGCCTCGGCAAGCTCGCAGGCGTCGGCCGCGAGCAGGGCCTCGACCGCGCGACGCAGGCCATCGCCCAGATTGACCGCGCACTCGACAACCTGGCCGCGACGGAGCCGACCGCGGCCAAGGCCCGCGACGTCGCCCGCAAGGTGGCCGAGGACCTCCAGCGAGCGAAGGCCGCAAGCGAGGACGCACTCGGCAGAGCCGCGGACGCGAAGGAGCGCGACAAGGCGGAGGGCGAGCGCGACCTCTTCGTGAGCACGCAACGCCTGCTCGAGGACTGGGAGCGCGAGCTGGCGGGCGGCGCCCCCAGCGGCCTGCGGCCCGTCCCAGGCAAGGCGCCCGACGACAAGAAGGGCGAGGAGGCAGCACCCTCCCGCGCCCCTGAATTCGTGCGCGCCCAGGAAGCCCCGCCGGCCCCCCGCGAGACGGCGAAGGTCGAGAGCCGGCTCCTCGCCACGCGCCCCGCGGCCGAGGCCGCCACGCGCCGCGACGACATTCCGTGGCAGTACCGCCCACTCGTGCGGCGCTACTTCTCCCCAGGGAATGGGGAGTGAGCGCACGGATGAGGGGATGGTTGGATGAATGGATGAATGGATGGTTGGATGGATGAACGAATGAAGGGGGCGATTGAGGATTGAGCGGCTCAGACACCCATCCAATCATCCAATCATCCAATCATCCAATGGCAACCTCTTTGCGCCAGAAGGCCGAGCGGATCGTCCGACGCCTCGCCGAGGTCGGCCACCAGGCCCTCCTCGCCGGCGGCTGCGTGCGCGACATGGTCCGGGACGACGAGCCGCACGACTACGACATCGCGACGGACGCCTCGCCCGAGGCAGTCCAGGCCCTCTTCGAGCGCACGGTGCCCGTGGGCGCCCAGTTCGGCGTCGTGGTCGTGGTGGACGGCGACGACCAGTTCCAGGTCGCTCGGTTCCGGGCCGACGTGGGCTACAGCGATGGCCGCCGCCCCGACGCGGTGCGCGAGGCCGACGCCCGCGAGGACGCGCTCCGCCGCGACTTCACGATCAACGGCCTGTTCTACGACCCTTTGAAGGGCGAGATCCTCGACTTCGTCGGCGGGCAGCAGGACATTCGCGACGGCGTCGTCCGCGCCATCGGCGACCCCGACGCCCGGTTCGCCGAGGACTCCCTTCGCCTGCTGCGCGCCGTGCGCTTCGCGGCCCGCTACGCCTACCGCATCGAGGCGGGCACCGAGGCGGCGGTGCGGCGCCACGCCGCCGAGATTCGCCGCGTGAGCGCCGAGCGCGTCCGGGAGGAACTGACCCGCATCTTCACCGGCCCGAACCGCGGCGCGGCCCTGCAGCTCCTGCACCACACGGGCCTCCTTCGCCACGTGCTGCCCGAGGTCGAGGCCATGGTCGGCTGCCAGCAGCCGCCCGAGTTCCACCCCGAGGGCGACGTGTTCACCCACACCTGCCTCGCCCTCGACGCCCTCGAAGAGCCGAGTCCCGTCCTCGCCTTCGCCACGCTGCTCCACGACGTGGGGAAGCCGCCGACGCAGCATGAGAGCGACCGCATCCGCTTCAACCTCCACGACAAGGCGGGCGCGCAGATCGCCCGCGAGGTGTGCCAGCGCCTGCGCTTCTCGGTCGAGCACACCGAGGCCATAGCCGAGATCGTGCTCGACCACATGAGATTCATGGCCGTGACCCGGATGCGGCCGAGCACGCTCAAGCGCTTCCTGCGCTCGCCCCACTTCGCCGAGGGGCTGGACATGCACCGCGCCGACTGCGTGGCGAGCCACGGGTCGCTCGAGAACTACGAGTTTTGCAGGGAGAAGCTGGCCGGCCTCGCCGAGGAGGAGATTCGCCCACCGCGGCTCGTCACGGGCCACGACCTCATCGCCCTGGGCTACGTGCCCGGCCCCCTCTTCGCCGCCATCCTCACCCGCGTCGAGGACGCGCAGCTCGAAGGCGAGATTGCGACCAAGGAAGACGCCCTCACCCTCGTCCAGCGCCAGTTTCCGCTCACTCAGGACCCGTGAGACGAGGCAAAGCGGAGGACTTCGGCGCGGCGGGGCATGGAGGGCTGGGCGCCCTTGCGGGTGACGGAGAGAGCGGCAGCAGCGTTGGCAAGGCGCAGCGCGTCGTCGAGCGGCCGGCCCTCGGCCAGGAACGCCGCCAGGGTGCCGACGAAGGCATCGCCCGCACCCACGGCGTCCACGGCCTTCACTTTGTAGCCGGGGATGAGCCTGGGGCGCGGCGTGCCGTCGAGCACGACGGCCCCCCGCTTGCCGCGGGTGAGAACGACGTGGCCGACGCCGGCGTCGAGAAGCCCGCGGGCCGCCGTGAACTCCGCGCTCCCGGCGATCACCTCCATCTCCGTCTCATTGAGCACCAGGTAGTCAATCTGCCGCAAGAGCGTCTTGGGGAGGGGCCTCGTGGGCGCGGGGGCGGGGTTGAAGACGACGGGCACGCCGCTGCGACGGGCGAGGGCGACGGCCTTCCTGACGGCGGGAAGCCGCACCTCGAGTTGAACGACGAGGGCGCCCGCGCGGGCGATGGCGTCGGCCGCCCGGTCCACCTCGGCCGGCGTGAGCTTGAGGTTGGAGCCAAGGGCCACGGAGATGAGGTTCTCGCCGTCCTCGGCCACCAGGATGAGGGCGATGCCCGAGGGGGTCGTGGGGTCGCGGGCGATCCAGCGGCACTCGATGCCCTCGCGGCGGAAGCCGGCAACGGCCTGGTCGCCGAAGATGTCGGTGCCGAGCTTGGCGACGAAGGTCACCGCGGCGCCCGCCCGGGCGGCGGCGACGGCCTGGTTGGCCCCCTTGCCGCCGGCGGCCATGTAGAACTGCCCGGCGACGACCGACTCGCCCGGCCGCGGCAGCCGCTGCGAGCGGATGACCATGTCGGTGTTCGAGCTGCCGACCACGGCGACGCGCGGCTTGGCGCTCATTGCGGCCTCCGGCTTCACACGCAGCGGTGGAGGAGTCCCGTGGTCTCGGGGATGCCGAACATGAGGTTCATGCACTGGACGGCCATGCCGCAGGCGCCCTTGATGACGTTGTCGAGTGCGGACGAGATGACGACCTTGCTGGTGCGGGGGTCCACGATGGCCGCGAAGTCGCAGTAGTTGGTGCGGTGGACGTTTGCCAGCTCGACGTCGTCGAGCTTGTCGAAGAGGCGGATGAAGGGCTCGGCGGCGTAGCGGCGGCGCCAGGCGGCGACGACGTCGGCCGTCGCGGCCGGCCGGGCCAGGTCGGCGAAGATGGCGGTGAGGATGCCGCGGTCCACGGGCAGCAGGTGGGGCACGAAGAGGGCCGTGGCCGGCGTGCCGGCCGCGAGCGACAGCTCCTGCTCGATCTCGGGCGCGTGGCGGTGGGTGAGCGGGCTGTAGGCGCGGCAGTTCTCATCGCAGTTCACGAACAGGTTTCGCGCCTTGTCGCTGTAGGTCTTGCCCGCGCCCGAGATGCCCGAGTAGGAGTCCACGACGATTCCGGCGGGGGCGACGAGGCCCTCGGCAAGGAGGGGCGCGAGGGGCAGGATGGCGCTGGCCGGGTAGCAGCCGGGGGTGGCGACCAGGCGGGCCGCCGCGATGCGCTCGCGGTAGAGCTCGGGGAGGCCGAAGACGGCCTCGTGGAGCAGCTCGGGGCAGGTGTGCTTCGTGCCGTAGAAGCGCTCGTAGACGGCGGGGTCGCGGAAGCGGAACTCGCCGCCGCAGTCAATCGCCTTCAGGCCGGCGGCCAGGAGCTTCGGCGCCCACTCCATCGAGTCGGCGCCCTTCTTCGCCAGGAACACCACGTCGGCCTCTGCCGCGAAGCCGGCGAGGTCGGGCTTGCGCAGCACGGCGTCGGTCTGCCCGCGGAGGACGGGCAGGGCCGCGTCCACGCGCGCGCCGGCGGCGTGGTCGGAGCCGAGGAAGGTGAGCGTGGCCTCGGGGTGGCCGAGGAGGACGCGGAGGAGAGCCTCGCCGACGGCGCCCGTGGCGCCCAGGATGCCCACTCTGACCATGGCGTCCACCATTCTCCTGTTGCGTGGGGTGGCGGAAGGGGCCGCCTCAATACTCGTCGGACTTGAGCCGCTCGACGTCGGGCCGGCCTTCGCCACGGACGATGCGCTCGCCCAGGAGGACGAGCGAGCAGACGAAGACGAAGGGGATGGCGAGCCCGCGCGCGATGGTCTCGGTGAAGACGCCTGCGAGGGCAAAGCCGAGGATTCCGCCCGCGGCGCCCAGGGCCAGCCCGAGCATCAGCTCGCTGTGGGCCTCGGCGTAGAGGCGCAGGGCGCGGCCCAGGAGCGCCGCGACGAGCCAGGCCAGGGCCAGCAGCCCCACGAGCCCCATCTGCACGAGGGCCTTCAGCCAGATGTCGTGGGTGAACGGCTCCGAGGTGGCCACGTTGTACACCTCGGGGATGTTGGTGTAGTACTGGAGCTTCGCCTCCGGGCGGAAGGGGTCCACGGCGGTATGGTAGTCCACGAAGCCCAGGCCGAAGAGCGCGCCGGGCACGCTGTCCCAGAGCTTTCGGGCGCGGGCGATGGCCGCGTGCCAGGTCTGGTAGCGGACGGCGAGGCGGCTGTGGGCCAGGGCACAGGTCTGCTCGGCCTCGGGGAAGCGCTCGAGCGCCTTCTGCGCCTGCTCGACGAGCTGGTAGTAGAGCGCCCGCTCGGCCTCGGCCAGGTGGCGGTCGCCGCCACGGCGGTGGCGCAGGAACTCCATCAGGTGCCGGGCATCGAACAGGTCGCGGGGCGGGGCGGCATCGGGGGCACTGGCCATCGCCTCGCGCGCGGCTTCGTGCAGCTCGCCGGCCCGGGCGAAGAGCGCCTTGTCGCTCAGCAGGAAGTTGTCGCTCACGTAGGGCGCGACGGAGCTGAACAAGGCGTCGGTGTGGTGCGGCCGCGGGAGAAGCCGGGGCGCCCCGACGCACACGAGCGCCACGGCGGCCAGGTAGGCCAGGAGCACCCGCTGCCCGCGCAACGCGCTCAGCAGCCCGAGGACGACGAGGGTGACGAGCACCGCGCCGCCGGAGAGGTTGACCGCGAGGCCGGCCGCCACGAGAGCCAGGAGGACGAGACGCACGCCCCAGCAGCGGGCGTGCAGCGCGAGGCCGTAGAGGACAGGCAGTGCAATGGCCAGGAAGGCCCCCAGCGCGTTGCGATTCTTGAAGCCGGCGCGGACGTCGAGCGGCGACTCGCACGCGGCGTAGTGCCAGGCGGCCCACAGCACGACGACGGCCGTGGCAACGGCGAACGCGGTCAGGAGCGCCTTCACGTCGCCCGTCTCCGCCGCGTTGAGGAACACCGCGAAGGCGATGAGGAAGTACTCTGCGAACTGAAGGACCTCTTTCGCCGCGTCGGGCCTGGCCTCGGAACGGGCGAGCGCGACGCACGCGGCGGCGACCAGCACGAACGCCTGCACCGGCGGCAGCTTCACCCCGCGCAGCTTGCGGCTCAGGAGCTGGAGCGCCACGCCGACCGTGGCGAGGGCGAGCACGACGTCGCCCAGGGTGACCGGCAGGCGGGCCTTGCCCAAGGGCAGGTCGAGCCCCAACTGGTTGCCCATGACGAGGATGAGGAGGAGGAGAAGGCCCAGATTGAGCGTGCGCGGGGGGAGGGCGAGCTTCAACGTTCGGCTTCCTCCTTCGGAGGCTTCGGGGGGGCGGGGGCCTGCCGCGGCGGCGGGGCATCGAGAGCCGCGAGCTGCCGCTGGGCCTGGCTGTCCCACTTGCCGTCGTGGTCGTAGCGGATGCACCGGCGGAGGGCCCTGTGGGCCTTGCGCCGCTGGCCCAGGGCGGCGTAGACGACGCCGAGGTGGAACAGGGCATCGGGGTCCTGATCGTTGATGCGCTGCGCGGCGCCCAATGCTCGGAGGGCGGCCTGAGGGTCGTTGCGCAGGCGGGCCACGAGCGCGTCGCGCACGTGGCCGTCGGCCGCCTCGGCCTTGGCCGCGATGCGCCGGCGGCGCAGGGCGAGGGCCGTCGTGTCGAACACGGCGAACGCCCACAGCAGGCCCCCCAGGGCCAGGGAGCCGTTGCGCACGGACGGGATGCTGAGCACGGTGTGCTCGGGAGGCAGGACGCCTGCCGCCTGGCTGTACACCCACCCGTCCACCGCAAAGCCGAAGAGGAAGAAGAGGAGGAGCCCCTTGAGTGCCTTGCCGGCCGCAATGTGGCCGATGCCGGGCAGGAGCATCGAGAGGGCGATGGCGATGGCGTGGCGAATCCTCACTCGCACCTCTCCTGGCGGGGGCAGCGGGCCGACAGGCGCGTCGGACGTGACGGGAACGCAATGACGAATGACGAGTGACCAATGACCAATGGCGAAAGGAGAAGCGAGGGACTGGGCATTGTTCGGCTCACCGGTCGTAGGGGGTCGGGACGTTGTGTTCGCGGCCGATGCGCTGGATCTCGGCCCGCAGCTCGGAGCTTTCGCCCACGCGCGCGAGGTCGGACACCAGGTGGTGGATCTTCTGCCGCGCCCAGTCGCGGGCGATGTCGTCGCGCTTCGGGTCCGGCGCGCCGGGCGTGTGGCTGTACTGAAGGGTGCGCCCCGCGTAGGGGATTTTGCCCTGGAGCTGGATCGTGACGTTCTCGCCGGGCTTGCAGCGCCCGTAGAGCACGATGGGCTGGTCGGCGTACAGGTTGGGCAGGAAGCCGGGATAGGTCTCCTCGACGGCCAGGTTGGTGTAGTTGAGCCGGAGCTGCATGAGCACCGGCTTGTCGTAGCTGTGGAAGAGCTTGCCCAGAAGCCCCTCGGCCTCCGCCACGTCGTCGGCGAACGTGGCCCGGCCGCGGGAGCGATAGGCCAGCAGGTCGAGGAGGTAGCGGTTGCCACCGCCGCCGGAGTCGAAGGGCAGGACGGCGAAGGTGGGCTTCGCATACGCGCTGATCTCGTTGACGATGCGGCGGGCGTCGCGGATGCCCAGGGTGGACCGCCCGTCGCTGATGAAGAAGATGTTGGTGGGGCGGTTGCGGACCGCTTGCTCGGCCACGTCGCGCACGACGGCGTTGAGGACGCGGTAGACGTCGGTGCGGACCTGGCCGGGAATGCGGTCCACGAAGGCGACGGCGGCCTGGACGCGCTCGGGCGTGGGGTCCACGAAGTCGGGGAAGAGCTTGCGGGGCTCCTCGCTGAAGAGGATGACGTTGAAGCGGTCGGTGCGGCGGAGCGCGCCGAGGTAGCGGGTTAAGGCGTCGCGCGTCGCCACCAGCTCGGAGCGCTGCATGCTCAGCGACACGTCGCAGATGAACACCACGTCCTTCGGGATCACCGGCAACTTGTCGGCCTTCGCCACCGCGATCTCGAGGCGGAAGTACTGCCGCTCGTCGCCGGGCCGGGCGTAGAGGTCCATGCGCATGCGCACCTCGCCGCCGAGGGGGTAGACGGGCAGATCCTCGTCCTCCGGGGCCTTGCTGGGGAAGATGATCACGGGCGAGGTCCCCACGTCGCGGCGCGCCAGCGAGTCCTCCAGGGGGATGACGATGCCCTGCGGGGCCGTGGTGCCCGGGACGACGGCGGTGACGCTGGGGGCGATGGTGGGCGGCGCGAGCTGGCCGGCGTGGGTGTCGGTGGCCGGCCGCGGGGCGCTCAGCTCGCGGAGCGCGAGCTGCGCCCGGGGCGGGCCGGGCAGGCCCGGCGAGCCGCGCAGGATGCTGCGCCCGCCCGAGCCCACGGACCCCACGCCCCCCACGGCCAGGGAGCGCACGGGAGCGACCTCGCCGATCTGCGCATTCGTCTGCTCCACCTTGGGCTGCCCGCGGCGGTGGATCACCGCGTGATCGGCGTCGGGCGCACGCGAGGGGCTGGGCGCGTGCGCGGGCACCGCCAGCTCCGTCTCCGTGGGGAACGACGGGCCGGGGATGCGCTCCTTGGGGTTGAAGAGCGGAATCTCGTAGGGCTTCACCGGCTCGGGCGGGCCGCCCGTTTCGCTCAGGCCCTTCGTGGGCGCCGTGGACACCGCGGAGGGCGGCACCTGCGGCTCCTCGACGATGTGGAACCAGCGCGAGATGGACGACGAGAAGTCCTCGACATCGAAGGCCCGGATGTTGCCGACGACGTGCACGAAGACGAGGTGGATGAGGAGCGAGAGTGCGAGGGACGTGAGGATCCAGCGGCTCACGTCGTCGCGTCGGCTCTGCGGTGTCGTCGTGGCGGCCATCATCGGCCCCCCTGATCTGATTCCGCGTGCAGGTATGCACGCCCTACCGATCTGCGTCTACGGTCGTTTCTCGAGGCCCTTGCCGTCGGGCGCGAGACGGAGCTTGTACTGGTCGAGCTCCTTGAGGAGCTGCTCGGTCCAGGGCGACTTGGGGAAGAGCTGGACGAGGCGGCTCCAGATGGCCATCGTGGCGTCGGCGTCGCCGAGGTGGAACGTGGCGATGCCGGCCTTGTAGCGCGCCTCGGCGGCTTCCTCGCCCGTGGCGAGCAGCATGGCGACGCGGAGGAGGCACTTCTGGGCGAACTCCCAGTTCTTCTTGTCGAAGGCCATGCGCCCCATCTGGAGCTGGCACTTGAGCATCAAGCCGTCGCGGGTGGCCGCGTCGCCGATGGCGTTGGGGGCGAGCTCCTCGACCTGCTGGTAGTAGGGCCAGGCGCCGTCGCTGTCGCCCATCCCCTTGAGGGTCTCGGCTAGGCCGAACTTCGCCCAGATGCGCAGCTCGTGGTCGGGGAAGCGGTCCACAAAGTCCTTGAAGTACCGCTTGGCCCGCTCGTGGTCGGGCTTGGGCAGGTTGAGGGCGAGCTCGCCGAGCCAGTAGATGACGTAGGGCCTGCCCTCGTCGGGGAAGCGCTTGAGGAGGGCCTCGAAGGCCTCGATGGCCTCGGCGGCGCGGCGCTGCTCGCGGAAGACCTCGGCGGTCCAGAGATACTCCGGCGCGTCGGCCAGCACGTCGGGGCTGTTGCGGATGAGGCCGAGAAAGGTCTCGGCGGCCTTGAGGAACTGCTCGTTGGCCTCCGGTTGCTGCTTGGCGGCGAGGCGGGCCTTGCCGAGCTTGACGTAGGTGTGGGCGAGGAGGCGGAGCGCCCGCTTCTGGTAGCCGCCCGGGATGTTGCCGCACAGCTCGTAGAGCGGCACCGCGGCCTCGTACTGCTGCTTGATCTCGCTGTGGTACCACGCCAGGAAGTACAACACGTCGCCCTTGTGCCCCCCGGCGCGGTAGCGGTCGAAGTAGGTGCTGAACGTGGCGAACATGGCGTCGTACTGCTTCAGCTCGTACTCGCAGGCGCCCTTGCGGTAGAGGAAGTCCTCCGCCGTCTTCGGGTCGGCGCTCGCGTAGCGCTGGAAGAACTCGCCGTAGAGTTCCACCGCCTTGGCGTAGTGGTTGAGCTGGCCGCGCAGGCGTGCGGCGCGGTCGAGCGCGGCCTGGCCGTGGCCGCCCTTCGGGTAGCGCTTCAGGTAGTCCTCGTAGGCGGCGGCCGCCTCGTCGTAGCGCTTGAGGAGGTCGAGGCACACGGCGGTCTGATGGCACACGTTCTCGGTGTAGGCGCTGGCGGCGGGCACCTTCTTGTACTGCTCGAGCGCGTCGGCGTGCTGGCCCAGCCAGAAGGCGGCCTCGGCCTGGAAGTACACGACATCGGCGGCCCGCTGGCTCTGGGGGAACTGCTTGAGGAACGCCTGGGCGGCCGCGGCGGCCTCCTTGGCTCGCGGCGTGCCCTGGCGATAGGCGGCCGCGGCCCGGCCGAACGCGGCGGCCTCGCGGGCGGGGTCCTTGCCCGCCGTGTCGGCGGCCAGCAGGGCGGCGAAGTGCCCCTCGGCCTCGGCGAACCGCTCGGTGCGGTAGCAGCTCTCGCCGGCGATGTAGAGCGTGCTCGACAGGAAGCCGCCCTGGGGGAAGCGCTTGAGGTAGTCGAGCGCCGGCACCAGGGCCTCCTGGTAGCGCTGGAGGAAGAAGAGCGCCTGGGCACGCCCGTAGAGCACCTCGGCGCCCAGCGGCCCGGCGGCGTCCACGCGCCCGAGCACGGCCAGGGCCTCCTCGTGCTTCTTCTGGCCGAGGAGCAGGCCGGCGACCTGGGTGCGCACGCGGGCCAACAGGTCGGCCTGGATCTTCGCGTCCTCCCCGTCGGGCTTCGCCTTGAGGGCAGCCTCGAGAAACGTCTCGAGCTCGCGGTAGCGGCCCAGCGCGTCGTCCGTCTTCCCCAGGCCCAGCAGGCAGTCGCCGATGGGCAGGAGCACGTAGGCCTTGTAGGTGTTCTCGGGCGACGGGTCGGCGAGCACCTGCTCGAACAGCGGCAGGGCCTCGGCGAAGTGGCTCTGCGCGAACTCGGCCCGGGCCAGCGCGTAGCGGGCGTGGACGATGAAGCGGCGGTGGTCGGGCGCCGTGAGGTTGGCGGCGAGGAACGCCCGCAGCGGCGCCACGGCCCCCGCGAGGTCGTTGAGGCGGAAGCGGCAGTCGCCGATGCGGTACAGGATCACCGGCCGCAGCGTGAGCTTCTCGTCCTTCGCCGCCGTCTCGAACGCCGGCAGGGCCGCCTCGTAGCGCTTCTCCTTGTACTGGCACTCGCCCAGGTAGAACCAGGCACGGCTCGCACGCGGATCGTTGGGGTGCGCCTTGAGGAACTTCTGGAGCTCCCCGATGGCCTGCCGCGGCAGGTTGTCGTGGAAGAGGCCCTCGGCGAAGTCGAACTGGAGGTCGGCCGGCGACTCGCCCCTCCCGGCCCCGAGCGCGCCGGCGAAGGAGCCGAGCCACAGCGAGAGGGCGATGACTCCGGGTGCCACTCGTGCGATACGCATACTTGCTCCGGCTTGGCTCGTCCGCGTCGTGGGCGCGGATCAGCCGGGGATGAATGGATGAATGGATGGCTGGATGCGTGTCGGACAATCATCCATTCATCCACCCATCCAATCATCCGCTCTGGTTGCGGCCAAGGGCTGCGCTACGGGCTGCGCCGCGGCCCCTCGATGCTGGCGTAGGCCACGTTGCGAATGTCGGCCGCCGCGCACGCGTCCAACACCTTCACGAAGTGCTGGAACGCGGTGTCGCGGTCGGCCCGGATCACCACGGGCGGCGGCGCGGCGCCGTAGGCGTCGTGCAGGTCCTTCAGCCAGGTGCGCAGGTCGTCGTCGGTCATCACGCGGTTGCTGATGAGCACGCCGCCCTGCTTCGTGATGTTGATGAAGTAGGGGGTACGCTGGCGCCACACGGTGCCCTTCTCGGCGGTGGGCAGATCGAGGTCCATCTGCCGCTCGAGCTGCCCCATCGCCGTGGTGCACACGTAGTAGACGAGCAGGATGAAGACCATGTCGATCAGGGGGGCGATCTGGAAGCCTTCCTCCTGCGCGGTGGCCCGGCGGAAGTTCATGCTTCCTCCCCCTTCTCGATGATCGTCGTCGCCACGTCGTCGGCCACCAGCTCCATGTGGGTCGTCAGCCGCAGCACCCGCGCCCGCAGGTAGTAGTAGACCAGCATGGCCGGGATGCCGAGGCACAGGCCCACCACGGTGGTGATCAGGGCCTGGGCGATGGCCGCGGCCAGCAGGTAGTGGCGCACCTCGCCCGAGGCGATGACGTTGAAGCCCATCACCATGCCCGTCACCGTGCCCAGCAGGCCGAGCATGGGGGCAATCGTCCCGATGTTCGCCAGGTAGCCGATCTTCTGGTGCATGTGGGCCACCTCGCGCGAGCCGGCCGCCCCCACCGCCTCGCGCACCTTCTCCGGCGCCTCGGCCGCCTTCCGCAGCCCCGACACGATCACGCGGGCGAAGATCGACTTCGATCGCTCGCACGCCGCCGCCGCGCCCCGCAGGTCGCCCTGCGACAGGTGGGTGTTCAGCGCGTCCATGAACTTCTGCGGCACGATCTGCGACGACCGCAGCGCCAGCAGGCAGTGCACGATCCAGGCCACGCCGAAGAACGACAGGAGCAGGAGCGGATACATCACCGGCCCGCCGAGCCGGAACCACTCGACGCACACCCGCCAGTCGTGCCGCAGGCCGGCCATCATGGCGCCGAAGCTGAACCCGCCGTCCTTCGAGCGGAAGTACACGGCGCGGGCGAGCGTCGCGCTCTCCCCGTCGGGGTTCTTCACCGTCACCGAGGCGGGGCCGGGCTGCGTGTCGGCCGGCAGGCGCGCCTTGAGGCGCTCGGGGGCGGGCACCCGCACCTCGAGGGCCTTCAGGTCGTTCACCCGCACCTCCACGTGCGCCGCGTCCTCGCTGAAGCCCTGGCCGCAGATGACCAGCCACGTCTCCTTGCCGGCCACAGGCGTCGCCGGCTCCACGTACGCGATCGACAGTCGCTCCGTCGGCTCGGCCCGGGCCGGCGCCGTGCCCGCACTGCACCACCGCACGCCCGAGAACCCGGCCAGCGCCGCGGCAGCCAACAGCCCTGCCGCCCTTCTCATCGCCGCAATTCGCACGCAAGCCCCTCCTGTCATGGGGACTCCAGGGGGAAACCGCTCTCCGCACGTCGTTGCCCGGCGATTATACCACCGCCTCGACCGCGAAGTCAAAGGAATCACAACCGCTGGGATAGGGCTGCCTCCCCCAATCCCCTCGTCCTCGCCGTCGTCCTCGTCCTCGTCGTCGAATTCAACGGCCTTGCTTTCGTCGCGAGATTCGACCACGAGGACGACGACGATTCAGGGAAACACAGGCAGAACCGGGAGCCCCCTCACCCCTGCCATCCCTCTTGGCCGATCAGGCGCACGAACACGCAGCCGCCGTGGCTCTCGCGCTCGAACCGCTCGCCGCGGCGTTCCACGGCCACCAGATCCTGACCATACCTGTCGCCCACCGGCATCACCAGCCGCCCGCCGTCGGCCAGCTCGGCCTCCAGCGACGCGGGCACCCCGGGCCCCCCCGCCGTCACGATGATGCGGTCGAAGGGCGCCTCCTCGGGCCAGCCCAGCGTGCCGTCGCCCACCAGGAAGCGGACGTTGGCGAACCCCAGCCGCCCGAGCAGCACCTCCGCCCGCCGGCTCAGCTCGGCGAGTCGCTCGACCGTGTAGACCGCGGGGCACAGTTTCGCCAGGATGGCTGCCTGGTACCCGGAGCCGGTGCCCACCTCGAGCACCCGCTCGCCGCCCCGAAGGCTCAACGCCTCCGTCATCAGGGCCACCATGTACGGCTGCGAGATCGTCTGGCCCAGGCAGATGTCCAGCGGATGGTCGTCGTACGCCTCGCCCAGCCTGTCCTGGGGCACGAAGAGGTGGCGGGGGACGTCGAGGAACGCCTGGAGCACCCGGGCGTCCCGGATGCCGCGTCGGCGGAGCTGATTCTCCACCATCGCCTCGCGCGCCGCGCGCCAGGGATCGGCATCGGGGAGCGGGTTCGTGGCTGGCCTCTCTCTCAACAGAACAGCGCTACAACGCTACTCTCGCCTGCCCCGAACGAGGCAAGTCGCTATTGGCACAGGAGATAAGCCACCAGAACATGTCATTCTGAGTGTAGCCCGCGTCCCGGCGGGCATAGCGAAGAATCTCCCTGGGCGTCGGGCCCGTGGTGGAGGGTGCGACGGTGTGCTTGGCCACAAGCCAAGAGAGATTCTTCGACTTCGGCCGCCAAGAGGCGGCCTACGCTCAGAATGACAGCCGGTCGAGGTTGCCTCCGTGCGAAGTAGCGTTGTGTCGTATAGGTCCTATCCCACCGCGGCAGGCACGCCCTGGCCCTCTCGACGCGGGCTACGACCGCGCCGCGCCGAGCTGCTGGGCGAGGAACCGGGCCGCCGGGTCCTGCGGCTTGGCCCGCACCACGCCGTCGAGGCTCGCGCGCGCGTCGTCGGCTCGGCCGGCCAGGAAGTAGTGATACGCCAGCAGCAACTGGCCGTCCACATCGCTGGGCTGCTGCTTGCACCAGCCCTTGAGCAGCAGGAGCCGCTCGTTCAGCTCCTCGGCCGGCCCGCGGAGGCGGGCCAGCTCCGTGTTGGGCAAGCGATGGCCGTTCGCCACGGCCGCCGCCTCGCGCAGCGCGGCCGCGCCCGCGCTGTAGCGCCGCAGCGCCGTCCACGCCCCCGCCACCGCCAGGTGTCCCACCGGGTTGCTCGGCGCCGCCACCGCGGCGCGCTGGTAGGCCAGAAGGGCCTGGTCCACCTCGTGCCGCTCCCAGTGCAGGGCGCCCATCGCCAGGTGCTGCTCGAACAGCCCGGCGCGGCTCGGCCTCGGGGCCGCCGTCACCGGCTTCGGGGCCGGCGCGGCCGGCGGCGGCGTGGGCGCGCCGCCTACCGGATCGGGGATCGGGGGCCGCATCAGCTCGCCCGCCCCCAGGGGAACCGGGCTCGGCGTAGAGAACAGCAGGTACGACGGCCGCGGCGCCGCCGTCACCGTCTGCCCCATCATCTGCGCCTGCACCTCCGCCATCAGCGCCGTCTCCGCCAGGTGGTCGAACCCCACCGCGCGCCAGTCGTGCGGCGGCTGCCCGCGGCCCATCAGCGACGGCTCCGACAGCTCCAGCTCGTTCGTCACCCGCATCTCCACGTCGTACGCCCCCGGCCCCACCTGGAACACGCGGGCCGTCGCCTTCGTGCGATACTTGGTGATCATGTTGGCCCGCACGATCGACGACGCCTCGACGAACCCGTGCGCGCGGTCCACGTTCGTCACCACGTAGTGTCGCGCCAGCACTGCGCGGGCCGCATCCATCACCCGCATATACGCCCCGGGGTACTGGTCCAGACTCTGCCACGTGTGCTGGCAGCCGAGGACCGCAACAACGACGAGGCCGACCGCCGCCCTTCTCATGGCTGGCACTCCTGAGGTTCCACGGCCACACAGCCCCCTTGTCGGGGCGGACCCGGACTCCGCCCCCACGCGGATTATAGCGCCGCGATCTGCGGGAGTCAACCAAAACACGCGCGAGTCACGACGCAGGAGTCCATCGCGCTCGTCGTCGAGCCCCCGGGTTCACCACCCAAGTCCACTCAACGACGATGCTCGCGACAGGGATTCCCGATGCACGGGAGCACCCGGGCGCGGACCGGCACCAAAGGCGTTGGGAGGGGCCAAGGCGCGCGGACGGGCGCCCTGCCTCGAAGGCGGGTGGCTGTGGCGCGCCTGATGCGGCGCGGGCCGCTCAGCGCTACTTCTTCTTGTGACGGTCGGCGCGTCGGCGCTTGTCGCGCTTGTGCTTCGCGATCTTGCGGCGACGGCGTTTCCTTCCACACGGCACGGCGTTCGAGGCTCCAACACGAGGCCAGGCAGTGTCCTATCCCCCCCGTTGCACGGCACTGCCAGTTTCGCGTTTCGTAACACTTCAGCGGCCTGAAGTCCCTGGCGCTTTCAGGTCTTCGCCTCCACCGAGCTTGTCTCGGTGGGGCGGCGATTGGCAACTACCGGGCCCTCAGGCCTCACCCCCTCGCCCCCTCTCCACGAGAGTGGAGAGGGGGCGAGGGGGTGAGGCCGTGCCGAGTAGTTGTCAATCCTTTGCCCCACCGACGCGAGGTCGGTGGGGGCAGGAACCTCAGACCGCTGAAGTCTTACCGCGTCTCAAGTTCCGGGTTTCGAGTTCCGCGCTTCGACTTGCGAGTTTCGGGCTTCGGACCTCGAGCTTCGGATCTCCCGCGTCCCCCTCCCCTGGAACGCGGGCTATTCATCCTCGCCGCGGTCACGCAACTCCCGTGACAGGAGCTGCTCGTCCACCATCCCGAAATCCTCGTTCCACTCGTCAAACAAGTCGAAATCCATCACCTTGCTGCGAGGCTCGAGGATCAGCTTGCGGTGGCGCTCACGGATCAACTGAAGCCGGTCAACCTTGTGGGACATCTCATGCTCTCCTGGGTTGAACTACACGAACCGGACGACCATCCGAAAATGGTACGCAGAACCGTAGTTTACTATTGAAAATCCCGCTTGTCAAGGAAAATTTTGCCACCGCCCCGCCACCCCTTCCCCAGCCCCCGGCAGCCGCTCCCGGCGGCTCGCCCCCATTGACGGGGCGGCTCCCGACTGCTATCCTGTGCGCCGGCCAACGACGCGCCACCTCGAGCACATGGGCGTATTGGCTGTCATTCCGAGCTTGTCGAGGAACCTGGCAAGGGCCCGACGCAACGGCCCAGTATCCCACGGGTGCGTGTAATCTGCTACGGTCAAGGGTGCAACGGGAACGCCCGTAGGGCGTGGCGGAGTACAGCCCACGGTGCAGCGAAGCGGAACCGTGGGTTTGCGTCCGAGAAGAAGACCCAGCCCCCGAAGGGGGCGGCGGAGCTCTCCAGCCGCTT
>Ga0307378_10005400_pt1 | contig 17820 bp, 15 predicted proteins | sample UN1MG_FD_202238 | JGI IMG/M metagenome (GOLD analysis project Ga0307378, IMG submission 202238) | Soil microbial communities from Risofladan, Vaasa, Finland - UN-1 | ecosystem: Environmental > Terrestrial > Soil > Coastal area > Acid sulfate soil | place: Finland: Risofladan, Vaasa | collected... | reverse complement strand
GCTGAACGCATGCGAGGCGATGCAGGATGGTGGTACGCTGACGATTTCCACGTCGGCTCACGGCAGGAATGTGCTGCTGAAGGTGGCGGACACCGGCTGTGGAATCAAGGAACAGCATCTCGACCACATTTTCGAGCCCTTCTTCAGCACCAAGCCCGTCGGCAAGGGCACGGGTCTGGGTCTGAGCGTTAGTTACGGTATCGTACAGCGGCATGGCGGTACTCTGGAAGTGGAGAGTGAAATCGGCAAGGGAACCACGTTTATCATCGTTCTGCCCTGCGCCGAGGGTAGTAAGTCCGACAACCGGGACGGAGAAGTCGAACCGTGAGTTTCTCAAGACCTGAAGAAGACGTTCCCGCACCGCCGCGCAGAATCCTCGTCATCGATGATGAACCGTCCATCGGCCTGAGCTGCAAACGCATCCTCGGCCGCCACGGACACGACGTACGATCTTACGACGATCCACAAGCCGGCCTTCAGGCGGCCCTCGTCGGTGACTCCGACGTACTGCTGGTGGACCTGGTGATGCCGGAAATCGACGGCTTGGAGATACTCAAGCGCGTGAAGGCCGCCGGGGTGTCTTCCGAGGTGGTGATCATTACCGGCTATTCCACGGTCGAATCGGCGGTAGAGGCGATAAAGCAGGGCGCGGCCGACTATCTGAGCAAGCCGTTCTCGCCGAGTCAACTGGAAATGGTCCTCCGAAAAGTGTGCGAACGTTCGGCTCTGATCCAGGAAAACGTATTGCTGCGTCAGGAGCTGGAACTGCGCCAGGGATTCGAGGGCATCATCGGCGAGAGCCGGCCGATGGAGCGAGTGTTCTCTCTGATCCAACGCGTGGCTCCGACGGACGGAACGGTATTGGTCTCCGGCGAGAGCGGTACGGGCAAGGAGATGGTCGTCCGGGCCATCCATCGGCTCAGCCGTCGAAAGGATCATCCACTGTTGGCGTGCGATTGCAGCGCGCTGGCGCCCACTCTGCTCGAAAGCGAGCTGTTCGGCCACGTCAAGGGGTCCTTCTCCGGTGCGACGGCAACAAAGCAGGGCTTGTTCGAGGCGGCGCACAAGGGAACCCTCTTCTTGGATGAGGTCGGCAACCTCAGTATGGAGACCCAGGGGAAGTTGTTGAGGTCCTTGGAGACAAGACGGGTGAGGAAAGTGGGGGCCACTGCCGAGCACGAGGTGGATATCCGTTTGATTGCGGCCACCAATCGCGATCTGACGGAAATGGTCGACGAAGGCGCCTTTCGCGAGGACCTGTACTACCGGCTCAACGTGGTGCCCATTTACGTCCCTCCGCTTCGCCAGCGACGGGGCGATATCCCAAAGCTTGCCATGGCCTTCTTGAAACGCTCTTGCGAGAAAAACGCGGTGGAGATCGAGGGGTTCACCCCGGAAGCGATGGCCCAGATGGAAAGCTACCACTGGCCGGGCAATGTCCGCGAGCTTCGGAACATCGTGGAACGGATCGCCATTCTGTGTCATTTCGATCGCATCGAGCGGCAGCACTTGCCTTCCGAGATTTGCCAGACCCCGGCACGTTCTACCGTCACTCAGCTTCCCCAGAGTTGGGAGGAATTCAAGAAGCTGAAGCAACAGGCGAAAGACGCCGTGGTTCAGGAACTGGAGTGTCGCTTCCTGACCGAAGTACTCGAACGTTGTGGCGGAAACGTGACCAAGGCGGCGGAAGACGTAGGGATGCAACGGACCCACCTCCATGCGCTGATCCGCAAGTACGGCCTGGATTGAGGCGCCGACTGTCGGGGGCCATCTCCGTCGCTGCGGCGTCCGTCCACTTCTCGGGTCGGCTAGACGTTTGGCGCCGCTGGGCGGTCAAGTGTGTATGTCCCCCTCATACACTGTATGGCCCTCCCGTACGCTTCTCGCGGAAGCAGGCCGAATCCGGCCGGCGTCCCCGCTGCGGATTCGGACGCCCCACCCAAGTGGCGTTAGCGGTAACCTCTTTACACGCAAACGCTTAGAGCGATAGGGCGGAGCCGCTTCTTGGCGTCCCGGCCTCATGGTTCGCCAGTGGCACGCGTCTTGCGATAGCCCATCTTCGCTAGGGGATCCATAGGAAGCCAAGTCATGCCCAAAGATCCGAAATTGCTGGTCGTAGACGACGAGACAGCGATCTGCCAGGTATGCCAGCGCATTCTCTCGCGTCAGGGATTCCAGGTAGAGCAGTGTACCGATGCCTCCGAGGGACTGAATCGAGCCGCCGAAGGCGATTACGCCGCCATTCTGTTGGACGTCAAGATGCCGGAAATGGACGGAATCCAGTTCCTCGAGGAACTGCGGAAGAAGAGGCCGGACGTTCCCGTGATGATCATGACTGCGTATCCGAGCGTCCCGAACGCGGCAGCGGCCGTCAGACTCGGTGCCTCGGACTATATCACCAAGCCCTTCACGCCGGAGCAAATCACGCAGTCGGTTCGTAGGATGCTTGCCCGCGATCCGCGGGGAGAGAGCCGGCCGGGACACCCGTTGACCATAGTCGAATCGTGGGCCAATCCGCAGGGGCAGTTCCTTTTCCTCGACGAATCATGGCTTCAAGCCGACGAGGATGCGTCTGCGTGCGTTGGGGTCCTCCTGAAGTGTTCGCAAGAGAAGAGGCCGCTGGCCGTTCGCCTTCCGCAAGTCGGCGAAGCTTTGTTCCAGGGATTACCTCTGGCCGGGGTGACTTTCGCCGACGAGTCTCTGGTTGTCGTGCCGTCGCCGATCTCCGGCGTGGTCGACGACGTCAACGAACTCCTGGCAAGCCAGCCGTCTGCCCTATTCACCGACCCGTGTGGGAAAGGTTGGATTGCCTGTGTTTGTACCACTCGATTCGAAAAGGAAATCGACCGCTGCAAGCCCCGGCACGTGCTTCTGGCGAACACGAGCCCCTCGTCCGCCGGCAACCAACTCGAGCAATTGACCTCTTTGGGCTGCCGGGTCGACATCGTCAAGGACTATGACGAGTTGGCTCTGGCGATCCGGGACGCCGGTCATCGCGTGCTGCTGCTCGACGCTGCTTCATTCGCCGCCCTCGGCCCCGAGTTGGTGCGAAGGGTCAACGTCGCCGTGCCGTCGTTGAAAGTCGTGGTTATCGGACCTTCCGATTCTCACTGGGAAGCAGCTTATCGAGAGCACAAGATCTTCTACTATTCGGTCGAGCCGTTCGTCGACAACGAGATTGTCGAGATCCTCAACGCGGTGTTTCAGTCTCCAGCCCGGTCCCTTCGGCAACTGGAGCGTTCGAAGGCTTCATTCACACCCATCAGCGGCATCGGCGTGACCTGCCGCCACGGCGGCACGGCGCAATTGCTGGCTGCACCCGGTCTGTTGCGCGAGGGGGAGGGGCTTGGTGGACAAATCGTGCAAAGGCTCATGGACCAGGCCCTGCCGGTCAGGACGACTCGGGGCGACGAAGCGGTCACGCCAACCAGCGTATTGAAGGCCGCCGGCACGTGCGATCGCATCATCGTATTGTTGGCGAAGGACACGGGGCGGCTCCCGGGCACCCTGGTTCAAGACACCACGGCCGAGTACGTTTCGGCCACGGGCGTGAGTGCGAGCAAGGTCGCCACCCTGGTGGTGCAGCCGGAGCCGAACGGTCACGGCCTGACGGGGCTCGACGAGCGGACCATCGCGTTTCTGGCGGAACACATCGTGCAGGAGATGGCGTCCTGTTGATCGGCCAAGCCTCGACGGGATCGCGAATCAAGGCCAACGGCGGATACGCGAAGAATGACACGTGCTACCGGCCACGAGAAGAAGACCGCCACAGTGAATCGTGCGAATATGCCGCCGGGCACCCGCCCGAACGCCGCGGAGTACTTCCAGAAGCTCCGGCTCCGCCTGAAGCTTGGGCTCCTGGCTGCGTTTTCACTGCCCGTGATCGCTCTTGCCGTGTACTTCCATTCTCAGTTCAACCCGACTCTGAGGGAAACCGGCAAGCTCCACCTGGCTTCCTTGGCCGAGAGCCAGAGAAACACGATCGACCTGTTTCTTCAGGAGAGAGTAACCAACATCTTCAGTCTCTTTCACGGCACGGCATTCACTCTGGAGCCGTCCCAGCAGCAGATGGACCGATATCTGCAAGGCTTGAGACAGACGAGCGATGCCTTCATCGACGTGGGTTTCTGCAATTCCGAGGGCGTGCAGGTCGGATATGCCGGCCCTTTTCCCGATCTCTACGGCAAAGACTACAGTAACGAGGATTGGTTCGTAAGCGTCATGGAGCGCGACACGAATTACCATGTCAGCGACATCTACTTGGGTTTCAGAAAAAGGCCCCATTTCACTATTGCGGTCAAGCAACTGATCGACGCCAGGCCCTATGTCATGCGGGCAACTCTGGATCCGGACAAATTCTACATGTTCCTGCGCAACATCAGTCGAGGAAAGGGCGTCGACTCGGTCCTGGTCAACAAAGGGGGCTACTACCAGGTCGTTGCGCCGGACCGGGGGGCATTGCTGGGGAAAAGCAAGTATATGCCCCCGGGAAGCGAAGGGGCCGGGGTCGAAGAAATCGGTGCCAACGGCGATTCCATCCTGGTTGCCTACGTCTGGCTTAGGGAAACGCCTTGGGTCCTGATGGTCAGGCAGCCGTTGGAAATCGCTTACGCCCAGGTTTACCGGTCCAGGAAAATCATGATTGCGAGCACTGCCGCGATCATGGCGGTCATGGGATTCCTGGTCTGGATGATGACCGACCGCTCGCTCAAAGGGGCTCAAGCCACGGCGGAGTCGCACGAAAAGCTGCAATCGGAGTTGATCCATGCCTCCAAGATGGCGTCCGTAGGCGAGCTGGCGGCCGGCATTGCCCACGAAATCAACAACCCCCTGGCGGTCGTCGTCGCCACCACCGGCGTCATCCGCGACCTGTTCGACCCCGAGTTCCATCTGCCGTGGACGCCGGAGACGATCCGGGAGGAGCTTGCCAACATCGACAAAGCAGTGTTTCGGGCGCGAGGAATCACTCAGACGCTGCTGAAGTTCTCGCGAAGGAACCCGCCGCGGCTGGCCCTCGGCAATCTCAACAGCATACTCGATGAGGTAGTGGGAGGGCTCAAGGAGCAGGAGTTTCAGGTATCCAACATCGAGTTGGTCCGCGACTACCAGCCGGATCTGCCGGAAATCCCCATCGACGTCGATCAAATAAGCCAGGTCTTCTTGAACCTGATCAACAATGCCGGAGACGCCATCGACGGGGCGGGCACCATTACCCTCTCCACGCGCCGCAATGACAGCTCCGTTCGCGTGACCGTAACCGACACGGGGGCCGGGATGACCTCGGAGGTAATGCAACAGGTGTTTCTGCCTTTCTATTCCACCAAGGAGGTCGGAAGAGGGACGGGCCTCGGACTCAGCGTCAGTTCGAGCATCGTCGAGTCTTTCGGCGGGAGGATCGAAGTCCAGAGCATGCCGGGCGCCGGTAGTTCCTTCACCGTGGTATTTCCCGTCAACCAACCGGAGACAGTCGAGAATGAATAAGGCTGAAGCGACCAGAGCGGAAGAGCCGCGACTGAAAATACTGTTGGTGGATGATGAAGATCCATTCCGCACGGCTTTGTCCCGGCAGCTCTCGGTGAGGGGATTTCAGGTTCTGGACGTCGGCAACGGCGAGGACGCGATCAAGACCGTCCGCCATGAGAACCCGCAAGTGGTCATCCTCGATCAGAAAATGCCCGGGATGGATGGAATCCAGACGTTGAAAGAGATCAAGAAGGTGAGGCCTGAAGTCCAGGTGATCATGCTCACCGGCCACGGCAGCACGGAATCGGCCAGGATATCCGGCAAGAACGACGTGTCCTTTTTCCTGGAGAAGCCCTGTGGCATTGACGAGTTGATAGGCGTCATCAAGGCGGCCGAACAGGAGCGAATCCATGCTCTTGCCCGGCATGAGATCCCCGATGTCAAGAGGGCCGGTCTCGGGCAATGGTTGCTCGGTGCCCACCATGCGCGCCCCGGGGTGATTATTCTGGGGCTGATTCTTTTCGCCATGATCACCTTAGCCCCCACTTCAGAGAACCTGAGACGTCTCTTGATTTCGGAGAAAACGGGACAACTCGGGGAGAAGCTCGCGGGATACTCCGATTACCGTGGCATGGCCTCCGGCCAGACCATTTCCGAGTGCTACAGCAAGAAGGCCGGATGGTACCGCGAGGTGAGCGAGCCGGACGGAAGCGTCCGCAAGCTGCCCTTCACCGCGGATCAGGTGGCGTTGCGGGCCAAGGTGATGGTCGGGGTTCTGGTCGTGGCCGCTCTGTTCTGGGCCACCGGCGCGATCCCCATCGGCGTGACCGCGCTTCTGGTCGGGGCGATGATGTATTTCTTCGGCGTGTTGCCTCCCGATCTGGTGGCCAAGGCCTACGCCAAGGACTCGGTGATCTTCATTTTCGGTGTTCTGGCCATTGCGGCGGCCATCAGCAAGACCGGGCTCGATCGCCGGATCGGAATGCTGCTCTTGGGCAGGAGTACCTCTCTCCCCAAATTCGCGTTCATCTTCGCGCCCCTGCTCGCCATGACCGCGTCCTTTCTCTCCGAACACGCCCTGGTCGCTTTCCTGGCGCCGATCCTGATGCTGGTCTACCTCGCGGCCATCCGTTCGGCCGGGTTGAAGCAGGACAGAGCACTCGTGGTCATGATGCTCCTGCTGCTGACCTTCAGCGCCAACGTGGGAGGGCCGGGTTCGCCCGCCGCCGGCGGCCGCAACGCCGTGATGGTCGGCATCCTCGCGGACTACGGCATGGCGCCCAGCTTCGGACAATGGGTGAAGCTGGGCTTCCCCTTCGTGCCGGTCATGGCGCTTGTGATCGCCGCCTACTTCTATCTCGTCTTCCGGAAGAAGATCCAGGTCAAGGACCTCGATATCGCCGCCAGGGTCAGAGAGGAATCCAACAAGATCGGCAAGATGACCGGCGACGAATACAAGGCCGCCGCCGTCCTGGCGCTGCTGGTCGTGCTCTGGACGACGTTGTCCGGCCGCTTCGGAATGGGCGGGCCGGCCCTGCTGTGCATCGTCCTGTTGAACGTTCTGGGGATCCTCCGCTGGCGGGACATCAACCGCATCCACTGGGACGTCGTGGCCCTTTACGGTGCGGCCACCGCCATGGGCTACGGACTGGCGACGACCGGCGCCGCCCTCTGGCTGGCCGACGGCTTCATCTCCGTACTCCCGGATTCCATGACCCGTGGGACGGGACTGTACGTGTCTTGCAGCCTCATTACGGGCATCCTCACCAATTTCATGAGCGACGGAGCGACCGTGGCCGCCGTGGGACCGATCACCGTCCCCATGGCCACCCTCTCCGGAACGTCGCCGCTGATGGTTGGGCTGGCCACCGCCTTCGCCTCCTCCTTCGCTCACATGCTGATCATCGGAACGCCGAACAACGCCATCGCCTACGCCATGGCGCGGGATCCGGAAACGGGCGAACAACTGCTGACCATGAAAGACTTCCTGGTCCACGGCTTCATGGTCTTGCTGCTGAGCTTTGCGGTCTTGTGGCTTTGGGTGTTTCTGGGATACTGGCAATGGATGGGACTCTAAACCGACAACTTCCATGTCTGAAAGGAGCCGACAATGGCAAAGGAAAAGATCAACCTGCTGATCGTGGACGACGAGGAGCAATTCTTGAAATCCATGACCAAGAGGCTCGAAGTCAGAGATTTCAATGTGATTGCCGTGGATCGCGGCGAAAAGGCCATCGAGGCTGCCAGCGAACATCCCATCGACATTGCCCTGGTGGACCTGAAAATGCCCGGCATGAATGGCGAGCAGACGCTGGAGGCCCTCAAGAAGCAGCACCAATGGATGGAGGTCGTCATTTTGACCGGGCACGGCTCCATCGATTCGGCGGTCGAGTGCACCAGGAGCGGAGCCTGTTCCTACTTGCAGAAGCCGTGCGAGTGGGAGAAACTTCTTTCGGTGCTCGCCGAGGCCTACAAGAAGAAAGTGATGAACAGGTTGAAGATCAAGGAAGAGAGGATGAACGAACTGCTTCAGATGAGCGCCTACAGCTCGCCGAGGGCCATCCTGGAGAGGAGCAGAGAACTGGACCGGGAAGACTGATGAACGTGGCAACCATACGATTGTTGCTGGTGGATGACGAGGAAAAGGTCTTGAACGTCTACAAGACCCTGCTGGAAGAACTGGGGATGACCGCGCTGACCGCCGACAACGGTCTGGATGCGTTGAAAATCCTGGATGAACATCCCATCGACGTGGTTGTCTTGGACGTGAAGATGCCCGGCGTCGATGGAGTGGAGGTTCTGCGCCACGCCAGGCAGAAGCATCCCCTGGTGGAAGTCATCATGCTGACCGATCATGCCTCCATGGAGTCGGCGGTCGAGGGGCTGAAGCTGGGCGCCTTCGACTACGTCACCAAGCCCTGTGAAATCTCCGACCTGATGGAGAAGGTCAACGAGGCCTGCGCAAGGAAGCGCGCCATGGAAGAGAAGATCCGGAAGGCGAAGATCGACAAGATCATCAGGCACCCCATGGCGGTTTTCCAGCCGGATGACGAGGACGAGTAGGACCGATCCGTAGTACCATTGCCCGTCGGTTCCAAGGGAGGAGAACGGCATGACCACCGAGAAACACAAGGCCGGCGACGCAATTCGCGTCTTGATCGTGGACGACGAGGACCGCTTCCGCGCGACCACCGCGGCCATCCTGGCCAGGCGCGGATTCGACGTCAAGGCGGTCGGGAGCGGAATCGAGGCGATCGAGCAGATCAAGCAAGCGGCGTTCGATGTGGTTGTTCTCGACGTGCAGATGCCCGGCATGGACGGCAACGAAGCGTTGCGCGAGATCAAGAACGTCGCCCCCGATATCGCGGTGCTCATGCTGACCGGCCATGGAACACCCGAGTCCGTTCTCGAAAGTCTTCGCGACGGGATTACCGACTATCTCACGAAGCCTTGCCCTATGGACCTGCTCGCCCGGAGAATCCGCGAGGCGTGCGTTCTCAAAGGCGGAGTAAGCGAAAAAGAACCCCGAGTGAAACACATCATGTCGCCCCTGTCTTCCTTCGATACCATCCACGAGGACCGAACCGTGGACGATGCCATCGATGTGATTCTCAGGGGGTTCACTCAGACGCTCACCACCTCGACCCTCCGAGAAACGCTGCATCGTTCGATCTTGGTCCAAGACAAGAACGACGAGGTCATCGGCATCATCACGTTCACCGATCTCTTGCGCGGTTTGCAGCCGCCCTACATGCGATTGCTCACTGAAAAACCGCCCATGGCCGACGCGCTCGGTCTCGAATCCTTGAACTACTCCGGCATGTTCACCATCATGGCAAGGGATCTCGGCTCCAAAACGGTCCGAGAGATCATGCCCGATACGCCTCCGGTCATCGATGCGGACGCCAACCTCATGGAAGTGGCAACCAGGTTTCTCGACCTGAATCTGAGAAGGCTGCTCGTCACTCAGGGCGGCAAGATCGTCGGGGTCATCCGGGAGCAGGACCTGTTCTTCGAGATGGCGAATATCATAACGCAACACGGACAACCTGACGACGGCCGGTGATCGGCCGAATACGTCGTTGCCGACAGGGAGATCGATTTGGCGTACTTCATTCTGGTTGGCATGATCGCGTTGACCGCGTGCGTGTACGCATCCGTGGGCCTTGGCGGCGGGACTGCTTATCTGAGCATCATGTCTTTCTGGAACTCCGATCCCGCGATCCTGCGCCCTACGGCCTGGGTCCTCAACATAGTAGCGGCTTCAACCAGCTTCCTGAACTTCAACCGCCGGCGTCATTTCAGCGCTCGGCTGGCATGGCCGTTCTTGGTGGGAGGCCTTTTCGGCGCAACGGTAGGAGGAGGTATCCAACTGGACAAGACGAGCTTCCAGGCCATGTTGGCCATCGCTCTGATTTGCGCATCGCTCCAAATGCTGTTCACCAAGAACAAACCGGAACACCGTCGCTCCAAGAACCCTCCGGTTCTGCCCTCGCTGTTGTTGGGCATGGCAATCGGCGTTATTTCGGGACTGGTCGGAATCGGAGGAGGTATTGTCCTGGGGCCCGTGCTCATTACATTGAGATGGGCCGATATGAAAACATTGGCACCGATCACCTCATTGTACATTCTGCTCAATTCTTCCGGCGCACTGGCATCCTTTCTGTTCACGGGCGGGAGAATCGACCTGCCGCTAACCGGAGTCTTCTGTGTCGCCGTATTGGTCGGCGGTTTTTGTGGTTCCCGATGGGGAGCGGAAAAAGCATCGGAACTCGTGCTCAGGAGAATCTTCGGACTTGTGGCATTAGCCGCGGGCGTAAAGCTCTCGTACGAATTGCTCGCCTTGGGTAACGTCTAAAAGTGTATGCCCAATGCATACACCGTATGTCCGACTGATACGACTTTTCCTGTGCTTGTGGTTCCTTCGTTCCGTGGATAAGATGCTTGAGACACGGGTTTGGCTCGGTTCTGCCTTTCTGCCTTGCCTTCCCGGCCTGCAATCGCCCCTTTGGCACGAATGTTGCTAACGTTTACCGAAACAAGACGATTCTCTCCGTAAACGGGCTTAACCTGGAGCTGCCCTATGTTATTCAAGATCCTGGGCAAGGAAGAATTCCGCTCGTTGGTCGAAATCATCTTGCAGTCCAATGAGATCATCGCCCCGAAGCGAGTCGGGACAAACACCCGTGGTGAGCCCATCCACCAGTTCCTTCCGGTCCTTTCTTTCGAGGAGATGGACCTCGACTATAGGACTACGGAATACTCGGCAAAGACGTATTTCCTGCCCTATCGGGAGAACCTGTGCACGTTCGATTTCGATGGCGGGCGATGGGAACAGGAGATCACATACCGGATCCAGCCCCGCGCAATTATCGGCCTGCGAGCCTATGACATCCATGCCCTGTTGAAGCTCGACAAGGTATTCATCCGCAGCCGCTTTCCTTCGCCGTACTATGTCTCCCGGCGTGAGAACACGTTCGTTGTCGGGCTCGATCATATGCCCTTGGAAGACGAGTTCAGTCGGTCCATGGGGGCGCACATCGCAACCCATGGGTTCGATCTGTTTCTCACCGACCTGGGTGACCGATATTTCGTGGTCGTTGACTCGGACCGTGCTTTCAATTTGCTTCACCGGGTGGACACCAGAGACGTTACGGATGATGACACGCACGCCTACCTGGAAGTGCGCCGGAAGATTCGGGACGGCTTCAGGACTCACGTCAGCGTTCACAGCCTGCCGAACCTCCTCGATCTCGAATTCAGCTCGGAAGTCTGGAAGAAGTGGGGCGAGAAGTGCCTTAGTTGCGGCAGTTGCGCCATGGTCTGCCCGACCTGTTATTGTTACGGAGTGAGCGAGGCAGTCACGATGGACTTCAAGCAAGCCCAAAAGATCAAGCAGCTCTATTCGTGCAATTTGCTCGACTTTGCCCGAGTTGCCGGAGGACACAATTTCAGGCCCGACCGGGAAACACGTTTGAAATACCGCTACTACCACCAACATCGGGGCTTCTTGGAAGACTACGGCGAGCCCAAGTGCGTGGGCTGTAATCGTTGCGGCCGGGTCTGCCTGGCCGGGATCAACCCGGCGGCGGTTATCAAGGACCTGTATGAGGAGAACTTGTGATGTGTCCCCTCCCTTTTCGTGCTTACGACGTGCGACAAGAAAACGAGATGCTCCAACCCCTTGACTTCAATCGCCGGCTGCAACTGAAGCCGGTTGCCAAGGTGTTCGCCGCAGAGATCACCAACGTCATCCGGCTGACCGAAATGGAAAAACTCTTCCACTTGCGGATCCTCGACGACGCGGAGAGGGAGCGATTCACGTTCCTGCCCGGTCAGTTCGTGATGATCGAGGTCCCCGGCTACGGCGAGGTGCCCATCTCGATTTCCAGTTCCACTTCCAACAAGGGTTTTATCGAGCTGTGCATTCGCAAAGCGGGTTCGGTGACCAATGCCCTGCATCGGGCTCAGCGGGGCGCCGTGGTGGGGATTCGCGGGCCTTTCGGTACGCACTTCCCTCTGGAACGTATGAAGCGGCAGTCTATCCTGCTGATTGCCGGTGGGCTCGGGTTGGCTCCGCTTCGGGCACCGATCTACTATGCCACCGAGAATCGGGCGGATTTCAAGGACGTGCATATTCTCTACGGTACCAAGAGCCCGGACCAATTGCTGTTCGATTACCAGTACGAGTCCTGGCGGCGAATCGACGACGTCAACATGCAGATTATCGTGGAAGAACCCAATGATTCCTGGGACGGGCCGGTGGGGTTGATAACCCAACTGCTCGACGATGTCCACGTGAATCCGAACGAGACGTATGCCATCGTCTGTGGTCCTCCGGTGATGTTCAAGTTCGTTTGCCAGCGACTGAACCAGATGGGAATCCCGATGGACCAGATGTTCGTCTCCCTGGAACGCCGCATGCATTGCGGGATGGGCAAGTGTTGCCGATGCAACGTCGGGGCCACCTACACGTGCACCGACGGCCCGGTATTCGACTACTGGTCCGTGATCAACCTCAAAGAGGCAATATAGAGGGTGTCGTTATGAAGCATCTGGGCATTGAACAGAACCGGCCCAGGATCGCCGTATTCGACTTTACCGGATGCGAGGGCTGCGAACTGCAACTGGCGAATAAGGAGAGCACCCTGGGTGCTTTCCTCAGCGCCATTGAAGTCGTCGACTTTCGCGAGGTTTCGTCGGCCAGGGGTGATGACTACGACGTGGCCCTGATCGACGGCGCGATCAGCCGACCCGATGAAGTCGAACGCCTCAAAGAAATCCGTGAACGGGCGAAGATTCTCGTCGCCATGGGAAGCTGCGCCTGCTTCGGCGGGGTCAACAGACTGAAAAACGCCTACGATCTGGACGAGGCCAACCGGGAAGTCTACGGCAACTGCCCCAAGGAGACCATGCCCACCAAGGCGGTGAGGGAAGTCGTTCCCGTGGACTTGCAGATACCCGGCTGTCCCGTCACCAAAGACGAGATCGAGCGCGTCGTCCAACACCTCGTGTGGGACTTGCCTCTTCTTTCGTACGCCTATCCGGTCTGCCTGGAGTGCAAACAGCGCTACACGGTTTGCCGGTTCGACGTGGGCGAACTCTGCCTGGGGCCCATTACCCGCGCCGGCTGCAACGCTCCGTGTCCGGCCGGTGGCCTGGGTTGCTGGGGCTGCCGCGGCCCGGCAGAGATTCCCAACTACGAGGAGTTCTTCGCACTGGCCACAGAGAAGGGCTTTTCCGAGCAAGAGATCAACGATCGCCTGAGCTTCTTCGGTGGTTTCCAGGACGTACTACCTATGACTGCCTCTTGTGAGAGTACAAATGAAGATCAACCTTAACGTCGATGTCCATCACCTTGCCCGCGTGGAAGGTCATGGTAACATCAAGGTTCAAGTCACCAACGGTAAGCTCACGGAAGCCCGCTGGGACATCGTGGAGACCCCCCGCTTCTTCGAGGTCATGCTCAAGGGCAAGCATTACACGACGGCAGGGATACTGACCGCCCGCATTTGCGGGATTTGCTCGATCGGCCACTGCCTGGCAAGCGTGCGAGCCACCGAAAATGCCTTCGGCATCGCCATTCCCGAAACGGCTGCCAAATTGCGTCTGCTGGCCAAGCACGGCGAGACCCTGCAGAGCCACGTGCTGCACCTGGTCTTCCTGGCCGCCCCGGACTTCCTCGGGCTGCCCAGCGCGATCCCCCTTAAGGATCTGAACCCCGACGCCTTTGCCCTGGCCGCGCGGCTCAAAGGACTGGCTAACCGCATCTGCGACGTTGTGGCCGGTCGCACCACGCATCCCGTCTCGATTCAGGTCGGGGGCATGGCCAGAATGCCGGACACGCACCTCTTGCTGGAGTTGAAATCCCAACTCGAACGTGCCATCGACGATCTCGGTGCGACCGCTGAGTTGCTCGCCACGTTCGAGATTCCCGATTTCGTACGCGAAACCGAGTTCGTCTCGCTCAAGGGCGAGAAAGACTACCCGTTCATCGGCGGACGCCTGCTCTCCACCGACGGCGTCGAACGCGCCGAGTCCGACTACCGGGCCATGACAAATGAGTACGTGACCGAGAACAACACCTCCAAGTGGTGCAAGCTCTCCCGCGAATCGTTTGCCGTGGGAGCCCTGGCCCGACTCAACAACAACTACCACCGGCTTCATCCCAAGGCCAAGGCAGCGGCCGTTCAGTTCGGCCTGACCCCGGTGTGTCACAACCCGTTCATGAACAACGTGGCCCAATTGGTCGAGTGCGTACACGCGGTCTACGAGTCGATTATGATCATCGACGAACTGGTCGACGCCGGCGATGGCGAGACCATGGCTCCGGTGACACCGCGAGCAGGACAGGGAGTGGGCGCCGTCGAAGTCCCGCGCGGTATTCTCTACCACGATTACGAGTACGACGACCAGGGCCGAATTGTCCGGGCCAACTGCGTTATTCCCACTACCCAGAATAACGCCAATATCCACCATGATCTCCAGACGCTCGCCAGGCAGTTCGCCGTCGCCGGGATGACCGACGAGAAACTGGAACTCCTCTGCTCCATGCTCGTACGGGCATACGATCCCTGCATCTCCTGCTCGGTTCACTGACAACCCAGCAACCTCCAAAGTCGCTGCACCTGTCGATCCTTGACCATCGCAACCTTCGTTCCTGAAAGGATTTGCGATAGTCTACAGATCACCCCCCCCACCGGAAATTCTAATTATCGCTGTATACGTACGCGCTAACATAGGGGGCCGCGACATGTCCTCACGTCCCCGCTTGCAGCATCTGGCCATGGGTCCTATACTGATATGTTCGTGGCCCGCCTCCCCGATCGGGGGAAAGTCCGGCCGCGAAACTTACGACCCCGAGGCCCGGCTTTCGGGACGCCGTTGCCGATACCTTATGAAAAATAACCGGTCGAACGCCCGACGGACGCTCCACCGGACGGAACACCCCACATACGAGGAGACCGACCACGATGACCATGGACAGCAGCCTCCGGGTAAATCGCAGTTTGATACGCGCCCGAAGTGTGCTCACCCGCGGCGAGCGGATCGAACGACTCAAGGCCGCCGACCGCTGGGAGGAAGGCGACAGCCCTTTCGGCCTTGACAAGGTGCGCGTCTACAAGCTCGCGCTGAAGAAGAAGAAAAAGAAGAAGCAAGAGGACGAAGGCGAGGACGGCGAGCCGAAAAAGAAGTAGCCCAGCCGTGCTCCATTTCCTCGGGAGGCACTTCCCATGCGAGTCCACCTGGAATACGGCCGGGACGGACTCGACGTGGAGTTGCCGGATCGCCACGTGGTCAAGTGTCTCGGCTGTCGGCCGGTCGAGCCGCTGGCGGATCCGGCCGCCGAGGTGGCCGAGCGTTTGAGGCGTCCTAACAGTACGCCGCCTCTTGCCGAGTTGGCCCGCGGTCGCCGGGACGCTTGCCTGGTCATCGCCGATATCACCCGGCCCGTCCCCAACCGGGTCCTCCTGCCGCCGATCTTGTCCGTGCTCGAAGCCGCCGGCATCCCGCGCGAGAAGGTCCTCATTCTCGTGGCGACCGGGCTGCATCGGCCGAACACCCGCGATGAACTGATCGAGATGGTCGGCCCGGCCGTCGTCGAGAACTATCGGATCGAGAACCACCACGGCCGAGAACTCTCCGAGCACACGTACCTGGGCGACACGCCGCGCGGCGTTCCCGCCTGGATCGACACCCGCTACCTCCAGGCCGATTTGAAGATCACGACCGGGTTGATCGAGCCGCATTTCATGGCCGGCTTCTCCGGCGGGCGGAAGCTGATTTGCCCGGGGCTGGCGGCGTGGGAAACGATCAAGCCGTGGCACGGTCCCGACTTCCTCGAACACCCCAACGCACGGACCGGCTGTTTGCAGGACAATCCCGTACACCAGGAGAACACGCTGATCGCGCGGATGGCCGGGTGCGACTTCATCGTCAACGTGGTCATCGACGAGAAGCGGCGGGTTTTGGCGGTGGTGGCCGGCGAGATGGAGGCGGCGTTTCACGAAGGCGTCGATCTTGCCCGCGGTCCCTTCACCGACACGGTGCCCGAGCCGGTCGACGTCGTGGTGACGACCTCGGCCGGCTACCCGCTGGACACGACGTACTATCAATCGGTCAAGGGCATGGTGGCGGCGTTGCCGATCGTCAAGCCCGGCGGCACGATCGTCCTGGCGGCCGGCATGAGCGACGGCATCGGCAGCGCGGACTTCCAGCGGCTGTTCGACGAGAACGATTCGGTCGAGTCGTTCATGCACCGGATCCTCAACACCGACTACTACGTGCCGGACCAGTGGCAATTGGAGGAGTTGGCCAAGGTGCTGCGCAGCGCGAGAGTCAAAGTCGTGACCGACGGCCTGCCGCCGGAGACCCTCCGCCGCCTGTTCGTCGAGCCGGCCCCCAGTGTCGAGGCGGCGGTGGCCGACGCCCTGGCCGAGTGCGGCCCGGAAGCCACCATCGCCGTCATCCCCAACGGGCCGTACGTGATGGCGGAATTGGGTTAGAGGCTTACGTCACAACTTGTATGCACGGTGCGCGCATGTTTGACGTAACCGATTGTGATAACAACGTTTAGCGGGCGGGCTTGCCCGCCGTTTGGTTGCGGCTCTGCCGCGTTGGGACATAGAACCGGAAAAAACCCATGCCACGTGTCGATCGCCCATCGAACTTGCCTCCGGCCGATCCGTTGAAAACGGTCGCCGATCTGGTCGAGATCGCCGGGCAATTGCCGGCGTGCACGGTTGCCGTGGTCGGGGGCGACCGGGTCGAAGACCTGCGGCTGGTCGAGTCGGCCTCGGATCACGGCATCGTCGACCGGATTATCCTGATCGGCCAGCACGACCGTATTGCCCGGGCCGTGGCTGAAGTAGGGATCGAGGTGCGTGCCGAGGACATCGTGTCGGCCGACGACGAAGAACGGGCCGCCGCCGCCACCGTGGAGTTGATCGAGGCAGGCACGGTCGACATCGTGCTCAAGGGGAACATCTCCACCCCGGTGATCAATCGCCGCATGCTGCCGTTGGCGGTCCGGCCCACCGTCAGCCTGGTTACCGTTTTCGACGCCGCGCCGATCGGCGACGGACGCGTGATGATCCTCACCGACGCGGGCGTGACCACCAACTGCACATTCGAGCGGATGCAGCACCTGGTCGACAACGCCGTGGAGGTCGCCCGCTTGGTGCTGCAGATCCCTCGGCCGCGGGTAGCGATCCTTTCGGCCAACGAGAAGCAGGTTGCCTCGTTGCCTTCGACGCGGATGGGAGCGGATCTCTCGGCGTTGGACTGGCCCCGCGCGGTGGTCTACGGGCCGCTTTCGTTGGATTTGGCCACCGACCCGGGTTCCGTGGCGATCAAGGGCCTTCCCGATTTGCCCGGGGCGGCCGAAGTGGCCGGCCGTGCCGACGTGTTGGTCTGTCCGGGCATCGACGCCGCGAACGTCCTCTACAAGGCCGTCAGTGCTTTGAACAAGTACGGTCTGGCGTCGCTGGCCAGTCTGACGGTCGGCTTTCCCGTGCCCTACGTGATCCTCTCCCGCGCCGATTCCCTGGAAACCCGGCTGGAGTCGATCGCGTTGGGCACCATCTACGCCCACCGGAGTTCGGAGTGTTCGTAGGTCAGGCTGTGCCCAACGGCACTAAGTTTCAATGGGTCAGTTTGTGAGGTTGGCGTTTGTGTCCGTTGCCGAGGTCTTTGACTATTGTGTCTCCTGGCCGCGGATCATGTCGGCGGGGACGAAAGTGGACGCGGTGGCTGGCGATCCGATCCAACAAACGAGGATAGAGGACTCCCGTCGCGTGCTGCAGCGACGTGGCGACCATCAGGGGCATGATTTCCTGGAGTTCCTCCCAGGCACGC
>Ga0307378_10005399_pt1 | contig 17821 bp, 14 predicted proteins | sample UN1MG_FD_202238 | JGI IMG/M metagenome (GOLD analysis project Ga0307378, IMG submission 202238) | Soil microbial communities from Risofladan, Vaasa, Finland - UN-1 | ecosystem: Environmental > Terrestrial > Soil > Coastal area > Acid sulfate soil | place: Finland: Risofladan, Vaasa | collected... | reverse complement strand
GAAGCAACCTGAACATGGTATAGACGTACAGCGCAAATAGACGCCCACATAGCTCAGGTGGCAGAGCGTATCCTTGGTAAGGATAAGGTCCCCGGTTCGAATCCGGGTGTGGGCTCCATTCCCTGCAGTTCGCGCGCGCGAGTGTCGCGTCTTGGGAGTAGTCCTCACCGGCGCATCTTCCCGGGTAGCTATTGGGCCCGGGGGCTGGCGTCTGACCGCGTTGGTCGCGCACCGTGTGCAACAAGCAGCTCTGTCATCTCGGCGTCACCGGCAGCGTTGTCCAGCGCCGAGCCCATAGGGCCAGTCGTATTCGGGTCGGCCCCCGACTCGAGTAGCAGCTTGGCGACATCTCTCCTACCGTGGACGACAGCCCATACCAGCGGAGTGGACAATATGTCCTTGTCGAGAGGGTTGAGGTTCGCCCCATGGTACACGAGCAGTCTCGCTAGCTCCACGTTGCCTTCCTCTGCGGCGATGTGCAGTGCCGTCCGACCGTGCTGATCCGCGGCATCCGGGTCTGCACCTAACCTCAGAAGCGCCTCCACCGCGCGCGGACTCCCCATGGATGCCGCTCGTAGCAGGAGGGGCCCACGCATGATCCAAAGGATAAGCGCGAGTGCGAGCAGGGCAAGAGAGAGTGCGTACAAGCTAATGCGCCGCCGTCTCATACGCCGTTGCTCCAGGACTGGGCGTCACTGCACAGCCATAACGCTCGGGCAGCCTCTCTGACGAAGCTTAGTTCCCGTACACCACCTCTCCCCCGACCATCGTCTTGAGGACGTTGAGGTCTTCATCAAGGATGACGATATCTGCGTCCTTGCCCGGCTCAAGGCTGCCCTTCCTGTGTGCCATGCCGACGGAGCGGGCCGGGGTGAGACTGGCCATCTGGATCGCCTCCTCGACGGAGGCCCAGGTGAACTGCACGATGTTCCGGACGCTCTGATCGAGGGTAAGGGCGCTGCCGGCGAGGGTGCCGTCGGCTAGGCGGACCGCGCCTTCCTTGACGATGATCTTCTGGCCGCCCAGCTCGTACTCCCCATCGGGCATGCCCGCGCCGCTGATGGCGTCGGTGATGGCGACGGCCTTGTTGGGACCCTTGAGGCGAACGATCATATCAATGACGGCTGGGTGGATGTGCACTCCGTCGGCAATGAACTCGGCGTAGATTTCGTCGAGGAGGAGCACACCCCCGACGGTGCCCGGCTTGCGGTGGTGGAGGCCTTCCATCTGGTTGAAGGTGTGAGTCGCGTGGTTGAGGCCGTGCTTGACGGCCTCAACGAGGTCCTCGTAGGTTGCGGCCGAGTGGCCGACGACGGCGGCCGCGCCCTGGCTCCGGGCAAAGGCGATGAGGTCCTTGTTGGCCTCGATCTCGGGGGCGAGGGTGATGAGCCTGACGTTGCCCAGGGAGAAGAGATCCTGGTAGTCGATGTCGGCGGCGGTGGTGATGTGCTGCTCCGGCTGCGCGCCCTTCTTCTCGGCGTTGATGCAGGGCCCTTCGAGATGGACGCCGAGGGGCTGAGCGCCGCCCTCGATGGGGGTCTCCATGCAGTCGTAGACGGCCCGCACGGCGGCCATGATATCGGCGGCAGGCTGGGTGAGGGTTGTGGGGCAGAACGACGTGACACCGTGGGTGGCGAAGAACCTGGCCATGCCCTCTATCGCCTCGCGGCTGCCGTCCATGGTATCGTGGCCGGCGCTGCCGTGGACGTGGACGTCGATATACCCGGGCGCGATGATCATGCCGGCGGCGTCGATGGTCTCGGCTGCCTCCCCCGCGGCGACGCCGGGGCCGACGGCGACGATGGCGCTGTCCTCGATGAGGACGTCAGCTTCCTCGAAGACGTCGAGCGGGGTGATGACCGTGCCGCCTCGTATCGCCACGCGCATGAGTGCCTCCTCCAATGCTGTAGCAGCGGAGTTGCGACTGTTCGACCCGGCCGGTCGGCCATCCTGCCCCCCGATCGCCGGCGGCTTGGGGATGAGGCCGACACGTTCGGCGGGGCCTACTTCTTCTTCTCGTCCAGGGGCCCGACGCCCGAATAGACAGCAAAGCCGCCGTCGACGGGGACGGTGATTCCCTGGAGGAACTTGCCCGCGTCGGAGATGAGCAGGATGATCGGGCCGAGCAACTCCTCGGGATCGCCGAACCGCCCCAGCGGCGTGTTCGAGATGATGGAGAGGCCCCGCGGGGTGAGGGTCTTGTCATCCTCCTCGAAGAGCAGGCGATGGTTCTGGGTGGTGTCGAGGAAGCCGGGCGCGATCTCGTTGACGCGGATGTCGGCCTCCGGATAGTCGACCTTCACCTGGACGGCGAGCCACTGGGTGAAGTTCGTCACCGCCGCCTTCGCGTTGGAGTAGCCCGGCACGTTGGTGAGGGGGGCGATGGAGCACATGGAGGAGGTGTTCACGACGACGCCCTTGCCCTGCTTGGCGAAGTGCTTGCAGAAGATCTGGGTGGGGAGGAACGTGCCCTTGTAGTTGAGGGCGAAGACCTTGTCGACTTCATCGAGCGAGAGGTCGGTGAAGACGCCATCGCGAGGCACGCAGGCGCCGGCCCGGTTGCCGCCGGCGCCGTTGATGAGGACATCGACGCGGCCGTAGGCCTTGATGACGGAGTCGAGCGCGGCCGAGATGCTGTCAGTGTCGAGGACGTTGCAGGCGACGCCGACGGCCTCGCCACCATCGCCCTTGATGCCGTCGGCGATCTCCTGGGCTTTGTCGCCGAGGAGGTCGAGGAGGGCGACCTTAGCATCGCGGGCGGCGAGGCCCTTGGCGATGGCGGTGTAGATGATGCCGGCCGCGCCGGTGATGGCGACGACCTTGCCGGCGACGCTGAAGAGATCTTGCTTCGGGTCTTCCATTGTACTGCCTTTCCGGTTAGCCGACAGAGTACGGCTTGAAGCTCGCCTTGAATTCGGCGAGAGACTGGCGGATCGTGTCGACGTCGCCGGGCTTCTTGAGCTTGCCGACGAGGGCGAGGGGGGCCGACATACCGAGCACCGGAGTGTAGCCCCGCTTCGTGATGTTCTCCTGGAACTGCGGTCCGGTCTCCGCGTTGACGCCGCCGGTGGGCATGATGATGCGGCGTTCGTGTCGATCGCGGACATAGGGCGCGAGCAGGTCGCCCACGCCCTTGGGGCCGTGGACTCCGGCCGGGAAGATCTTCACGGCGTCCGGCTCCAGGCCATCGTCTCGCTCGATGAAGTACTGCAGCTCGGTGGAAGAGAGGATGGCGGGCGCCGCGAAGACGTTCGCCTCGTGGGCGATGCGGACGAAGTCCTTGCCCTCGCCGTAGCCGCCCATGACGTTGGCGGGGGCGACGATCATGTCGAAGCCCCAGTCGACGGCGGCCTCGAGCTCTTCGGGGTTGATGACGCTGCCGACCCCAAGCACGAAGGGCTTGTCGGCCGGCGCCTCGGCGCGCCGCTTGGTCAGCTCCTGCATCGCCTCTTTGATGAGGGCCGAGTCGATGCGAAAGGTGCACTCGGCGACGATGCCCGCCTGGTAGACCTCCCACATGGTGGTGACGAGGTCTTCCGGCTTCTTCACGTGATCCCGATTCATGACGACTACCACGCCGGAGGCGCGGAGCGCCGTGTCGACCCGGGCACGGTCTCTTTGGTATGACATCGTTTCCTCCCCTGTATCGTTGGAGTAGCGGGAGCCCGAGCGGTTCATGGAGGGCGGCCGATACGCCCGCTCTCCCGCTCACCGCAGGGCGCTGACTCCGCCGCCCTTGAGGGCGCGCTGGACTTCTTTCTCGACGTCCTTCTGCGTGACCATGGTCGTGTCGCCCGGGGTCTCCTGGACGAGAATGCCGTGGGCGGCGCCCCACTGGACAGCAGTGGCGGCGTCGTTGCCCTTCATCAGGGCGGCCGCGACGCCGGACATGAAAGAGTCTCCGCCGCCCGTGCGGTCGGCGATCTCGATGTTCTCGCGGGTGACGGCGAGATGCATCTTGTCCGCGGCGACTTCGTACAGGACGGCCCCCCAATGGATGCGGTCGGCGGTGATGGCGGCGCGGAGCTGGGTGCCGATGAGTTTGAGGTTCGCGTAGTCCTTGGCGACCTGACGGAGCATATCCTGGTAGGCGGCGAGCCAGACATCGAACTTTTCCTTGGGGTCGACCTTCTTCGTCTCGTAGCCGAGGGCGTCGAAGAAGTCGCCCTGGTTGCCCACGAGGAAGTCCGCGTGGGGGACGATGCGGCGGTTGATGCCGCGGGCCCGCTCCTTGTCCGGCTCCACTTTCGACCGATAGTTCAGGTCGAAGGAGCGGAAGATAGCGTGCTTGCCGGCGGCCTGCATCGCCTCGAGGGCGAGCTCGGAGGAGGTGGGCGAGATGAGGGTGTAGATTCCGCCGGTGTGGAACCAGCGGACACCCGCGCCGAAGATGGCGTCCCAATCCACGTCGCCGGGTTTGAGCTCGCGGATGGGAGTGTGGGCGCGGTAGTACTCCGTGACCGACGGCAGAACGCCTTTGCCGCTCCAGGTGAAGTTGATGCCATTGTGGAGCGTGCCCTTGCCGTCGGTGGAGAACGCGCCCTTGCCGCCGGTGTCGAACCAGATGATGTGGGAGGTGTCGACCCCGGCCTCCCGGAGCTGGTTCTCGATGTTGCGGCCGATGCCGTCGTCGACGAGCGCGGTGACGACCGCGGTTTTGAGCCCGAAGCAGGCGCTGAGGCCTTCGGCGACGTTGGTCTCGCCGCCGCCGTGCCAGATCCTGGCGGACCGCGCGCGGCGCGTGGGCACGTCACCGGGGTCGATGCGCATCATGACCTCGCCGAGCGAGATGGCGTCCAAGCCGCCTCCGGCCGACTTGATACCACAGGTGTTCATGAACCTTGTCCTCCCGGGTCGATAACAAGCTTGCGGTGGTGAGAGTTCTGCTCGGTGCGATCATTATCCTCCAGTTTCCGCCCGCTGGCGGCGTCGCGGGCAGGCGCGCGGGGGAGCGGCGTGAAAGTGATCCCTATGCTGCTGCTCACATCCACGTGCCCGTGAGGGGGGAGCCTCGGGCGATCTTGTCGAAATAGCGACCGGGAGATAAGGTGTCTTCTGTGGGATGCCAGGTGCCCGACAGGGAGAGCGGTGCCCGGCGTGTCGGCCCCCCATGGCGGCGTGAGCGAGCTCGTTCCCTTTGGCACTCCAATCAAGGAGGATTAGCGAGAGATTATGGCCGGCCACGTCGATGATCCCCGGCTGCAGGTAAAGACAGCCGGCGTGACATTCAGGAACCCGTTCATCTTGGCCTCCGGGCCGACGACACACTCCGCCGATCAGATCGAGCGCGGCTGTGAGGAGGGTTGGGCTGGGGCCTCGATCAAGCTGGCGTTCGACCCCGCTCCGTATATCAACCGAGAGCCGCGCTACAGCTACTTCGATCCGGCCGGGTTGTTCGCGTTCACGGCGGAGAAGCGTATCGATCTCGACGAAGCGCTGAAGCTGGTCCAGGAGTCAAAGCGGCGTGTCGCCGATGACTTCGTTATCATGGCGAACTACTCATACGTGGGGGACAAGGGGACGGAGGGCTGGTTGGCTATGGCTCGGGCCTTCGAGCAGGCGGGCTGCGATGTGCTCGAGGTCAACATGGGCTGCCCCAACATGTCCTTCAACGTCGCCCTTACCGGGGAGGCGCACGAGGACGGGCCGGAGAGCGGTGCCTCCATGGGGATGCAGCCGGAGTTGGTGGGGGAGGTCATCGCGGCGACGGTCGAAGCCGTATCCGTTCCAGTGTTCGTCAAGCTCACGCCCGAGGGGGGCCGACTTGGTGAAGTCTCCCAGGCCTGCTACAGGGCGGGCGCGGTGGCGGTTGGGTCGAACGCGAACCGGTTGGCCTTCCCCCCGGTCGACATCTGGAATCCGAAGGAATCCGTCATCCACCTCCAGCAGCAGGTGTCGCTGACGTGCATGTCCGGGCCGTGGTGCAAGCCGCTCGCCTTGCGGGACATCTTCGAGATCCGGAAGCGGAACGGCCCCGGGGTCTACGCGATCGCGACCGGAGGCTGCGAGAGCTGGCAGGACGCGGTGGAAATGGCGTTCTTCGGAGCGGATCTCGTGGGGATCTGTACCGCAGTCCTGGTGCATGGATACGGGATCGTGGGCGATATCAAAGAGGGAGTGCTTCGCTACCTGGACCGGATGGGCTTCGAGCGGTGGGGCGCGCTGCGGGACCTGCTCGTGAACGAGGTGACGTCATCGGAGAAGCTGACGCTCTACCCGGGGCACGCGAAGATCAAGGATACAGGTCTGGCGGCGCCCTGCAAGTACGCTTGCCCGAACCAGGTGCCGGCGCAGGGGTATGTGCGGAAGGTGGCGGAGCGCGGCTTCAAGGAGGCGTACCGGCTGATCACGTCTCGCGATCCGCTGCAGTCCGTGTGCGGATACATATGCGCCCATCCGTGCGAGAAGGCGTGCACGCGAGGCGACATGGACGACCCAATACGAATTCGCGATATCAAGCGGTTCGTGTTGGAATACGCGGAGAAGCAGGGATGGAAGCCGGAGGCGGATCGATTGCCGGCCTCCGGCAGGAAGGTCGCTGTAGTGGGGGCGGGCCCGGCCGGCATCGCGTGTGCGTGGGACCTGCTCAGGGCGGGACACGCGGTGACGGTTTTCGAGGCGGAGGAGAAGGCCGGCGGCATGCTTCGGTACGGTATTCCGGCGTTTCGGTTGCCGGAGGGCATCGTGGACAAGGAGATGGCGGCGCTGGAGGCACTGGGCGCGAAGATCGAGTGCGGCAAGCTGCTCGGCCGCGATTTCGCCCTCTCGGACCTCCGGGAGCAGGGATTTGACGCAATATTTCTCGGGGTCGGGGCGCAGGCCGGGCGGAAGCTCACTGTTCCCGGCGAGGACGCAAAGGGCGTGGTGTCGGCAGTGGAGTTCGTACGAGCGGTGCGCCGGGATGGCGAGGCGCCGGTGGGGAAGCGGGTGGCGGTGGTCGGAGGGGGCTACACGGCGGTCGACGCGGCGAGGACGGCGGTCCGACTGGGAGCGGAGGAGGTCTTTCTCTGCTACCGACGGACAAAAGACGAGATGCCGGCGATCCCAGAGGAGGTGTGGGAGGCGGAGGAAGAGGGGGTGCGGGTCATTTACCTGGTGGCGCCGAGGGAGGTCGTGCAGGAGGGCGGCCGGGCCGTGGGGCTGCGTATGCTGGTCCACACGCTGGGCGAGTCGGATGCGTCCGGGCGGCGGCGGCCGGAGGCGGTGGGAGAGGCGGAGTTTACGCTGGCGTGCGATATGGTCATCAATGCGGTCGGGCAGGCGGTCTCGGAGGCAGTGGACGGCATGGCTGTCGGTCCCGACGGCACGCTCAAATGTAACCGGGAAACCGGGGCAACGGACGCGCCCGGCACGTACGTGGGCGGCGATGCGGCAACGGGGACGGACAGCGTGATCGCCGCCGTGGCGTCGGGCCGCCGGGCGGCGGTGGCGATCGATCAGTATCTGTCGGGCGGCGAGCCGTTCCTGACGTACGATCCGGTGCTGACCGAAGTCTCCCGGGAGCAGGTGCTGCGTCGCTCGGCCGAAGTCGAGAGGCAGCCGCGGGTTCCGCTGGCGATGAGGTCGGCGGCGGAGCGGAAGAGGGATTTCGAGCTGTACGCGCCGACGATAACGGAGGAGGAGGCCGTGCGGGAGGCGAGCCGGTGCCTGAGCTGCGGGTGCGGCGCGGGGTGTGGGCTGTGTGCGCGGATATGCTCGAACTTCGCGGTGAACGGTGAGGGGGTGGATAGCTTCTGCATAGATGACAAGAAGTGCGTGGCGTGCGGGATGTGCTTCCGGCGCTGCCCCAATGAGAACATCGAGATGGTGCGGCTGGAAGGCACGATCTAGTAGGGCATTCGGGCGAGGAGAGGCAGGGATGAAGGTCCTCATCACAGCGACGTCTTTCAGCGAGGTGACGAAGGAGCCGGAGGAGAGGCTGCGAGACGCTGGATACGAGATCGTTCACAATCCGTATGGGCGGCCGATGACGGCGGCGGAGGTGGCGCCGCTGCTGGAGGGAGTTGATGGGTGCGGGGCCGGCGTGGACGATTTCTCGGCGCCGGCGTTCGCTCGGGCGGACAGGTTGAAGGTGCTCGCCCGGCACGGGGCGGGGATCGATCAAGTGGACCTGGAGGAGTGCACCCGCCGTGGGATCGTGGTCGCGAACCTCCTGGGGGCGAACGCGGAGGCGGTGGCCGACATGGCGCTGGCGCTGATGCTGTCGGTGGCTCGGCACGTCCCGGAGGGGGATCGGACGACGAAGGCCGGGCAGTGGGTGAACACCTACGGAGTAGACCTCTACCAGGCGACGGTAGGGTTGCTGGGACTGGGCCGGATCGGCAAAGGGGTGGCGCGACGGTGCCGGGGGTTCGACGCTCGGGTGCTGGCCTATGACCCGTATTTCGACGAAACGTGGGCGGCCGAGCACGGAGTCGAGCGGGCGGAGTCGCTGGAGCAGGTGATGCGGGAGGGGGATTTCGTCTCCATCCACATGCCGTCCACGGCGGAGACGCGGAAGATCATCAACGCCGAGAAGATCGCGCTCATGAAGCCGACGGCAATTCTGGTCAACACGGCGCGGGGAGCGATCGTCGACGAGGACGCCCTCGCGGAGGCGCTGGAGGAGGGACGGATCTTCGGCGCAGGGCTGGACGTGTACGCGACGGAGCCGCCTACGGAGAGTCGATTGCTGAGGTGCGAGCGAGCGGTGACGATGCCGCACGTTTCCTCGAACACGCCGGGGGCACTGCTTGCTATGGGTAACGGGGTGGTGGATGCGATCATGGCCGTGTTCAGTGGCCAGCGTCCGGAGCACGTTGTGAATCCGGCCGTGTACGAGAACCATTAGCGCATCGTGTGATAGGCGGATTCGGCACATCGGAGGCGCGGCCCGGAGAACCGGAGATCGGTCCCAAGGAGGAAGCGTTCTATGAATCGAGTTCGAGTTGGCCTCGTCGGCTGTGGGTTTTCCGCAGGCTTGCACATCGAGGGCTATAAGAAGCTCCCGCCGGAGCAGTGCGCGGTGGCCGCGGTGTGCGGCGTCCCGAAGGAGATGGCGGAGGAGTTTGCGGCGAAGCACGGGATTCCCGAGGCCTACAGCAGCATGGAGGAGCTGCTGGAGAAGGCGAACGTGGACGCGGTGGATCTGGCGGTACCGAACTATCTCCACGCGCCGTTCATCATCGAGGCGGCGAAGGCGGGCAAGCACGTTTTCTGCGAGAAGCCGCTGACCGGGTACTTCGGAGGGCCGGATACGAAGGAGGGCGAGCCCATCGGGAAGATGGTGCCGAAGAGCACGATGCTCAAGCACGCGAAGCAGGAGGTGAACCGCGTGATGGAGGCGATCCAGTCCTCGGGCATCACGTTCGGCTATGCGGAGAACTGGCTCTACGCGCCGGCCTATGTGAAGCTGTGGCAGTTGGCGAAGACGGCCGGCGGAACGATTCTGCGGATCGAAGCGGAGGAATCTCACTCCGGGTCGCACGCCGACTATGCAAAGACATGGCGCGGCTCGGGCGGCGGGTCGCTGATGGTCAAGGGGTCGCACCCGCTGGGTGCGGCGCTGCAGTTGAAGTGGTGGGAAGGGGAGGAGAAGTTCGGGAAGCCGATTCGAGCGGCGTCGGTCGTGTGCGAGGTGGGCAATCTGACCTGGATCGAGTCCTTTACGAAGGAGGAGAGACACTACGTCCGGACGGGCTGGAAGGATGTTGAGGACTGGGGGATCATCGTGGTGAAGTTCGAGGACGGGTCGGTGGCGGAGGTGAAGGCGGGGGACACGACGCTGGGCGGGGTGCACAACTATCTGGAGGCGTATCTGTCGAACGCGCGGCTCCGGGCGAACATCAACCCGAACGATTCGTGCGTGGCCTATGCGCCGGAGGGGACGATCTTCGAGCCGGAGTACATCAGTGAGAAGATCGAGACGAAGGGCGGTTGGACGTTCCCCTCGCCGGACGAGGACTGGCATCAGGGATACCCGCAGGAGATCGCGGACTTCGTGGCGGCGATCAGGGAGGGCCGGCAGCCGGTGTCGGGAGCGACGCTGGCGCGGGAGGTGACGCTCGTCCTCTACGCGGCCTATGTGAGCGCGGAGGAGGGACGGCGGGTGGACCTGAAGCCGATACTCGAATACTGATCGAGACGAGCAAGAGCGACGGCGCCGCGGGAATGGTGAGATGCCTCGGTTGAGAATCGGCCTTGTCGGCTACGGGAACGCAGCTCAGTTTCACATGCGGGCGTGGAGAAGCCTGGGGTCGGAGGTGGCGGAGATCGTGGCGGTATGCGGGCGGTCGGGGGACCGGGCGTTGGCCTTCGCGCACGAGCACGGAATTCCACGCCATTTCGGGACGATGGGGGAGATGCTGTCGGCGGTGGAGGTGGAGGCGGTCGATCTGGCGGTCCCCAACCACGTCCACGGGCCGCTTGCCATCGAGGCGGCGAAGGCCGGCAAGCACATCATCTGCGAGAAGCATCTGACCGGGTATTTCGGGGAGCGGGGCCTCCCCGACGACGCGCTGATCGGCACGACGGTGCCGAAGCGGGAGATGCTGTCGAAGGTGAAGGAGGAGTGCAACGCTATCGCGCGGGCCATCGAGGATTCCGGGGTGACCTTCTGCTATGCAGAGAACTGGGTCTACGCGCCGGCGTTCGTCAAGCTTCGCCGGCTCGCCGAGGCGGCCGGCGGGACGATCATGCGCATCCAGGCGGAGGAGTCGCACTCCGGCTCACCGTCGGTGTATGCGAAGCAGTGGCGGACCGCGGGTGGGGGATCGCTCGTGCTCAAGGGGTCGCACCCGCTCGGTGCTGTGCTTCAGCTCAAGCAGTGGGAGGGGCGGAAGCGGAACGGGCGACCGATCCGGCCGGCCTCGGTGATGTGTGAGGTCGGCAATCTGACCTTCATCGAATCGGTGAAGCGGGAGCGGAAGCACTACATCAAGATGGACTGGAAGGATGTCGAGGACTGGGGGATGATGGTCCTGAAGTTCGAGGATGGGTCGGTGGCGGAGATCGCGGCGGGGGATACGACGCTGGGCGGGGTGCACAACTACCTCGAAGCGTACCTGTCGAACGCGCGGATACGGGCGAACATCAACCCGAACGACGCCTGCGTCGCCTACGCGCCGTCGCCGGAGATCTTCGGCGACGAGTACATTACGGAGAAGATCGAGACCAAAGGCGGCTGGACCTTTCCCTCTCCGGAGGAGGACTGGAACCTGGGATACCCGCAGGAGATGGCCGATTTCGTGTCGGCGATCTCGGAGGAGCGGGAGCCGGCTTCGGGGTTCATGCTGGCGCGGGATGTAACGCTGGTTCTGTACGCGGCCTATGTGAGTGCGGAGGAGGGCCGGAGAGTGGAGCTGGGGCCGATCCTTGGGTAGCTTGGTGGGGCGGGAGCGCACACCGGGTGTGGGAGGCAGGAGGAGAGTCGCTTCCGCCGGCAGAAGAGCGGTGGGGTGAGCATCTCCAGGGAGCGCGTACCGCTGAGGGAACTGCGACGGTCGGCGCGGCAGCTCTGGGTTCTGCTGGCGCTGCTGTTGGGAGCCATTGCCGTCGCCGTCTGGTACTACCTCTACATCGAGAGCGGGCACAGTGGAGTGGGGTGGTCACTTGTCGACGCGCTCTACATGGCCGTGCTGACGGTCACCACGATCGGTTTCGAGGAGGTTCACCCGCTCACGCAGTCTGGCCGGATGTTCACAACAGCGTTTGCCATTACGGGGATCGCGCTCGTGGCGCTGGCGGTGCGGAGTGCGGCGCGCCTGCTCGTGGAGCAGCAGCTGAGCGCGGAAGTGCAACGGAGAAGGAGGCTGCGCACCTTGAACGAGATGCGGGATCACTATATCGTGTGCGGATACGGCCGGATGGGCCAGGAGACGGTGCAGCAGCTTCGACGGCGCGGGCTCCCCGTAGTCGTGATCGAGCAGGATGCAGCTGCGACAGGGGCTCTGGAGGAGCAGGGGATTCCGTGCGTGGAGGGCAATGCGACGCAGGACGAGCATCTGCACGCGGCCGGGGTGGATCGGGCCAGGTGCCTCATCGCGGCGGTGGCGACGGACGAGGACAACCTATTCATCGTGATGAGCGCGCGTCTGCTGAACCCGAGCCTGTATATCGTGGCGAGGGCCAGCCGTGAGGAGACGGTGAACAAGCTGCAGCGGGCGGGGGCGAACAGCGTACATTCGCCGTATGTCGGCGGCGGCCGCGATCTGGCTTTCGCGGCGGTCGAGCCGGGGGTGGTCCATTTCTTGGAGCAGGTGCTGCACCAGGCGGAGGTTGACGTTGACTTTCGTTCGGTTTCAGTGCCGGACGACTCGCCGGTGATGGGCAAGCCGATGCTGGGTTCGGGCGTGATGCAAGAGGGGGGCGCGATGATCCTCGCGGTGCTGTCCGCGGACAAGGAGCTGCGGACGAATCCGCGCCCGAACACGACCGTGAACCCCGGAGACACGATCATCGCCATGGGGACGCGGGACCAGATCGCCCGGCTGGAGCGCGCGGTCAGGGGTTAGCCGGGCGCCGGGGGATGTGTCGGCTCAGCGCTTCCACGGCGGCACCTCGGGCAGGATGGCCTCGAACTCCTCGATGAGCTGCTTCTCGTAATCGCCGGCGTAGACTTCGGCGAAGAACCTGTCGAGGGCCTCCTCATAGAAGCGGCGCCAGGACTCGTCCTCGCTTCCAGGCTTGATCGGGTAGAAGAGGAAGTCGTTGGCGCGGGCGGCCTCAAGGTCACCGGGGGCGTCTCCGATCATGAGGCCGTGGTCTTTGGGGTACTTCCCGGCGGCGGCGAGCTGAAGGTGCTCCTTCTTGCTTCCGCGCTCCTGGCCGGCGATCACGGCGCAGTGCCTGGCGATATCGTGCTCTTCCCACTCGCGCTGAAGGGCCTCGCCGGGGGTAGCCGAGACGACGATGGCATCGGCGCGGGCGCACATCTTCTCCAACGAGTCGCGGACGAATGGGAACGGCGGAACGCCGTAGACCATGTCGGCGATGGTGGCGTTCACGGCCTCGCTCCAGCCGAGGGTCCGCTTGAGCACTGGATCCGACGTCTTCTCGACAGCGGCTTCGAGGGCGGGGTTGCCGAGCTTGGTCTCGATCTCGACCCACTGGCGAAGGGTGGGCACCTCGGGCATACTCACGCCGCGGCGCTGCACATCGGGCCGCTCGGCGAGGAGGTCGAAAACCATGAGGAGCGCGGGGAATCGGTTGATGCCGCGCCACTTCGAGTAGAGGTTGACGAACTCGGCTGCCTCGCGAGCGTACTTGGAGACGGGCTGGAGGTCCCAGTGCTTGATGATGTTGGGGATGAAGCACTCTTTGTGCTTGATCTCCATGGTGTCGAAGGCGCAGCCGTCGGAGTCGATGCCGACGAAGAATTCGTGCTGGGGAGTGAAGTCTCTCAGCGGGGCCTGCGGGTCGGCGGTCATGCGTTCTTCCTCCGGGAGAGGTGTCTCATCGTGTGATTATGAGCGCGCCTCTACGAACGGCTTGAGGTGCCGCGCGATGTGGCGGCGCACTGTCTCGTAATGGACGTCTTCGTGCTCGGCGAGGGCCTGCATGAGGCGATCCCTGAAGCAGGTCCCGCCATCGGCCGCGGCCGTCAGCACCGAACCGAATGTTACGTGAACGGCCTCGCGCGTGTCAAACTGGTCGAGGATGCCGGGGAGATCGTCGTCCGCCAGGTCTTGCGGCGCGGGGACCCGGGCGAGGTCGGCCGACACGTGGTAGGAGGCGCGGTCCTCGGGATAGCGCTCGATGGCGAAGCGCATGATCTCGCGGAAGAGGGAGGGGTCGATTCGGGCGATGGCGCGCAGGGCCTCCAGGTAGCTGGTGCCGGCGGTCTTGAGGTGGACGAGGTCGCCGGCGAGGCGAGCGGCGATGGGGTAGATGGAGAACTTGTCGCTGCCCGAGTGGATGCTGATCTTGTAGGGTCCGAAGTGCTGGGCGACGGCGACGTGGCCGGCGAAGCTCTTCTCGAACTCGCCGAGGTCTCCGATGTAATCGACGCCTTTCTCGAACTCGCCGACGAAGCGGGGGGCGAGGCTGACCCACTCGACTCTGAGTCGGCGCAGCTCGCTGGCGACGAAGACATGCTCCGCAACGGAGGTCGGCGTGGCGGTTTCGTCCACCGACATCTCAAGCTCGAAGGGTCGGTCGCCCGCCTTCGCCTTGAGGTGACGATACATGACTGCGGTGTGGGCGAGGGCGCGGCCGTATTTGACGGCGGCGCGGAAGAGGGTCTCTTCGTCGAGGGTGACGACAGAGTCGTCGGGAAGGCGGACTCTCTTGTCGATGCAGCGGGCGCACTGGTCCTCCATCGCCGTCTCGAGCTGAGGCCAGGGAAGGGCCTCGAACTTCTTCCTGAGGGTGACGATGTCGTCGGTCTCGGCGTCGTTGTCGACGTGGTCGCCGGGGTCGATGGTGAGCATGGTGAAGCCGGCGGCGACGGTGGCGTCGATGTCGTCTGCGGTCTTGAGGTGGTCGGCGTCGGCGCCGAAGCCGTCGCGGTAGCTTTCCTGGAAGACGCCGAAGGTGGCGGTGTCCATGACCTGGTCGGGGGTGCGGCCGGTGCGAGTCATCTCACGGATGGACTGCTGGGCGAAGAAGGGGGCGATGCCGGTGCCGCTCACGGCGCGCACGTGGGCCGGCGTGGCGATGCCCAAACGGTCGCCGGAGCCGAAGGAAGGCCTGACGCCGATGACCCGCGGCTGGAGGAACGGCAGGTGCTTGCGCAGGCCGAGGGCGTTGGTGTGGTCGAGGTAGCCGGCCTGGCCGGAGAGCTCCAGACCGTCGATCTCGGCCGTCAGCGGCTCGCCGCAGAAGTCGGAGACAGGGTCGGGCTTGGCGTCTTGCTGCCAGAGGAGGCAGAGGCGCTTGTCGGTGTCTCGGCGGGCGAGGAAGAAAAGCACGCCGCCAGCGGCAACGATGGACTGCGGGTAGGGCTGCCAGCCGGTGGCCGCCGCGAGGTTGGCGGCGAGCCGGTCGGCGGCCTCGGGAGCGAGGGAGTCTGATGGACCCGACGATTCCAATAGTGGTGTAAGCATGGGCTTCCATTCATGAGCGCCAGGAGCCAGGCTCCTGCTCTATGGACTAACGGGGTAAGGCCCGGATAAGGACGAAATCTGGGATACGCCACACATGCTCGAGTTCGACCCTTCGGGAGCACGCCGGCACCGGCTCGACGAACTTGTCGACGACGAAGCCTGCCGAAGCCATTGCCGCGAAGTAGTAGGTGAGCGGCCGGTGGTAGTGTCGCGTCGGCCCCCAGAACTCATGCGTGGCTGAACGTATTGTCAGGTAGTCGTCGACCGGCTTGAACAGCTTGTTTCCAGCTTGGTCTCTCTCCCAGAGCCACATGAAGAAGCAGGGGTGAGTAATAGAGAAGACGAGCCGGCCCGAAGGTCGTAATACGCGGAAGAACTCGCTCAGCGCAGTTCCGATCTCCGGGATGTCCATGAGGACCATGTTGCAGGCGATGGCGTCGAACGCGTCGCTGGGCAGGGGCAGGTCGCAGCAGAGATCGGCCCGCATGACAGCGGTTTGCGCCGACTCAGCATCAAGCGACTGCTGAGCCAGGGCGACCATCCTCTCCGACCCGTCAATGGCCGTGACCTGAGCGCCGCGCTGCACCAGCTCTACGCTCAGCAGACCGGGACCGCACCCGGCGTCGAGTACGTCTTCACCCGCCACGACGCCAAGCAAGTCGAGCAGCGCCGGCCGCAAGATGAGCCCGTGACGCCAGAAGGAACCGTCAGCAAGACGCTCCTGATAGCGCTCGGCAGCGGCGTTCCACATATCTAGGTCGTCGTGACTATCTGCCATGGAGACAACTCCATCCGTGCCACTGCGACATAGGCAAGCTCCTTCCCGACGGTCATCACCCTCCCAGTTCCCGTGGGGCATTCTTCAGTCGATAGAGAGTTTCGCCGGCCTTGGGGACGTAGAGGATGCCCTCCGCCTCGCGGTTGGCGTAGTCGGCGGGGTCGATGGTGGCGGGGTCGAGGTAGCCGAGCTTGATTCGGTCGCAGACCTCTTTCGGGATCTGGGTGGCGAGCACGACGTTGACGCGCGGCCTCTCGACGCCGTTCTCGAAGGTTCCGATTCCCTTGACATGAGTGCAGTGGGCGAGCACGCCCCAGGGGTGGTGCTTGAACTTGTCCCATTGCTTGAGGAAGTAGTCCCGCGTGTGGTAGCCGACTTGCTCGATGACCGCACCGTGCGTGACGGACACCTCCTTCACGTGAGGGGCATGGATGATGAGGGTTCCGCCGTCGGCGACGACGGGCTCGAGCTTGTACATGCACTTGCCCGCGGTCCAGATGTCGTCGTACATCTTCGGGGCGCACGACAGCACGGTGTGGAACGGCTTGTCCTTGTAGACGATGTGGAGCTTCTGGGAGAGGTCGGCGGCCTGGGACCAGGAGTCCTCGGAAGAGCCGAAGTAGAGCCCAGCCAGACCCTCGCCCTTGACGACGAGCGAGAGGGCGAGGCGCGGGGTTTCGAGCATGGCGGCGGCGCGGTCCACGACCTTGCGGACGGGAGTCCACTTGTTGCCGATGATGACGGGGTTGGTGATGACGGCGCCGAGCCAGTGGAAGAAGTCGATGATATGCTGGCCGGCGATGCCGGGGAAGAGGTACTTGTTGCCACCGGAGAAGCCGACGACCTCGTGGGGAAAGACGGGGCCGACGATGAGGAGGAGGTCGTAGTCGAAGACGAGGCGGTTGACGGTGATCGGCACCTCCAGCTCGAACCGGCCGTCGGTGATCTCGCCGACCTCGGAGGCGCCGAGGCGGCCGATCTCCACCAGGGCGTCGGGGTCCTTCCAGAGGTGGTTGAAGAAGCGGGTATTGGGGAACTTCGCCTCGTGCTCGCCGGGCGTGAGGTCGACGCGGCGGTAGATCATCTCGTCCGACATGGGCGGGTGGGTGCCGAGGGCGACGAGGCAGTCGAGCTTCTCCGCCTTATCCGCCCAGGCCTGGTAGATCAGCTTGAAGAGCTGGCCGATGGGAGCGGTGCGGGTGTGGTCGGGGATGATGAGGAGGACGCGGCGGCCGGCGACGTCCACCTGGCCGAGGGCGTCGGAGACGGCCGTGCGGACCTCGTCGTCATTGAGGAGACGGTCTTCGCGGCCGAGCCCGGTTGCCTCGTTTGGAGGGTTCACGGCGATCCCTACTTCGTCCACTCGGTGTGGAAGGTGCCTTCTTTGTCGGTGCGCTGGTAGGTGTGGGCGCCGAAGTAGTCGCGCTGGGCCTGGATGAGATTGGCGGGGAGGCTCTCGCGCCGGTAGGAATCGAAGTAGGCAAGGGCGGAGCTGCAGGCCGGGATGGGGTAGCCCAGGTGGGCGGCGGAGGCGACGACGTGGCGCCAGCGCTCCTGCGCGCTTTCGAGGACATCCTTAAAGAACGGGTCGAGCATGAGGTTCGCCAGGTTCGGGTCGCGCTCGTAGGCCTCGGTGATGCGATGGAGGAACTGGGCGCGGATGATGCAGCCGCCCCGCCAGATCTTGGCGATCTCGCCGAAGTCCAGCTTCCAGCCATACTCCTTGCCGGCCTCGGTCATGAGGGCGAAGCCCTGGGCATAGGAGCAGATCTTCGAAGCGTAGAGGGCCTGGCGGATTGATTCGATGAAGTCCTTCGTGTCGCCGCCGTAGGTGGTGCTGGGGCCGGAGAGGATCTTGGAGGCGGCGACGCGCTCGTCCTTGACAGCGGAGATGCAGCGGGCGAAGACGGCCTCGGCGATGGTGGGGGCGGCGACGCCGAGGTCGAGGGCGCTCTGGGAGGTCCACTTGCCGGTGCCCTTCTGGCCGGCCTTGTCGAGGATCAGCTCGACCAGGGGCTGG
>Ga0307378_10005396_pt1 | contig 17824 bp, 13 predicted proteins | sample UN1MG_FD_202238 | JGI IMG/M metagenome (GOLD analysis project Ga0307378, IMG submission 202238) | Soil microbial communities from Risofladan, Vaasa, Finland - UN-1 | ecosystem: Environmental > Terrestrial > Soil > Coastal area > Acid sulfate soil | place: Finland: Risofladan, Vaasa | collected... | reverse complement strand
TCAAATATCATAAAAAACGCCAGCCGTGGGTCTGGAGGTGCCACATCGATCTCTCCAACCCCTCCGATGAAATATGGGATTTTTTAAAGGGATTCATCCTCCGCTACGATATGGTAATTATTTCAAACGAGAAGTACAGGAGCGAACAGCTTCATGTCGAGCAGCGTATCATACCGCCCGCCATAGACCCGTTGTCTGCGAAGAATATGGAGCTATCCGACAAGGACATCGATAAATATATGCATAAGTTCGGCATCCCGAGGGACAAACCCATCATCACGCAGGTTTCGAGGTTCGATAAGTGGAAGGACCCGCTCGGCGTCCTCGAAGTGTACAAACATGTAAAAAAACAGATCGACTGCAGGCTCGTGCTCTGCGGCAGCATGGCGACCGACGACCCGGAGGGGATCTCGATCTACGAGAAGGTCCTCCAGAAGGCCAACGATATGGTTGATTCAAAGGACGTCATCCTCACCACGGTGGAAAATAATATCCTCGTCAACGTCCTCCAGCGCACCTCATCTGTCATCATACAGAAATCAATCCGGGAAGGGTTCGGTCTCACCGTCACGGAAGCCCTGTGGAAGGGCAAACCTGTGGTCGCCTCAAACGTCGGGGGTATACCGCTTCAGATAGAGGACAAAAAGAGCGGATTCCTCCTCGACCCGAAGGATATCAGGGGATTTGCCGACAAGGTCCTCTACCTCCTCGATAATCCGGAACGCTCCAAGAAGATGGGGGCCCATGGCAGGGAAATGGTTCGGAAAAAGTTCCTTATTACGAGGCAAATCTGCAACTATATAGAGATACTCAATGATATCCTATAATACGCAGTGTAAAACTCAGTGGAACACGCCGCCTTTGCTGCCGCGGGAACGGCCGGAAGCGCACACCTCTATCGGTACCTGCACGCAACTCTACTTCACAGAACCTGCAGTTGAAAGCTCCTGAAGCAGCAAACGGACCTCGCCTACTTCACCTATGTTGTACATTGCCCTGGAAATACCGAACCCCACCTTGATAGAGTAGGCATTACCGGGAAGCTCCTCAAATATATCCTCGTCTGTGACGTCATCGCCTATCGCAAGAATGAAATCCCAGCGGTCCCTGGTTATCCAGGACAGCGCTGCCCTCCCCTTATTGATCCCGGCGTTTTTGATCTCGAGCACCTTGTTGCCTTCCATGATCCCTATGTTGTAGTTCTCCGTCAGCTTTATGAGGATTTCCTTCAGCTCGCTTACCCGGAGGAGTGCGAACTCCGGGTAAGCTTTCCTGTAGTGCCATACGAGGGAGTACTCCTTCTCCTCGATGAAAGAGCCAGGGGTCCTGTCCACATAGAGCTCCAGTATGGTGCGTATCTCATTCTTCCACTCGTTTCTGAGCGGCTCGATCTCCGACCAGTCGCCCCCTCTCTCTTTCAGCCAGGCGCCGTGTTCTGCGATGAATGAAATATCGATTCCCGCGAACCAATCTGTCACATTCACCTTGTCACGGCCGCTGACGATGACAACCTCGTTTCTGCCGTCACCTGCAAGCCGCCGTAATACCGATCCTAAATCCTGGTCCGGCCTGGCATGCTCCGGTCGCTTTGCAAACTGTACGAGTGTCCCGTCGTAATCGAGGAGTAAGAGTCTTCGGTGTGACTTCCTGTAATCATCGAGGAGTTTCTTTTTCACCGCAGGCGACAACATTCGCTCATTGAGCTCCTTGCTGTGAGCCGTCACTGTTTCGAGCCGCTCGACGAAATCGCGGGCCCACCTGTTCACGTCGTATCGCTTCAGCCTCCGCTGCATGACCCTGTTCCTGTCTCTCTGTTCTTCGGGCGGGACCTCGAGTGCCGCCTTGATTGCTTCTGCGACCTGTTCTCTGTTGTGGGGATTTACGATAAGCGCCTCCCCGAGCTCGTGGACCGATCCGGCCATTCCGCTTAAAATGAGTATCCCATTGTTGTCCCCCTTGGTCGCGATATACTCCTTTGCTATAAGGTTCATGCCGTCCCGCAAAGGGGTAACAAGTGCGACATCGGATAGGAAGTACAGCGCAGCAAGCTTATGAAACGGCATGGACTGGTACAGGTACCACACGGGCATCCATTCGATCGTGCCGTATGCACCGTTGATCCGCCCGATCATCTCATCGATCTCCCTCTTCAGCATCCTATATGTCTCGACGCCGGTCCTGGAAGGTACAGCAACGAGAATAAGGGTGACCTTTCCCCTGTATGACGGGTTTGTTCTCAGGAAGAAATCGAACGCCTCCAGGCGGTTCAGTATTCCCTTCGTATAATCGAGACGATCGACGGATAGTATTATTTTGCCGGAACGTATCTTCTTCCTGATCCTCTCGATCTCCCCCCGCACCTCTTTTTTTTGCGGCGCGCCCGAGAACCGCTCGTAGTCGATCCCCATTGGAAATGCGTCCACCTTTGTGAAACGGTTGCCGACGAGAAACTGCCCGAGCGCATGCTCATACCCGAGGATCCTGCTTACAGAGCTCAGGAAATGCCGCACATAGTCATACGTGTGAAACCCGATGAGGTCTGCGCCCATCATCCCCTCGAGTATCTCGTTCCTCCATGGAAGCAGACGGAAAATCTCGAAAGAGGGAAAGGGGATATGAAGAAAGAATCCGATTTTGGTATCGGGTAGCCGCTCGCGCAGGAGCTTCGGCAAAAGCAGGAGTTGATAGTCGTGTATCCATATCGTGTCGTCAGCATTCGCGTGCTGCATCACTATCTCACAGAACCGCTCGTTTACTTTCTCGTACGTCCGCCACGTGCCTTGATCGTAAATTGTATAGTTGGTAAAATAATGAAAGAGCGGCCAGACGGTCTTGTTACAGAAACCGTAATAGAAGTTCTTCATATCGGCCCTCGTGAGAAAAACCGGGGCGCATCGGTGCTCGGTAAGGAGTCTTCTTCGCACGTCTTCCCGCTCTTTATCGTTCAGCGTTTCGGAGGTGACACCGCACCAGCCGATCCAGACACTTTCGTAGTTCTTGTAGAAGGAGCTGAGCCCCGTCGCGAGACCGCCGGGACTCGGCCTGTATTGCACCTTCCCTTTCTTTTTCTCTATGAAAACAGGGAGCCTGTTGGATACGAATATCATTCGCTTTGACATATTCCCCTTCCTCCGATAGTCTCTCTTGCAGGAGGCGTACAACAAAGACAGCGCCGTTCATGTACGATTGCCCGCGCCGATTGTCTTATTTTACGATCCTGAATGCTGACATTCTCCGCCGGTGGAAGTCTCTCCGTTTATTCCGAACTGCCTCGAGAAGATCCTCCGGAAACATCGCCCGTCACTGTGATATCCGTCCTCACCTTCGGAAGAGAATTCGGATACACTGTCCGGATATATTCGATGAGCCTCTCTCGCACTTCACACCGCAGGTTCCATGCGGTTGGGCCGTCCTGGGCACTCATCAACGCCCTGAGCTCCATGCTTTTTTCGTTCGTACCAGTAACCTGGAGGTTCCAGACATCTCCATCCCAGTACTCCGATTTCTGCAGTATGCGAAAAAGCTCCTGTCGTATCTCCTCTACCGGTACGGTGTAGTCAGTATAGACGAATACGGTGCAGAGGAGGCGTGCCGATTCTCTGGTCCAGTTCTGGAAAGGTTTCTCAAGAAAGTAGGTGATTGGGAGGACCAATCTTCGAAGATCCCATATACGTACCACGACATAGGTGAGTGTTATCTCCTCTATCCTCCCCCACTCTCCCTCTATGACTACCACGTCATCGATGCGGAACGGCTGCGCGATCGCAACCTGGAGCCCCGCGAGAAAGGTCGACAGCGTGCGCTGGGCAGCGAACCCTATGACGATTCCGATTACCCCGGCGGAGGCCAGAAGCGCCGTGCCGAGCTGCCGCACCCGGCTGAAGCTCATCAGGATTATTGCAATCGCGATTACGCAGATCACGATGATCACGCTCCGCTTGAAGAACTGTACCTGCGTGTATACCTTCCTCGCCTTGAGGTTATCCTTTACATCGATCCGGAACTTTGCAAAAATGAGGTCCTCGATCACGAAAGTGAGCTTCGCGAGCAACCAGGAGATCGACAAGACGAACAGAACGCTCGCCGCCTGCCTGACCACTTCCCCGAGTGCGGGGGACATGTCCAGCATCTCCATCGCTATGCTGAGTGCGACGAGCGGCAGCAGAACATAAAGCGGGCCTCCAGTATGCGTCGCAAGCGACTTGAAGAGGACACCCCTGTCCTTTTTACCGGCGGCTTTGAGTGTTTTGATGATGATGTAGCGAACTATCAACCCGGCGGCTACCGACCCGCACAAAACCAGCGCGTAGGTCAATACGTTCTTCATATCTCCCGGAGTAATGCTCATCGCGCCGATTTCCTTTCATAGATGGACCGGTCTTCCCTTCTTCTTCGCATAGTGCCTCCGTCCTATTTATCGATCAGCAGGTTTTCGATACCGTACCGCAATGCGATTACATGAGTAAAATATAGGAATTAACATATAGAGTAATACTAACTTAAGTGTTGCTATTTTTAATATTATCCTTATCAGATTGATTCTGCTCATCAAGGAAATCAATAACATCGCTTGCAGTAGCTGAAATTGATCCACTCGTAAGTACAGGTAAAACCTTAAGCTCTTCTGCATTCATCATTGAAGCAACTCTTTGGAGAGAAGAAAGAATTAAAGTTTGTTCCCATTCTTTGAGTTTTATAAATTCTTTTATAAAATACTCCTGTAATAATGAGGGATTCGTATTAAGCTTTGCTAATCCTGATTCTGTAATATGTATAATTACCTTTCGTCTATCTGTATTGCTCCTATTTCTCGCTATATAATTCAATCGTTCGAGCCGGTCTAAAATACTCGTTACGGTTGCCTGGCTTAGGCTCACGTTTTCAGCGATTATACCTACGGGGGCGCTTTTCAGACGCGCAATCTCTTTCATAATAAGAAGTTGTGGTCCCGTAAGGCCGTATTTTTTCGTAAGGTATCTCGAATGCAGGTCTATAGCACGTATGATTTGACGTAAGGAAATTAGTACTTTCTCGCCTAAATTAATCACAGAATTCATTATTTACTCCTTTTATTTATTATAAATATATATTGTATTCTAAATAATTTGTCAATATATTCTTTACTTTTCTATGAAATTATATTATAACTTATTATATAATGATATTTATTAGATTGGCATTATTTAAATATTATTAAGTATATTAAATATTTAAAATATGAAATAGTTATATTTATTTAGTGTTATATATATTTTATTATGTTCTTGTAAAGAAAAAAAGTAATAAGGGGGGGGAGGGTTGTTGCCTAATTTTCAGCCGATCACATTGTAACGTTGTAAACGGTCCTGCATCATTCTATTGAGTCTTTTATGATCGTTTGTAGGTATTTTGAGCGCTTCTTTTATATCATGTGAGATCTGCTCGATATTATGCGAGATTACAATCAAAGACTCACTTCGCGGATGCTATCTCCTACCAGATGAAACCATTGGTTCTGCCATGGAGGGCAGAATCAGTGGCTTCGATATAGGAATATGTTATAATCCTTGCAAAGTGAACAGCAATTTGTACTTGTTTTGTGAACATCTGTCTGATAAAGATTTTGGATTTACGATTTATATTACTCTCGGCAAAATTTCGGTATTATTGATGGACTCTTTACACAGTATTTAAATGAAACTCTAAAGGAGTAAAAGAGGGGATAGATTTGTCTGTTGGCAAAAAGTATTTCGATTTTATGTCCAGATTGGACAAGGGTTCGTTATCAATATATCTTTATGAAATAAATGAGATACCACTCTTAACGAGGGAAGAAGAGGTTCGGTTCGCCAGAGAAGCGAAAGAGGGTTCGAAGGAAGCGAAGGACAAGCTCATAGAGGCAAATCTTCGATTCGTTGTCAATGTGGCAAAGCATTACCAGAATAAGGGCCTTTCGCTCAGCGACCTTATCAGTGAAGGGAATCTTGGTCTCATCACTGCTGTGGACAAGTTCGATGTGGATAAAGGCTATCATTTTATCTCATATGCGGTATGGTGGATCAGGCAGTCCATTCTCAAGGCTATCTATGAGAAAACGAGAATGATCCGACTACCACTTAACAGGGCGAATGAGCTTGTACAGATCGAAAAGGCAAAGAAAGAAATTGAAAAATATAAAGAAGGTGAAGCTGGTATTGAGGAAATAGCGGCTTATCTGGATATCGATAAGAGCAGGGTAACCGAACTGATTAACGCTTCAAAGGATATTGTGTTACTAGAGACACCTCTTTCCTCAGATAAAGATGCGAACACCATCTCGGATTTAATTAAAGATAGCAAGGGAGAAAATCCTGAGCGGGTGATAGTCAATAGAAAACTAGAGGAATCGATCGAAGAGGTGCTGTCAACACTGAGTGAAAAAGAATCTAAGGTAATCAAATATCGTTTCGGTCTGGAAGGTGAAAGACCTTATTCCCTCAAAGAAATCGGTGATAAATACAATCTCACGAAAGAACGGATCAGACAGATCGAGAACAAGGCCATAATCAGGCTGAGACATCCGACTCGAAGACGTAGACTGGAAAGTTACGTCAAAGAGTAATTCGTTACCACAAGTCGAGAAAAAACTCCTTCGTATGAAGGGGATATTTTTAGGCGGTTAGCGATCTGTATTTCGAGAAAGGTGGAGTCTTTGTGACTGAAGATAAAAGAAATTCGAGAAATGAAGAAGATTTAGAATTTATCAATATTGCCTGGCTTGTCGATCATCACCTCACAAAGGAAAACAAGCGTCGGCAAATGGTTGCCGATTTTGATCTCAAACCTGGTAGTTTTGTACTGGACTTAGGATGTGGACCCGGATTATGGTCACCCATGCTTGCGGACGAAGTAAAGCCCAAGGGGAAAGTTATTGGCATTGATTTTTCTCCAGCTTTAATAGACTACGCAAATAACAACCTGGAAAACGAACCTTTAAAAGATATGATAGAGTTCAAAGTAGGGGATTTCTACGATATTCCATTTGAGGATAATACATTTGACACAGTGTTTTTTGGAAACTGTTTTGCATACGTTACCGACTCCTTAAAAACGCTGACTGAACAGAAACGTGTAACGAAAAACGGGGGAAAAGTTATAGCCAAGGATTTTGATGGTGCGGTTATCATTTTCCATCCTATCGAACCCGATTTATCAGGAAGAATTCTCGCAGCAACAGCAAAAGGTCTTAAAGAAAATAAATCCAATCCTCCTTTCGATAATTATGCAGGAAGAAAAATGCACGGTCTTTTAATAAAAGCGGGCCTGAGTAATGTTTCAACCAAATCTTATGCCATCCAGAAACTAGCACCACTTGCCCCTGAAGCGAAACGCTACATTACAGGCAATGCCGAGTGGTACGTAAAAATTGGGGAGAAGTATTTATCGAAGGATGATGTTCAGAAATGGAGATCATATTTTGACCCAACTTCAGATAAATATATTCTTGATAGAAAAGATTTTTATTTTTGCATGTTAGAAATAGTAACGCAAGGTGTTATATCAAAGCCTTGAAGAAATTTAATATCTTTTCAAATATTTTAATATAGACAGTCTCGGCATTCTTTCATATTCGCAGTTTTTTATCCTGAGATTCACCCTGTACCCTATCACTTTCTCATTTATTCCATAGGAGAAAAATCCACATTGTTACCACGAGCAGGTACACGGGAATGAGAAAATGCGGAAAATTATCCACTCCCAAAGGGGGTACTTTTTCAAACAGCCACGCGACTCGAACTATCGTTGAGATCACCACCTTGTTCACCCCTGTAGTGATAACTCCCAATAGCTAACCAGCAACGGATGTATTTCTTTAAATAAGGAAAGCCCATTTTGCGATACTTACGGGAAGTCAGTAATATAAAGATGATCTATAGTTTAAAAAATGTCGCTCCGGTGTGCAGGTTTGCGTAGAGGGAATCGTTATAACCTTTGAGCTTCCATCTAACTTCTTTAATCACTGAAATAGATTATCACACATTCCGAGTATTTGTATTTTTCCGAAACAGTGGAAGAGTTTCAACATTCCAGCAGGAGGGAGGCGCCGCTCCGAGGAGCTGTGGCCATCCATGGCCACAGCATGGGAGAGTTGAGAAGAAGTTTAGCCGTAAAGATGTTTACGTGGTAGCGCAAGGTGTGCAGGTTTGCAAAAAAACACCTTATTTTCTAATCTTATTTTCAGATTGGAAATTTAAAATTCGAATATGGAGAGTAAATAATCTCTTTTCGAGAAAGATCGTTGTAATAAATAGACAGATTATATGTCAAATACATTATTAATAACTTTCTGTTCTTCTTACCCCTCGCACTCCTTAAAAGGGTGAGAGATTTTACACATCTAGAATGAGAAAATAGAATTATTCAAAGGTGATTTAAAATAACGTACGAAAACTCAAATCGAGGCTATCTTTGGTAATTTTTCCAAAATAATTCCTGTTGAAAGAATTATTGAAAGATACTCTACATCTTCAATTTTATCATATAATGTTTTATGTAATGTATCGAATGCTTTTTTTAAACCAGTCATTTCAAATGTATCACTTCTTGATGTATTGAAAACTCCTAAATTAGAGGCGTGAAAATATTTTGCTTGATAATTTACAGGTATGTATTTATCTACGCTCTTTATAGCACACATAAAGGCTAATTTTGCAGGAATAATACAATCGAAACATTCCTCATTACCAATATTATTTTTTGCCAAACTAATCAACTTGCGTATTGTTGCATTATCTATAAAATCCGACATATTTAGAGTATCAAAATTGATCCCGAAATATTCTTGAGAAACAATTTCTAAAAATTTTCTTGTCACAACCTTATATTCGTTAATGGTAGAAATCGTAGGATCTAAAGCTTGATGTTGAGCTAAATTCCGTATTTTGTTTAGAGTCTCTAACTCATCACGATATGGAAGGCTTATATTCTTATACTAAAAAATCGCTCCCCTCTCCGGACTAGTAAAGAGGAAAGCTTTAAAGGAGGATGAAGCCGGACTGGGACAAACGGAGCTCCAAGCAGCGATCGATTTAAGATAACTCTTAAAAAATTAAATCACTATATTAGGATTGTAGTTTCCATACGGCTTCGATAAATAGTGGTACATACTCCTCTGGAATGTATAATCGATCCTCTATATTCCCTATGGTGTAATATTCTTGGGGATTCAATAACACATCATCATTCTTACCCAGATCAATAACCCATCGGTTAGGTGGACTTTTTCTAGCCAAGAATCTCACTTCAAATGGCTGCAGCTTTAGGGGATCTTCAGCATCGAAGATACCAATCTTATTTTGCCTTGCATCCCTTACCTCTTGTCTGGCTGAAGACAATATAGGATTAGACTCAGCTGTATCATTTGGTTTTTTAGGTGGAATAACTGCATCCTTCAATGATGTCTTTCCTTTGAAGGGGTCTATGTTGGGCCATATGAAGTATGGACTAACCTTGCCCACCTTCAGCAATCGCTCATTATATGATTTTGGTCGAGGTTCTGGATAGTTAGCCTTTTCTTGATAACGATTGATATAATAAAGTAATCGTCCATATCTATCCATGATTTCATGGGCAAATGTAAGAAAGAACTTAAACTCATCTTCAGTTTGATTAAGAACCTGCAGATCATGAGTCACATTTCACAAGTAACTCTTCCCTCTTTTATATGCCATAATTACTTTAGAACGATATATTGTCAAGAAATCTCGTAAAAATTGCTTCATATGGGTGTATCGGTATGAAAGAAAACTTCCTCTAAAAGCCCCGGTGCGCTCCTTTCCTGTTACTCATCGTTACTTGCTTTAAAAACGACAATTTCTATAATATTAAATTTATTGAAATATTTTTGATGTTGTGATAATATTAATTAATTAATTTTAACTAGAGTAGAGGTGTTGCATATGATTGATAGAGAGAAGGTGAACAGAGCGGTACTCAATATGCTCAGGGTGAATATGGGGTTAAAATCCGGTGAAAAACTTCTTGTTGTCACAGATATTCCAAAAGATGACGACTGGATCCAAAAGGAGAGTAGCGAACTGGATGCAATGGCGAAAAGATCTCTGCTCGCAAAGGTGATTTATGAGATTGCAGGGGATAATTTCAAAGATTGCGATATGGAGTATTATCCATATCCTTCGGTGGGGAAGCATGGAACAGAACCGGGAAAGAAGGTCGAGGAAAAGATGAAGCGTTCCGATGCGGTGATTGCCCTCACCAGTTATTCCCTCTCTCATACAAATGCCCGTGAACGTGCCACCAAAGCAGGAGCTCGTATTGCGAGCATGCCGATGTTCGACATGGAAATGCTCTATGCAGGAGGCCCGATGGCTTCAGACTATACAAAAGTGCATGAAGAGGGAGAAAAGATTGCACGACTGGTTCATTCTGCAGAAGAGGTTGTGGTAAGCTCTCCTGACGGGACAGAATTACAGTTTAGTTTGAAGGAGAGAGAAGTAAACATTGATGATGGTATCCTCACCGAGGTGGGGGCGTTTGGAAACCTGCCAGCAGGGGAGGTCTATACGGTTCCTCTCGAGGGGACAACCCACGGGCATTTAGTGGTAAAGAAGGGGTGGTATGCTGATCTAATAGAAGATATGACATTTGTTTTTAAAGAGGGAAGTGTGATTGAGGTCATCGGAGGAGGAAAGATAGGCGACGGCTATAGAGAGCTTCTTGCCTTTGATAAAAGGGCTGAACCCTATATCTCTCGGAGAAACTGTGCTGAACTTGGAATAGGAACAAATCCCAATGCAAAGAGACCCGATAACCTCCTCGAGGCTGAAAAGATACGGGGGACTGTGCATATTGCGATTGGAGACAGTTCCCACATGGGCGGCAAGGTAACAGCAGATCTCCATCAGGATTTTGTCGTTCCAAAGCCGACCGTGAAGTTTGATGGAAAGGTGGTGATGAAAAAGGGAAAAATGGTGGTATAGACCATACAGTATCTTGAAAGGTGGAAGGAAATGAAGAGATTGTTAGGGAAAAAGGAACTGGAAGACATCGTGTGGGGAGCAACGCTCCTCGGCGCCGGAGGAGGCGGCTCTCCAAAAGAAGGGCTGAAGCTGATAGAGGATATGGAAAACAAGGTGGCACTCTTTTCTCCTGAAGATCTTCCTGAGAAGGAAAATGCGGTTATGGTTGCAGGCATAGGAGCTCCAAAGGCATTCGCTGAGAGGAGCTTTGGCCCAGAAGCTATCAGCGCTTATGAAACAATCAAAAAGGTAGCCTCAATCGGTGGTGTCCAGATCTCATATTTGATGCCAGGTGAGATTGGAGGGTTTAATATTATTGTGCCACTCTATGTAGCATCTAGGGTGAATGTTCCTGTCGTTGATGCAGATGGGAATGGCCGTGCAGTACCAGAGCTCAGCACCGGGCTATATCCTATATACAAGATACCCACAAGTCCTCTCGTGGTGACGAATAAGGAGGGAGATGTGGTGATTGCATATCTCAACGATCCTCTTGATACTTCCGCTGCAGAAAGGGTGGCGAGGGCTCTGTGTGTTTCGTTTGAAATGCTCGCAGCATTTGCCACGTGGATTGTGAGTATTGAAACCATCAACAGATGTCTCGTTCCAGGATCCATCTCGCTATCAGAAGAGATAGGTGCAGCGATAAGCGCCTCTGATAAGAGCGGAAGGGATCCAATTGGGGAGGTGGAGAAACTCACCCGTGGAAAGGAGGTTTTCAGGGGTAAGATAAAAGGTATCGAGGTCAAGACACAGGAGGGTTTTGATTTTGGAAGAACAACCTTAAAAGGAGTTGGCGAGTATGCAAAGAGCACGGTTGCAATCGATTTCAAAAATGAGAATATGATTGCATGGAAAGACAAAAAACCTCTCGTTATGGTACCAGATCTCATCGCAATGATGCAGATAGGCGGAAGACCTCTCACCAATGCAGATACAGAAGAGGGGATGGAGATTGCAGTTATAGCGATTCCCGCTCCGGAGCCTTGGAAAAGAATCAATGAAGGGTTTGATTGCTGGAGGCACATCCTGGAAAGGTTGGGTTATAAGGAGTCTTATATTCCATTTTAGAAAGGAGGTAAAAGATTATGAGTCGTAAGGTTCTTGGTAACAGGGAACTGTTGGATATTATCCAGGGGGCCACCTTTTTAGGAACAGGAGGCGGTGGCTCACCAGAAACTGGCGAGGTTGTTTATAATAGATGTCTTTCAGGCAAAAAGATAGAATTGGTAACAGTGGATGAGGTAGAAGACGATGCGAATATTGCTGTAGTGGCCGGTATGGGCGCACCTGAGGTGCTAAAAAAAAGGGGATGGTCATCTGAGAGTGTGAATGCCTTTAATGCCTTGGAAAAGGTAGTTGATGTTACCTTTGACTATGTAATACCCATTGAGACAGGCGGATTCAACAGCATCACACCGATGACTGTCACTGCCGAGAGAGGCATTCCGACAATCGATGCTGATGGCGCGGGGAGGGCTATCCCGGAACTTCAGATGACGATGTTCCACATAAATGGTATTCCGGTTTCACCAACAGCCCTCGCTGATGACACGGACATCTGGGCAGTCTTAAATGCAGAGGATACATTCAAGATGGAGGAGCTCGCAAGGGCAGTTACCACAGCGTTAGGTATGCAGGCAGGGATTGTATGCCATAAGATGACAGGTAAAGAAATGAAGAAGGCAGTTATTCCAGATACAGTGACGAGGGCAGAAGAGGTGGGTAAGGCAATCAGAGAGGCAAAGGGGGCCGGTGAAGATCCTGTTGGCTCGGTTTTATGTGTTGTTGACGGTCTGCTCCTCGGTAAGGGAAAGGTAACAGGTATAGCAACAGAAACAAAAGGAGGATTCGACTTTGGAAAGGTCTCCATTGCAGCAGAAGGAGCAACCCTGAGAGTTGACTATAAGAATGAGAATATGCTGGCCTGGAGAGATGATAAGCTTGTTGCGATGGTACCAGATGGTATCTGTTATATCACTTCGGATGGTGTGCCTTTAACCAATGCTGATGTTGAAGAAGGTATGGATGTTGCCGTCATCGGCACGAGGGCTCCAGACCAATGGAGGGTACCTGCCGGATTTGAGGTATTCAGAAAGGTCCTTGAATCGATAGGTTACAAAGGAGGATATGAGAAGATAGAAGATTTAAATAAATAAAGAAGGAGGTAAGTACCATGAGTGATGAAGTGAAGAAAGAGGAATGGCCATGGGAGGATGCGTATGGCGACTATTCCATGGTCCCTGTTCCTCAGCATGAGAAGCGGTCCTTTACAAGTATCTTCTATGTGTACATGGGGGTTCTGGCCTGTATTGCAGTCCTGTGGGGAGGATCAACGCTCGGTCTCCAGTATACTGTACAGCAGGCCATACTGGTCGCAGTCATAGGTTCTGCTATCCTCGCTGTTATTGGTGGCCTTACAGCTCCAATGGGGGGTATTGCAGGAACCTCTACCTATGTTAATATGCGCTACCCCTTTGGAGCTATTGGTTCCCAGGTTTTCGGCACGATTGTCGCTGGTATTGCATGCGGTATTGGATGGTTCGCTGTACAGGCATGGCTCTTTGGTATAATAGTGCATACCCTCTTTCCTAATGCTGCTTGGGCAAATGTTGGAGTTGCAGCAACATGGGGTGGGCTGCTCATGATGATAACAGCTATCATAGGGTTTAAAGGTCTCGCATGGCTGAGCTACCTTGCAGTACCATTCTTTATGCTCATTGCAGGTGTTGGCGCAATGATCGGGGTTGCACAGGGTGGTGGATTTGCAGGCCTTATGAGTATTATGCCGAAGCAACCAGCCCCCCTGGGTGTTGGCATTACACAGGTTGTTGGCATGTACATTGCGGGAGGTATAATCACTGCAGACATCTCCAGATATGCCAAGAAGGCATTCAGTGGTGCTCTCGCCTGGATTATCCAAATAATTATTTTTCAGGTGTACATGCTTTCTGGAGCAGCAATTCTCATGATCGCAACAGGGGCGAGCGATGTTGCAAAGGCACTGCTCATTGGTGGAGCAGGTATTGGTGCATTTCTTATGGCTATTCTTGGACAGTGGACGACGAACGACAACAATCTCTACAACGGTGCGCTCTCATTTAATACATGGATACACACAAAAAAGTGGCACATAACCCTCGGTGAGGGATTGATCGGAGTTGGAATAGCCGCGTGGGTCGGTTTTTCTGCTGGAGCGAGCATGGATCCGTTCATGAAGTTCCTTACCCTGCTTGGTAAGATTCTTCCTGCAATCGGTGGTGTGCTGATAGCAGATTTTTATATCTTTCGCTGGTACAAGAAGGTTCCGTTCAAAGAGAGGTATAAAGGGAAACCTGGTATGAAGGTCGCACTCGTAAACTGGGTTGGATGGCTCTCTGTTGGCGTTGGAACCTGGATCGGGGGTTGGGTCATGAAATGGGGAATCGCAGCACTGAACGGTCTGATTCTCGCATTCGTGATATACACGGTGCTGGCTATCGTTCTGGATGCTGCAGGAGTGAAGATAGCGGTTGGCGAGCACGCCATTAATGAGAAAGGAGTGTGACAGATATGAACTTTAAGAAATATATTCAGCTAACTATGATTATAGTGATTGTCATCTCCCTGGCCATTATCGTACTAGGGGCAGTGAAGTGGTCTGAGAATCCCTATACAGGGTTAATCTATCTCATAGTCGGGGTGATCCAGTTTCTCGGCGGTATCATTCTCTTGCCGAGGATTGCAAAGCTTGAGGATTTGAAGACGGTCGGCAACCGTGCGGTGCAGGCGAACTGGCTCGTGCTCTCCATAGGTATTGCAGGGATGGCACTGTTCCTGGCACCCTTTTTCAGACTTGAAGCCATGGGAATTCCCTATATTGCGTTTATTCTGTGTGTCATATCGGTGATCCTGTCCGGCTTCAATATCTTCACCGCGGTGAAAAAGGCAAAGGCCAGGATGGTTGTGTAGGGTTTTAAGAAGATCGAGAAATTGAGTGCCTCGATCTCGTAAATCTCTTTATGATATGTGGGTTGCGGGGTAGTTAAGATGAGCAAATACAGTACGGATATGGGTAAACATTGGTTGATGTAGAATCTTTTTATATGCCTGCTGTTCATCTTTCTTAACTACGTTCAAAAGCTAAAATAAGAGTGCGATTACATACGCGGATACCTGTTTTTCAGAAGAACAGATTTTTAGGATTGGTGAGATGAAGATACGCATTATTGTACCGATAGTTGGTGACAGATTCAACAGGGAAATATTAAAAGAGGCTTCTCTCTGTAAGTCACCTGATACAGAGATAGATGTAGTGAATCTCGAAAAGGGGCCGGAGTCAATTGAGAGCATCTATGATGAGTACGGCTCTGAGTTGGAGGTAATAAGAAGGGTAAAGGAGGCAGAAAAGGAGGGGGCTCACGGCGTATTTGTGGACTGCTTCAATGAGCCTGGGGTGGAGGGGGCGAGAGAGCTGGTCAGGATTCCGGTAGTAGGCGGATTTAAGCCAGCTGCTCTCACCGCCTCACTCATATCGGGAAGATGGTCTGTAGTAACGACATTGCAGAGTACGCTCACAAGGATACGCAACCTGTCACGTGAACTTGGAATTGATAAGAATATAGCCTCAATTAGGTGGGTGGACATTCCGGTGTTGGGACTTCATGATAAGGGGCAGTTGCAGGAACGGTTGTTGCTTCAGATCGAGAGGGCAGTCAAAGAGGATGGGGCGGAAGCGTGTGTTTTGGGTTGTACAGGCATGCTTGGAATTGCAAAAGCTCTCTCAAAAGAGATGGAGGCACGGAAGAGACCTGTTCCTGTAATTGATCCGACTGCGACTGCAATAGGGTACCTCGAGCTCCTTATCAGGAGTAAGATATCGCAAAGTCCATTGACCTACTTAACGCCTCCTGAAAAAGAGAGACTCTATTAGACCGATTCTATGGTCCTTCTTATATCCCGTAAAAATTACAAAGCCACAAAATGATAGCATGTTAATTCCGTCCCAGAGAGTCAAAGTAAAGAATCTTATAAATTTGCAGGGTATATGCCGAAGTTGTGCGATAATATTGGTGATATCGTATATGAATAAAAGATCGGCTCTTTTCTAAAAAACCGATGTGAATACCGTAAAAAGAGAGCCCGCTGTAGGTGCCCTCATTTACTACTTTTAATAGATTTGGAACACTATATTGAGCGCTTGTGAGTATAGTGAAAATCGAGATCATCGTATATCATTTAATGTATTCAATAATACCATCGCCTAACTTCAAGGCAACATCTAAGTTTTATCCCATAAAGTAAGCTTGCCATCAAATGATTAACTCCCGATAAAAGCGAGAGTACGCTCAGGGTCTCCTCACGGGTAATCACAACTGGTAGATGTTTTGGTCTTCTTGCACGAATAGCATCTATGAGACCGAGTTCTCTTTTTAACACATGTTTGTAGAGAAATATGAGGGCATTGAGTGCCTGATTCTGCGTGGAAGCAGCCACATATTGATCCAACGTGAGGTAATTCAAAAATGGCTGTATCTATGCCGTTCCCATTACTCGTAGATGCCGTTTATTATGAAAGAGAATAAAACGCCGTAACCAATGGATATATGATTTTTCTGTTCTCAGGGAATAGTGTTTTAGGCGCACGGCCTAACGAAGTTTATCCAGCAGTTTGGGTTGTTGTCTGTTCATGAACCTCTCCTGAAAACATTTCACATTGCACAATTGAATAAACACCAAAGAAGCAGTTTTTCTTTCAAGCAACTTGCATTTCTGTAGTAAAAGAGGTAATATATGAGTAAATCAGAGCAAAAAAGGGCTAATAGACTGCTTTTTTGACGTATAGCTCCTATTCTGGATGTATAAATTTCAAAAAATACGCTTTTTCGGGAGCTATACTTCATATTTGCAGTATACTCATTAGTTGGGCCTGGAATAGAGGAAGGTACCCAAGGGCATAAATGAACGGAAGTCGCGCTCACGGCGAAATGTAACGTATTACGCCAGAAAGGAGTCACCCCATGGGCGACAAGAAAGGCAAGAAGGACAAGGCCAAAGGGCATCGGCAGAAGGAAGCCAAACAAGCGAAAGCCGCAAAACAGAATCAGGACAGGCAGCAGCCCCGGACCCCCTAAGCCTGGGGCCAACAAGCGGATCACGAGAAATATGAAAACTATCTTCTTTGACGAATCTGGAAATACTGGCTCTGACTTGCTTAGCAAAGATCAGCCGGTATTCGTACTATCATCCCTAGTTATGAATGACGATGATAGTGTCAATATCTGCAATCAATATATCTACCGAAGCACAAGAATTACATTTTTCATCGTTAAGGAAATACAAAAAGTATCGTGAGGGAATTGTTGGTCTACTGAAAGACACTTCTTTTCTGGATACTGTCGAGGATCAGCGGCGGGCTGTCATTAGCTTTGAGTTCGAACGACCGAGCTGAGGCAAACACTACGCTAACAGGCTCTTTCAGATTAACACCTGAAAGAGCCTGTTCTATTTGTGTTTCTTTTAACCTCAGAACCGTAATAAGCTCCCTCAATTAGTATTCATATAGAGATTTAATCAAACAGTGGACTGATTTCCCCTACGGGGTGCTGGTTTGTAAAAAACACCTTATTTCCTAATCTTATTTTCAAATTGGAAATTTAAAATTCGAATATGTAGAGTAAATAATCTCTTTTCGAGAAAGATCTTTGTAATAAATAGACAGATTATATGTCAAATACATTATTAGGGCGAAATTCGAGTTTCTGATTTCAGGCTAATGAAAGCTTGATTTCACCCAAAACATCACTATTTAATTTGTTAAATAGATTCCTTAGTAAGAGGCTGCCAAT
>Ga0307378_10005394_pt1 | contig 17827 bp, 18 predicted proteins | sample UN1MG_FD_202238 | JGI IMG/M metagenome (GOLD analysis project Ga0307378, IMG submission 202238) | Soil microbial communities from Risofladan, Vaasa, Finland - UN-1 | ecosystem: Environmental > Terrestrial > Soil > Coastal area > Acid sulfate soil | place: Finland: Risofladan, Vaasa | collected... | reverse complement strand
GACCTGTCCGCGCGAAGACTCATCGCTCGGCGCCGCGGGGGGAGTGAGTGCACGCTCAACTGTTACGTTGCTCTGTCGATGAAGTCGACGTTGGCTCGCACGGTGTTCTCGATCTGGAGCTGGTTCGTGCTCGGTGTCGTCGTGATCCTGTGGACACCGATGGTGGCGATCGTGCGCCTCGCCACGATGCCGTTCGACAGGGGCGCGTACGCGGCCGGCTACCTGTTCCGCAAGCTCACCGTCGTCCACGAACGCCTCACGCCGCTGTGGAAGTTCCGCACCTCCGGCACACTCCCCGACGACATGCGTCGCCCCTACGTCGTCGTGTCGAACCACGAGAGTTTCGTGGACATCCTGCTGATCTCGCACCTGCCGACCGAGATGAAGTGGATGTCGAAGATCGAGATCCTGCGCATCCCGCTCGTCGGTTGGATGATGCGCCTCGCCCGCGACATCCCGCTCGAACGCGGTGATGCCGAGTCGGCCGCCAAGGCGCTGGCAGCGTCGAGCGAGCGGCTGGACTCGAAGGTCTCGGTGATGATCTTCCCCGAAGGCACCCGCTCGAAGACCGGAGAGCTTCGAGAGTTCAAGTCGGGCGCGTTCCGCCTCGCGATCGAGCACCAGGCCCCGATCCTGCCGCTCGCCGTGTACGGCACCCGGGATGCACTGCGCAAGCACGACTGGCGTCTCGGCTACGCGGAAGCCGAAGTGCGCGTGCTCGAACCCGTCAGCACCGAGGGACTCACGATGGACGACATGCCCGCCCTGCGAACCAAGGTGCGCGATCTGATCATCGCCGCTCGCGACGACCTGCGTCGCGAGTTCGGCGACTGATCGCCGGAACGGCTTCGGCATGGCGTTCCAGGTACCCGTCCGCGTCCTCGCCGCAGCGCGCCCGTCAGTTCCCGCGGCCTTGCTCGTCGCGATCGCGTCGAGTACCGCCGTCTTCACCGCCACCCCGTTCCTGCTGTCGGCGGTCTCCGAGGAGTACGACGTCGCACTCAGCACGGCAGGGTGGATGTCGACCGCCCAGCTCGCAGGATTCGTGCTCGCGTCGTGGATCGGTGGCCGGTTCCTACGACCGGTCCGCTCGATCTTCGTGATCGGCGCGGTGATCGGCGTCGTGGCCAATCTCGGCTCGGCGGCCGCACCGACGTTCGAGCTGCTCGCCATCATGCGCTTCGGCAGCGGGATCTCGCTCGGCTTCGCCGCCTGGATCGCATGGCAAGCCGCGTTCGGCGACACCGAGAAGACCGGCGACGTCGCCGTCGTCGGCCCGCTCGTCGGCGTGGTCATGTCGCCGCTGATCGCCCTCATCTTGGAGTCGGTCGGCTTGACCTGGCTGTTCGTCCTGCTCGCCGTGATCACTGCGACGCCCCTGATCTGGCGGCGCCAGGTGCCGACCACCGACCGGCTCCGTCCGCATCGAACCCGCCACACTCCGACGAGGGCGGCTCGCGCGATCCTGATCGCCCTCGGCGCCATCACCCTGGGGGGCTCGTCGGTGTTCGTCTACGCCGCGGCGATCGGCAAGGACCTCGACGGGCTGTCGCCGCTCACCGTGTCGTTGCTGTTCAGCGCGAACGCGCTCGCAGCGATCCCGTCGGCCCGCTGGACCGGACGTCGCGGTCCCGCCGGTGTCTGGTTCCTCGCGACCGCCGTGTGTGCGCTCGCGATCGCCGGATCTCGAAGCGGTCTCGTGTTCGGCGCCGCCCTCGTCGGTTGGGGATTCGTGTTCTTCATGGGGATCCCCGCAGCGTTCACCCTCCTCGCCGAGCGGTCCAGTTTCCCCGAGGAACGCGCCGGCGACGCGCAGGCAGTGATGGCACTCGGACGCGTCTTCGGGCCGATCATGGGCGGCGCCCTCATCGCCGCCGGGTCGGAGGTCACGCTCGGATTCGCCGCCGCCGCCGTGATGTTGTTGGGCTCGTTCCTGCTGCTCTACGTCGACCGGCAACGCTTCGTCGTGGTGCGACAGTACGGCGCCTGGTCGCAGGCGAGGGCGTCAGTCGACCCGGTGCAGCACGCGTAGCGACCCGGTCGCCGACACCATCCGGAACCGACCCGACTCGAGCGCCGGCTTGAAGATCTGCTCGTACGGCGGACGTCCGCCGTCGACCGGATCGGGGAACACGTCGTGGATCGCCAGCGTGCCGCCGACCGCGACGTGCGGCGTCCAGCCCTCGTAGTCGAGACGTGCCGGCTCCTCTCCGTGGCCACCGTCGATGAAGAGGAACGAGAGTGGCGTGGTCCAGGTCGCTGCCACGAGCGGTGACCTGCCGACCACGGCGATCACGGAGTCCTCCAGCTGTGCGTCGTGGATCGCCGCGCGGAAGAACGGGAGCGTGTCCATCTTGCCGATCCGGGCGTCGACCACCTCGGTGTCGTGGTGATCCCAGCCTGCCTGGTTCTCCTCGGACCCGCGGTGGTGATCGACGGCGAACAGCACGACACCGACCGATTCGGCTGCATCGCCGAGCCAGATCGTGGAGCGCCCGCAGTACGAACCGACCTCGAGCATCGGCGCGCCCGGAACGGCGTGACCTGCGGCGACCGCTGCATCCCACAGCGCGTCGCCCTCGTCGGCGGGCATGAACCCCTTGGTCGCGAGCGCCAGGTCCCGACGCTCGGGCGTCACCAGGTGTCCCAGTGGATGATCGTGTCGGGGTCGGGACGCAGCGCCCGCTTGAAGTCGGTGCCGACCGTGTAGGCGAGCGGGGTCAGGCACGCCTGCTGGATCTCGTCGAACGGGATGCCGACGATGTCCGCGACCTCCTTCTCCATCATCAGCGAGATCGTGGTCCACGCCGTGCCGAGGCCGCGGGCGCGAGCAGCGAGCATGAAGCTCCACATACCCGGCAGGATGTTTCCCATCACCGAGGCCGACATCATCGCCGGCGCCCCGTCGACGCGACCCGCGGTGCACCCGAGGACGAGGGCCGGTGCTTCCGCCATGTGCTCGGAGAGGTACGTCGCCGAGTCGACGACGCGCTCCTGCTGGGCCTGCTCGGATTCGCCCTCCTTCTCGATCGCCCCGGCGAACATCGGCGTCTCGCGGTAGATCGCCCAGCACTGCTTGTAGACCTCGCCGATCGCCTGCCGCTTCTCCGGATCCTTGACCACGACGAACTGCATCGTCATCAGGTTCGATCCCGACGGCGCTTGCATCGCGGTGGCGACGCATTCGCGGATCACGTCGTCTTCGACGGGGCGAGAGAAGTCGAGCCGCTTGCGAACGGCGCGGGTGGTGTTGAGGACGTCATCGGCAGACAGGTCGAGCAAGGTCATGGCACGACTGTACGACGTGACAACATGACGGCCGTCATGGAGAGCAGCACCCCCAACCAGGCGGCCTTGGACGACCTCGTCCGACTTCTCGATCTCGAAGCGATCGAGGTCAACATCTTCCGGGGCAACTCCCCTGACGAGAACCGCCAGCGAGTGTTCGGCGGCCAGGTCGCCGGTCAGGCGCTCGTCGCCGCAGCTCGCACCATCGACGAGCGCGGGCGGCTCGTGCACTCGCTGCACGCCTACTTCCTGCGCCCCGGTGACCCGACCGTCCCGATCCTGTACGAGGTCGATCGCATCCGCGACGGTCGCAGCTTCTCCACGCGACGGGTGGTGGCGATCCAGCACGGGCGGGCGATCTTCAACCTGCAGGCGAGCTTCCACGACGACGAGCCCGGCCCGGATCATCAGCTTCCGATGCCCGAGGGAATGGGCGATCCGCTCGAGTTCCCCGACTTCCGCACGCGCATGGCGCCGTACGCCGAACAGATCGGCGACTGGTACGACCGGCCCCGGCCGATCGATCTGCGCTACGTCGACGGCGATCCGACGAGCCGCAGAGGCCAGTCGACCACCGAGCAACACGTGTGGCTGCGCGCCGACGGTGTGCTGCCCGACGATCCTGTGCTCCACGCCTGTGTGGTGACCTACGCGAGCGACATGACCCTGCTCGACACCACGCTGCTGCCGTTCGGCCTCGACTGGGACACGCCGGGCATGCAGATGGCCAGCGTCGACCACGCCATGTGGTTCCACCGTCCGTTCCGCGCCGACGACTGGCTCCTGTATGCACAGTCGGCGGTGTCGACCTCGTCGGCACGCGGCATGGCCCGAGGATCGATCTTCACCGGCGACGGGCGGCTGGCCGTCAGCGTGGTGCAGGAGGGACTCACTCGCCTGACGAGCTGAGCGTCGACGATCGGGATAGAAGTGGAAGGGTGAAACGAGCCCCTCTTGCCATCGTGGTCACCATCGCCCTGGTCGCGGCAGCATGCGGGTCGGACGGCAACAGCGACGGCGACTCGTTCGGATTCGGTCGACCCGAGGTGCCCGCCTCGGGGACGACTGCCGAGCCGGCCACGGACTCGTCCGCGGCAGCCCCCTCCGCACCCGACACCTCCGAGTCATCGACCACCGCCGCTCCGAGCACGACGCCGAGTCCTGCGGGACCGCTGGACGAGCCGACCGTGGCGCTGTTCGAGATCGGCACGTTCGATCAGCCGGTCGACGCTGCCTCCCGACCCGGTTTCGGCGAGGTCTACATCGCCGAGCAACCCGGACGCGTGATCGCCGTCACTGACCTGTCGACCGACGTGGTGCTCGACATCACCGACCTCACCGAGGCCCGAGGCGAACAGGGGCTGCTCGGCCTCGCATTCCACCCCACCGACGATCTCGCATACGTCCACTTCACCGACCTCGATGGCGACACCGTCGTCGCCGAGTTCGCAATCGACCCGACGACCGGGCGCTTCGATCGCGACAGCTACCGCGAGCTGCTCACGGTCGATCAGCCCTACACCAACCACAACGGCGGCCAGCTCGCGTTCGGTCCGGACCAACTCCTGTACATCGGGCTCGGCGACGGCGGTTCGGGCGGCGACCCGCAACGCCATGCGCTCGACCTCACGAGCCGGCTCGGCAAGATCCTGCGGATCGATCCGCTGCCCGACGGCGATCAGCCGTTCGGCGTGCCCGCCGACAACCCGTTCGTCGACGACGGTGCGGCCGACCCGACGATCTGGGCGTACGGGCTGCGCAACCCGTGGCGATTCTCGTTCGACCCGGTGACGGGAGATCTGTGGATCGGCGATGTCGGCCAGGGCGACTTCGAGGAGATCAACCACTCGATGGCGGCCGAGCGTCGAGACGCCGCCAAGGGCGCGAACTTCGGATGGAGCGCGTTCGAGGGCTTCGAGCGGTTCAACGACGATCAATCGGCCGACGGCGCCCTCGCCCCGCTGTTCGTGTACGACCACGCCGACGGGCGCTGCTCGGTCACCGGCGGCACCCTCGCCCGGGCCGACTCGGTCCCCGACCTGGCGGGCTGGTACCTGTTCGGCGACTACTGCACCGGCCAGATCTGGGCCCTCGACCCGACCGCGCCGTCCTCCGAGCCGCACGTCGTCGAGATCGCGGAACTGAGCGGCCTCGTGGCGATCACGTCGGGGCCCGAGGGGGAGGTGTACGTCGTCTCGAACGACGGCGCCGTCGTTCGCCTCATCGCCGACTGAACGCAGCCCACCGGCCCCCAGCACCACCCCAGCGAAGAGCGAAAGGCCGCTATCCGGGCGGTTCACTCATCGCTGGGGGTGGGTGCTGGGGTGGGTGCTGGGGTGGGTGACGGTGTCACAGGAAGCTGAGCAGATCGGCGAACAGCTCCTCGGCGTCGACGTCGACTCCACGTCGGGTGAACCACCCGCAGATGTTGAGCACATCACGGTGAAGGAAATCGAGTCCCTGCAGGTTCGCGGCGAGATCGATCGACTGCGGGAAGTCGATGAACCACAACCGGTCCTCCCACCAGAGCAGGTTGTACGCCGAGAGATCGCCGTGGGCGATCCCGGCGGCGGTGATCGAGCGCAAACCGGCGAGCAGCTGGTCGAATGCGTCGGCGAGCTGATCCCTCGACAAGCGTGCGGCGGACAGCTGCGGCGCCGCCATCTCCCACGAGCCGACGTACTCGAGGTCGAACACGTCGTCGGCGAAGGCAATCGGGTAGGGCACGGACACCCCGGCCCGCCAGAGATCTGACATCACGTCGTGTTCAGTGCCGGTCCAGCGGTCCTGCAGCAGTTTCTTGCCATAGGTCGACATCCGCTCGATGGCGCGCCGGTCACGGGACTTGCGGAACTGTCGGCCCTCCCGGTACTGGACATCGTGACGGAAGGCGGACGCGCGCTGCACGCCCATCGCCTCGAGCTGCCCCTTCTGGGTGACGTGTCGCGGCAGGTACCGCTTGCGGGCGATGAGACACGAGCGGCCGTCGTCACCGATGCGTTCGACAAGATTGACCTGGGCCTCCTTCCCGCTCTTGACGACGCCGTGGTCGACGTCGGAGTAGGGCTCGGCGACGAGCCAGGACGGTTGATCGGACATGTGTGCACCTCTGGCGCGGGAGAACGACGATGGACGAAGTTCGGTCGCGCCACTCCGGGCAACGGGAGAGAAGCGATGGAGCACGGGCTCAGGTCGGCTGGTTCAGCACGACACGCGACCGATGGTGGAAGCGGCAACAACGGTCATGTGCAACTCCTCCTCTCGGTCGACGGACGATGTCAGACTAGCTCACTCCGGCGACGGCATCGCAGGGGGTTTCCGTACCCGCGGCTACCACTGTTCGCCGTGGTCGGGGAGCGTGTCAGGGGTGCCGACGATCAGCGGGTCGGGCGGAACGACGACATCGAGGTTCTTGCCCTCGTACGGCAGCACAGACAGCACGTGGCGCATCGCATTGATGCGTCCACGCTTCTTGTCGTTGCTGCGCACGATGGTCCAGGGAGCGAGCTCGGTCGAGGTGCGCTCGAACATCGTGAGCTTCGCCTGGGTGTAGTCGTCCCAACGATCGAGCGACGCAATGTCGGTCGGGCTGAGCTTCCACTGCCGGACCGGGTCGATGCGCCGGATCGTGAACCTGGCGATCTGCTCGCGGCGCGACACCGAGAACCACAGCTTGACCAGTGTGGTGCCCGCGTTCATCAGCATCTCCTCGAACTGCGGCACCGAGCGAAGAAACTCCTCGTACTCCTCGGGCGTGCAGTACCCCATCACCCGCTCGACGCCGGCGCGGTTGTACCACGAACGATCGAAGAACCGCATCTCGCCTCGGGTCGGCAGATGCCGCACGTACCGTTGGAAGAACCACTCACCCTGCTCGCGCTGCGACGGCACGCTGAGCGCCACGACCTCGGCGCCGCGCGGGTCGAGATGCTCGAGGAACCGCTTGATGGTTCCTCCCTTGCCGGCGGCGTCACGTCCTTCGAAGACCAGCACGATCTTCTGACCGGTCGACTTGATCCAGTCCTGTGCCTTGAGCAGCTCGACCTGGAGGTCACGCTTCAACGACTCGTACTCCGAACGCGACATCCGTTCGGTGTACGGGTAGCTCTCCTGCCACGTGTTGACCGGCAGTCCGTCGGGGCCCAGCAAGATCGGGTCGTCGACCTGGTCGAAGGTACCTTCGACGGTGAACCCACGCGCTGCGATCTCCTCGGCGCTCATCGAACGGAACGCCTCGATGAGACTGTCGATGTCGGTGACCTGTCGACCCTCGGCTCGTTGCTCGTCGGACTGGCTCACGCTGCTTCTCCGTTCAGCGACGGGCACCCATGAACATGCCCTTCAAGGCCTCATAGTGCTCGATCACGTGGCCGGCGCCCAAGACGACCGCCTCGAGCGGGACGTTCGACATCTTGACCGGCACCTCGGTCTCGCGCTCGATGCGCTCGGCCAGACCGCGCAGCAGCCCGCCGCCGCCGACGAGGTACATGCCACGCACGAGGAAGTCCTGCGACAACTCCGGAGGCGCCTTCGACAAGCACCGGATCACCGACGCCACGATCGACGACACGACATCCTCGATCGCGTAGCGGACTTCCTCCGGGGTGAGCAGCACCGTCTTGGGCAACCCGGTCATCAGGTCGCGCCCGCGCACCTCGGCCTGGTGCTCGTCGGGCGTCGGGTCCGCCGACCCGATCGCCACCTTGATCTCCTCGGCGGTGCGTTCGCCGATGGCGATGCCATGTTCGCGCCGCACGTAGTTCTGGATCGCCGCGTCGATGTCGAAGGATCCGACGCGCACGGCTTCGAGTGCGACGATGCCGCCGAGGCTGATGACGGCCGTCTCGCTGGTGCCGCCGCCGATGTCGATCACCATGTTGCCGACGGGCTCGTCGATCGGCAGGTCGGCGCCGATCGCCGCTGCCATCGGCTGCTCGATCAGGTTGGCGTCGGCGGCGCCGGCCCGGCGGGCCGCGTCGGTGACCGCGCGCCGTTCGACCTCGGTGATTGCCGAGGGAACGCAGATGACGACCTTGGGTCGCGTGAAGCGGCTGACACCGACACGTTGCAGCAGCAGGCGGATCATCCGCTCGGTGATCTCGAAGTCGGTGATCGCCCCGCCGCGCAGCGGGCGCACGGCCACGATGTAGCCCGGCGTCCGCCCGATCATCTGCCACGCTTCGCGCCCGGTGGCGAGCACCTCGCCCGTCTGGCGGTTGAGAGCGATGACCGACGGCTCGTTGAGCACGATGCCGCGACCCTTCATGTAGACGAGGGTGTTGGCGGTGCCCAGGTCGATGGCGAGGTCACGCGCCATGAGTGCTCACCTGCGCCCGTGGGGAGGGGTGTGCCGCGCCGAGCGCAGTGGCGTCACGTGTCATCGCCACCATCATCGCCGCTGGCGGCCCGTTCGGACGGTTTCATCCGATCGGACGTCTGACGCCGCGCCTCGGGCGACAACGCGTCGATCTGACGCCGGAACGAGGCGATGTCGTCGGGCGGTTGGCGGTTGCGCCGCGCCGCCGTTGCGACGAACGCCACGATGACGCCGAGCACCAGGAACCCGGCGACGACGGCGGCGGTCACTCCGAACCCACCGATCTCGCGTCGCGGAGGTCGTGGGCGCCGGTTCCCCAGTCGGCACCGTCGGCCCACACTTCGTGCTTCCAGATCGGAGCGGACTCCTTGAGGGCGTCGATCGCGAAGCGCGCCGCCTCGAACGCCTCGGCGCGATGTGGCGCCGACACCACGGCAATCACCGACGACTCGCCGATCCCGAGCCGGCCGAGCCGGTGCAGGAGCACGACGCGACCGGTGTCGGGCCAGCGGCGCCGTAGCTCGGCTCCGATCTCAGCGAAGCGGGGCAGCGCCTGCTCCTCGTAGGCCTCGTAGGTGAGATGCTCGACGCCCGAACGCCCGTCGGCGTGGTCACGGATCGTCCCGCTGAAGAGCACGACCGCACCGCACTGCGGCCGGACCGCCCAGTCGTAGGCAGCGCCGATCGGTAGTTCGGACTCGGTGAGACCGAACCAGTCATCACCATCGAGGGGTTGATCCACGTCGGCATCGTAGCGATGCGGGCGCCTCGCCCGTCGGCCGCGGCCACGACCTCCGCGCAGCGTTGTACGATCTCGTCCTCGTGGAGTCAGGTCCCCTGCCACCGCACGAGCGTTCGTGGCGGCACCCTTCCGAACTCGGGCCGACGCGGCTCGACGTCGACGACACGAGTCGACGGACCCAGGTGAGCCTGCTCGCACTGGGCGGCGGCACCTTGGCGGTCCTCGCGGTGGCGGCCATGGTCGTGGCGATGACCCCGCGCGACGCGAGCGGTCCGGTCGCGTTGAGCTCGACGACCACGCCGATCACGGCCCGCGCCGTGGTCGAACCGCCCGAGACGGCGTTGGTGAATTCGACTGCACCATCGATGGCTCGCACGCCGCTCGCGGCGCAGACTGCGCTGTCGACGTCGTTCGTGGCGTTCCCGCACGCCATCACCCCAGGCCCGCAGCTCGACGTCGACGGTACCCAGGTGGCCGACGCCGCTCCGGCCGGCGACGACACCGTCTTCGTGCGCACCGAGGCGGTCACGTACCAGCTCACCTGGGATCTCGCCCAGCACCTGGACGTCCCGGACGGGTCCGTGATCTTCGACGCCGACGGCGACCTGGTCGCACGCGTGAGCGAGGGTGACCTGCTCAGCCTCGTCGACGGATGAACCAGCGTCGAGCGACGATCGCGCCCACGAGTGCGCCGACGGCCAGCGCGAACACGCCGCCCCCGAGCGCCAGCTCTTGTCGGCGCTTCGGCGACACCATTGCCCACCACGGTGCCTCGGTGCTCTCGACGTAGGTCTGTTCGTTCGTGACGGTCGGCGCCCAGCCCGCCGCTCGGAGCCGGCCGTTCGACACGACCCACGGTTCGAGTGTGTAAGGCAGCAGGCCGGGAGGGATCGGCCCTCGGAGGAACCGCCAGCGCAGCGCAGCCACGAGTTCGCTGAGCCGTTCGGGCAGCGGCAGACGTGGACGCTCACCTGACAGTGCACGGACCCGCTCGCCGGGCACCCAACCATCCGGGGCCACGTTGAAGACGCCATCGAGACGACGGCCGACGCCGATCGCCACCGCCGCTGCGAGGTCGTCGAGATGGAGGAACTGCGACGGCGGGTCGGCTTGGGCCAGACGGCGACCGAACCCGTACACCAACGCCGTGGCAAGACGCGAGCTGCCGTCGGCAGCCAACGCCACCGCCGGACGCAACACGCACGTGGTGCGTCCGGGGCGAGCGGTCCGCCACTGTTCGACGAGTTCCTCGGCCGACGCGAGCTGGCGTGCGAACACGAACTCGACATCCGGGCGCAACGCGGCGTCCTCGGTCAACGGCACGGGGTTGTTCGCCGCAGCGCCATAGACGAGCGCGGACGACACGAACACGACATGATCCGCGCTGACCTCATCGGCGATCGCCAGCGTCGCCGCCACGGATTCGGTGGCACTCTCGCGCCGCGCTGCGCGATTGTCGTAGTCGCTGCTGCCGAGGTCGACGACCGCTGCGATCCTGACCGTGCACTCTCGGCCCGTGGACTCGCCTCCACACCCCTGGAGGGCGCGGACGGCGTCGTCGGTGGGCGAGTCGGCGAGCACGACCTCGCAACCGTCGATCGCTGCGCCGACGCGGTGGCCGAGCGCGCCGCCCGCTCCGGTGAGCACGACCACGGTGCGCTCGACACGGCCATCCATCGCCCGCACGATAGCGATGCCCCCGCGTAACCGATGACGCCACCGATCCCGCCACGGCGCTCCCTCCGACGTACCGACCGGTCGGCCAACCCGTAGCATCGGGGTATGGCCGACCAGGACGATCCGGGCGAATCGATCGACCCGTTCGCCGGCATGCCGCTGTTCGGCGACTTGTCGCGGGCGCTGTCGGGGCAGGGACCACTGAACTGGGATGCCGCCCGCCAGTTCGCCGTGCTCGCCGCGAACGGAGGGGGGCTGTTGTCGGGCACCGGTGTCTCGACCTCCGGCAACGTCGATCCGAGCGTGCGGATCAAGTATCGCGAGCTCGCCGAGATCGCCCGGCTCCACGTCGCCGACGTCATGCAGCTCGAGGTCCCGTCGACAGAACCGGACGTCGCCACTCCCGAGCAGTGGGCACAGCAGACGCTCGAGGCGTACCGGCCGCTGTTCACCGACCTCGCCACGTCGCTCGGCGGCACCGACGACCTGCCCGCTGACATGGCAGCCGACCCGATGGCGCAGATGATGGCCGGGCTCGGCAAGATGATGGCGCCGGCGATGATGGGGATGAGCGTCGGCTCGATGGTCGGCAACCTTGCCCGCAGGGCATTCGGGGTGTACGACCTCCCGATCCCCCGCGCAACGCCGGCACTGGTCCTCGTGCCGGCAAACATCGATACGTTCGCATCCGACTGGTCGATCGAGCTCGACGAAATGCGCCTGTGGGTATTGGCCCACGAGCTCGCCGGGCTCACGCTGCTGTCGATCGGCCACATCGCCGACCATCTGCGCTCCCTCGTACAGCGCCACGTCGGCGGCTTCCGACCCGACCCCTCGGCCCTGTCCGACAAGCTCACGTCGCTCGACATCGACCAGAGCGACCCGATGGCCGCCATGCAGCAGGCGTTCGGTGATCCCGAGGTCCTGCTCGGCGCCGTTCGCTCTGCCGAGCAACTGGCGCTCGAACCCGAACTCGATGCCGCCGTCGCCGTCACCATCGGCGTCATCGACTGGGTGGTCGATGCCGTCGCCGTCCGGATCATCGGGGGCAGCGCACTCCAGATCGCCGAGGCGGCGAGACGGCGTCGCGCCGAAGCGTCACCGGACGAGATCTTCGTCGAACGGTTGCTCGGCATTCGCCTCGGCGCCGAGCAGACCGCCCGCGGCAAGGCGTTCGTTCAGGGCGTGGTCGATCGCGCCGGCGAGCACGGCCTCGAGCCGCTGTTCAGACGTCCGGGCGCCGTGCCGACTCCGAACGAGATCGAGGCGCCTGGCCTCTGGCTCGCCCGGGTCGCCGACGACTGACCGGCGACCGCGTGGCGCCGCCGGCGCGCCGCCGGCCGAGCAGGTGGACACTCGTCGCCACGGCGACGGCTGCCACGATCAGGAAGCCGACCGATCCCGACACCTGTAGCGCCACTGCGACGAACGCGCCGATCGCCCACGCCAGCTGGAATCGCGTCTCGAAGACGGCGAACGCTCGACCACGGTTCGCTCCGGGGGCGTCACGCTGCACGATGCTCTCGAAGTTGAGCCTGCCCAACGCGGCCATCAGGTTCAACACGCCGGCGAGCACGACGGCGCCGAGCGGTCCGCCGAGCACCGAAACGGCAAGCCCGGCCCCGGCGCACACCAGCAGCGCGACGGTGAGCATCGTCTCTTCGCGCACGCGGGCGCGCAGCAGCGATGCCACCGCATTGCCCACCATCGCAGCGAGCGCCGAGACGCCGACGACGGCTGCGAACCACAACGTGCCTTGATCCTGCGACCGGAGCCAGAAGGCAAGATGGAAGAAGGTGAAGCCGACCAGCCCGCGCAGCACCGTCATGGCGATCGCGCCGAGCTGGACGTTCGACGAGTGCAGCTCGGTCGTCTCCTCGGCGTCTGCGGCATCAGAGGCGACGACGTCCGGCGACAACCGGGTGGCCGCCACCAGCGCACCGGCGAAGAGCATCGCCCCGTACACGAGCGTGGCCGGCGCGCCGACGACCTTCAGCAGGATGCCCGCGGGAATCACCGCCACCGCTCCGGTGATGCCGGCGATCAGGCCGAGTTTGGAGTTGGCCTCGACGAGTTCGGCTTCCGACCTCACGGTCGACGGCACGATCGCCGATTTCGACACGGCGTACGTCTTCTGGAGCACGAGCGAGGCGAACACGAGCGGAAACAGCGCGAGGGCGTCGAGATACTGCGCCATCAGCAGTGTGAGGATCACCCGCAACAGCGCCACCACCTGGATGACAAACTTGCGGCCGCCGGCCACACGGTCGATCAGCGGTCCGATCAGCGGTGCGACGACCAGGAACGGAGCGAACCCGATCACGAGGAACAGCAGCACGCGCGAGCGCGCAGCATCGAGATCGATGTCGAAGAACAACGAGTCCGCCAGCGCCACCACCATGGCGGCATCGCCGCCCATCATCAGTGCATGGGTGACCGCCAGGCGACGGAACTTGGAGGCGGGAGGTCGCTTCGTCGCGTTGACCCGTTCCACCGAGCCGATCCTACGCGACTCGGCGCGACCCAGCCGGACCGCCCGCAGTCGGTCAGTTGCGCTCGTACTTGTAGCCGAGCCCGCGGATCGTCACGATCCGAGTCGGGGCCGCCGGATCGGCTTCGATCTTGCCGCGCAGCCGTTTCACGTGAACGTCGAGCGTCTTGGTGTCGCCGACGTAGTCGCTCCCCCACACCCGGTCGATCAACGTCTCGCGCGGCAGGACCCTTCCGGCATTTGCGAGCAGGATGTGCAACAGCTCGAATTCCTTGAGCGGCATCGGGAGCTCTCGGCCGTTGACCGACACACGATGCTCCTCCGGGTCGAGTGACACATCGCCGACCTGCACGAGACCTGGTGTCATGGTGATCGGGATCCCAGCTGCCCCGTTCAACTCGGAGCGGCGCAGAACTGCGCGCATCCGCGCGACCAGCTCGCGCAGGCGATAGGGCTTGGTCACGTAGTCGTCGGCGCCCACCTCGAGCCCCACGACCGTGTCGATCTCGGCACCCTTCGCGGTCACCATGATGATTGGGACCTGTGTGCGCTTGCGGAGCTGACGGCACACGTCGATGCCGCTGATCTTGGGAAGCATGACGTCGAGCAACACGATGTCCGGCTGGGTCGCGTCGAACAGCTCGAGCGCCTGGACGCCGTCGGTGGCCACCACGACCTCGAAGCCTTCTCGACGCAGACCGATGGTCAGTGCCTCGACGAAACTCGCCTCGTCCTCGACGACGAGAACCGTTGCCTCACTCACGATGCTGTTGCTCCTCGTGCATCTTGCTCCGTGCCGGGTTGCCCGGGGCCACCAAACGCGTCGCCGGGAGGCGCAACACGAACGTCGAGCCCTCACCTTCCTGCGACGACACGAGCACCTCGCCGCCGTGATTCGTCGCCACGTGACGGACGATGGCCAGGCCGAGACCCGTGCCACCGGTTTCACGACTTCGGGCTCGGTCCACCCGGTAGAACCGTTCGAACACCCGATCGAGGTCGCGGGTCGGGATACCGATCCCCTGGTCGGCGACCATCACCTCGATCGCCGAGTCGTCGACCCGAACCCGGACCTGGACGACGTCGCCGGCATGGCTGTACTTCACGGCGTTCTCGACCAGGTTTCCGACTGCCGAAACCAGCTGACGCTCGTCGCCGCGCAACTGCAGTCCCTCGGGCATGTCGAGCGGGGTGATCTCGACGCCGCGTCCGCCGTCGACGACGCGTCCGCGAGCAACGGCGGACTCGACCACCGCCGCCAGGTCGACGACCTGGTCGCCCGGTCGCGTCGACTCGATCTCGGAGAGCTTGAGGAGATCGTCGATCGTCCGAACGGCGCGGTGTGCCTCCTCGACCAGATGGTCCGACAGCCGCGTGACCACGGCCGGATCCAATTCGTCGATGAGCGCTTCGGCGAGTACCGCGACGGCACCCACGGGCGTCTTCAGCTCGTGGGAGATGTTGGTCACGAAGTCCGAGCGCATGTTGTCGGTCCGGACGCGCTCGCTGACGTCGCGGATGCTCACAACCGCTCCGCCACTCGGTACCGAATGGGCGGAGATCTCGAGCCAGAGCTTCGGAGGCCCGTGGAGCTCGACGACGGCGACAGCGGTGCCGGCGCGCCGGGAGTCCGCGACGACATCGGCCACGTGATCGTCCAGGAGAACGCCGACGTGGGTTCCGCGAAACGACCGAGCCGCAGCATTGCGGTACCCCACCTGTCCGACACCGTCGACGACGAGCACACCGATCTCGAGATGCTCGACCGCCTCGCGCAGCGACCCTGACACGTCGCTCTCGCCGTCCGCGAGTGGAACCTGAGCCTGAGGAGCGGGATCAGTTCGAGCACGGCGATGCTCCACGAATCGGAAGATGCCGTAGCCGACCGCAACGCCGAGCACGAGCGCAACCCCGACCGCGACGATCATGTTCAGTCGTCGGTGGTCTCGGGCACCGTCACCACGTTGGGAGGATCGTTGTCGCTCTCGGCATACGGACGCTCGGGCAGCCAGCCGTTGACGATGTAGCGGGTTCGGTCGCCCACGTTGACCGCGTGGTCACCGATGCGTTCGTAGAAGCGGGCGACGACCGCGAGCTGCACCGCGACTTGCAGGTCGATGTTCCCCGCCGCATGGCTCTCGAAGATCACTTGGATGAGTTGGCGATGGAGGTCATCGAGGTAGGCATCCATGTCGTGGAGCGCGGCGGCGCGCACACCATCGAGATTGAGGTAGGCCTCCGTCGCCTCCTTGAAGAGCACCTGCGCCTGATCGCCCATCTTCTGGATGACTCCGCGAAGGTGCGGGTCGAGTTCATGGCCGTAGATGCGCCGGGCTGCCTTGCAGATGTTGACGCACAGATCTGCGGAACGCTCGATGTCCGCGATGATCTTGATCGAGGAAATCACCGCCCGCAGGTCCGTTGCGACCGGTGCTTGCAGCGCAATGACCCTGAAGCAACGCTCCTCGAGTTCGAGCGAGCGCCGGTCGTACTCGTCGTCGCCGAGGATCATGTACTCGGCCGCCTCGAGGTCCATCGACAGCAAGACCTCGGTCGCGCGAGGAACCAGCTCGGTCACGCCTGCCGACATCCGGGCGATGCCGGTCTGGATCTCGTCGAGTTGCCGGTGGAACTCGGAGCGCAGCTCGTTCATCAGCCGAACCGTCCGGTCACGTAGTCGATCGTCGATTGCTGTTTCGGGTTCGAGAACATGACGTCGGTGTCGTCCATCTCGACCACGTAGCCCGGCTGGCCGGTGCCGTCGATCGTGAAGAACGCCGTGCGCTTCGAGACACGGGCCGCCTGCTGCATGTTGTGGGTGACGATCACGATCGTGTACGTCGACTTCAGCTCGTTCATCAGCTGCTCGATCGCCAGCGTCGAAATCGGGTCGAGGGCCGAACACGGCTCGTCCATGAGCAGGATCTCCGGCTCGACGGCGATCGCGCGGGCGATGCAGAGACGCTGCTGCTGGCCGCCCGACAGCCCGGACCCGGGCTTGTCGAGACGGTCCTTGACCTCATCCCACAGGTTCGCTCCTCGCAGCGACTTCTCGACCAGCTCGTCGGCCTCGCCCTTTGCGAACCGCTTGCTGTTGAGTCGCTTGCCTGCGAGCACGTTGTCGGCGATCGACATCGTCGGGAACGGGTTCGGACGCTGGAAGACCATGCCGACCTTGCGCCGCACCGCCACCGGGTCGACGCCCGGGCCGTACAGGTCCTCGCCGTCGACGTAGACCGAGCCTTCGACGTAGGCCCCGTCGATGACCTCGTGCATGCGGTTGAGCGATCGGATGAAGGTCGACTTGCCACATCCGGACGGCCCGATCAGGGCGGTCACCGAACGTGGTTCGATCACCATGTTCACGTCCTTCACCGCCAGGAACGACCCGTAGTAGATGTTCAGGTCTTCGACGACGATCCGGTTGTCTGGACCGGTCGGCAGATCGTTCGGCGTCGACGCGACGGCCGTGTCGGTAGGCGTGTCGAGTCGATCGGTCATGTCGGAGAAATCCTCGCCGGTGGTACGGATGGTGGCCCGCTGGTCGGACATGGTCATTTCAGGCCCTTCGGCTTGAGTGCTGTGGACAGGATACGAGCAAGCGAGAACAGCACGCCCACGATGATCATCAGCGTCAGCGCAGCGGTCCACGCGCGGTCCTGACCGGCCTCGGGCGGCAGTCCGGGCTGCACGTACTGGTAGTAGGTGAACACGGGCAAGGTCGTCATACGACCGTCAAAGGGGTTCCAGTTGACGCCCTGCGCGAGCCCGGCGGTGACGAGCAGTGGAGCGGTCTCGCCGATCACCCGGGCGATGGCGAGCACCACGCCGGTGATGATGCCGGCGATGGCGGTGGGCAGAACCACCTTCACGATCGTCTTCCACTTCGGGACGCCCAGCGCATAGGACGCCTCGCGGAGTTCGTCGGGCACGAGGCGCAACATCTCCTCGGACGAGCGCACGACGACCGGGGTCATCAGCACCGTCAATGCCACGGCTCCGGCGATCCCGGAACGCGTGCCCGGCCCGAACAGCAGCTCGAACAGCGCATAGGCGAACAGGCCGGCCACGATCGACGGGATGCCGGTCATCACGTCGACCATCGACTGGATCGCCTTGGCGAGTCTCGTGCCATGGCCGTACTCGGCGAGGTAGATCGCGGTGAACAGACCGAACGGCACCGACATCAGCGTCGCGAGTCCGGTGACGATGAGCGTGCCGACGATGGCGTGATAGGCACCGCCACCTTCGCCGACCACGCCTCGCATCGTCTCGGTGAAGAACGTGCTGTCGAAGCGGTTCGACCCGCGCT
>Ga0307378_10005392_pt1 | contig 17832 bp, 16 predicted proteins | sample UN1MG_FD_202238 | JGI IMG/M metagenome (GOLD analysis project Ga0307378, IMG submission 202238) | Soil microbial communities from Risofladan, Vaasa, Finland - UN-1 | ecosystem: Environmental > Terrestrial > Soil > Coastal area > Acid sulfate soil | place: Finland: Risofladan, Vaasa | collected... | reverse complement strand
TCTTTAAACGCCCGTTTCGCATAGTGCCATCGCTCTAAAGTGTGAACATAATATCCCGTATCTTCTGGCAATAACCACTTCCCATTTATTTTTACACCAATCCCATATTGTGTATCATAATCAAGCTCACTGTATTTAATTGTAAAACTTGATGCGGCGTCAAAATGTTTGACGGCAATTGTTTCGGTTGAACCCGATTCCTGGATTGCCACTGAAAGGGGGATTGGCGAATCGGCATAAATTTCTATTAATGTCCTATCGTAACCCGTGAAGTGGGAGAATTGTGTTATTACCGCCCCCCATGTAAAATTGACCAAGCACAGGATTGTGACGATTAGAATTAATTTTTTCATATCAATCTCCAATCAATTTAATTGAGTACCATCTGTATCAGTATTTGGTGCAGATGTCTTGAACCGTAAATCACCATTGTCATCAAGCCAGATATAAGCTAAAGAGTCTGTCCCGTCTCTTAAGTTCAAACCAACTCTATCTGCATCGTCCCCACAGCTAAGATTTTGAATGAAGAATTTCTGATATGTACCCGTACCAGCGCAATTAAGTTCAAGTGAACCCGTATCCGAATATAGAGCCATTTTCTGAGTGTTACTAGCATCTACATCTCTCCATTTAAATATAGCACCGCAGTCAAAATAAAAACTTTCCCCCCCGCCAGTACGCATCTTCATATAGCTGGCACTAAGAATATCTAAATAGTTATTTGCGCCGACCGTAAATAATTGGCTATTAGTGCCGTATGAGGTAATTCCGCAATATTTACCAGCATCTGAAGAATAGATTTTGTTTCCTGTGTCGCCGCCACCATCCGTCCCGATGTATATTTTGCCACTGGTGAAAATCTGTCCCGCCGCCGCTCCGGTCGCCGTGCCGACGTTGATGCCTCCTTCGGCGTTGATGTCAGATTCAAACACGTTTCGATGAGTTGTACCCCATTGATATATGGGTCCGTCTATTATATCAATACACCCCTCCATGTTATCAAAACTAAAAGTGGAGACAGGGGTAAATGTTGCTTCGCCGCCATCATGGTATTTTATAACGATATTTGAGTCACCGGTATAAGCTGCGATCCTAAGAATAGTACACGGTTTGCTTGTATCGAGAGAGTGCCATGTTCCAACCGAGTCTATATAACAATTATAGTTCAGGTATAAAAAATTACCAGATGCTTGCAATATCCCCTCTGTATTTCCTCCTTGAATTTTAACATATTCACCTGCGGCATCACATAAAATGACATTATCTCTACTTACAAAATTTTCATTGATTTGAGTATATGTATTTATGATTGAGGCTGAATCATTTATCTCCGCACAGAGAAAGTTGTCGTAATAAATTTCAATAGAGCCAGTCCCGTTATTAGCTCTAATAAATGTGTTGGAGATGGATTCAAAATTTAACGTGTCCTGCCCACCGACCGTATCATAAATCGTTAAATCCCCATTAACAGTTAATGTGCCAAATGAACCGCTTCCGGTTGTTACAAAATTTTGTGTCGTTCCCGTCCAATCAATATGTTCCGTCCACACATAACCGGAAAGATCATCATGATGTACTAAATCATCGCCACCAAATTCATGTCTATCAGCATGTAGGGGTAGATCGACCATTTCCAATGTATTCCCTCCGCTAAATAAACCGGATGATGAATTTTTAACAAAGCCCTCTTCTGTAAAACTCGAAATTGTGAGATTGTTTGGGATTATGAGACTATTTTTATTGAGTATTTCCAAATTGGATTTACTCAATGCAAAAGGATAATCATCATAATTGGGGTAAAAGGGCACTCCACCAGCATATAGACTTGGGGAGAAATTAACCCACAATATGAGTAAGGTTAATATGTATTTTTGCATCAACACTCCCATTTCGTTCCTTGTCCGATGCAACACCTATTTGTTGCAAAAAACTTCCAGACGTTATAGGTTTTTCTTTCGCGCATTTTCCACTTATCGCCAAATATAAAGGATCGCCTGCTTCTATATTATTCTTCCCCATTGTTTTAACTAATGCGTCAGCACACGATTCGGCTGATATAAATCCATTCTCCATTCTCACCACCACCCACTCAGCGGATTTACTGCGATGATCAGCTCTTTGTAATACATTGTTTACTATCGCAACCAAATAACCCACTTGGATTCCTTGTGTGGTTATACTCTTAAATTGTTTTGTTGTTTGCTTTATCGCCCCTTTCGTTATTTGTTGTTGTAAGCGAACAATCTCATTCCACAAACGATCAAATTCTGCGTTTAAACCAGAGCTTCCATGATATTTTCTAAATTGGCTCATGCTGTATATTCTTTTATTTGGATTGTGGAAATATCTATACCTGATTGTAGGCACAATCCCTTTATTCTCAAATTTATCATCCGTCCAAAATTTTCAGGAAAACTACGTCTATCGTCATTTAATTTCTCAATCGTAATATCATCTGTTGCTACACTTGGATTATCCATATTCATATCGGTACCCGATGAATATATCTCCCACCACAATTTTGGAAGAGACGAATAATATGAAATTATCTTATATGAATCTACACCACCAAAATCAGGATAGAGTGAATACAAAACATCATATTCTATTGGTATTGGACACAACATCCATGAATACGCGGTTGTGGGATTTATCGACCAGGCATTTTGTATATGCACTATCGTTGATAGTGAAACTAAACCCACTTTCCGTATCCGCCTCCACTGTAACGTGTTGGCGATATTGTTCTGGTCAAACACCCAAATAAATAAACCCATCAACGATTCATCGAAGGGCAAATCATTAATATTTGTATCCAACGTGACGGATGTAGAATCAGAAGCAATAACAGAGCCTTCAATTGTAGTCAGTCCATCTATTTTACCATACTGATATACATCACTAAGATTGATTTTATTCAAAAAACCACAATCGTCCCCACCCACTTCAATAGACGAATTTGTATCATTCACGATTATTTTTTCAATCACCATAGAATTACCAGAAAGCACTATAAAATTATTTGATTTTCCATCTCGAAGCGTAGAGTTTTTTATATCCAATATTAAACAATCGCTCTCTGATGAAGCATCGGCAGGGGGGATTATTATTTTATAATATCCCGAAATATTAGAATAGTATCCTCGCGCTTTTTGCAATCTATTGGTTGTTATTGTTTTAAACCATTCCGAGATTCCCTCATCATCTCCAACGGTTCTTATTCCATCGGGAGTGATGTACGCGATTTGATAGTTGGATGTAAGAAGAAAAACATTTCCGAACTCATCTTGCGCTGGAGTTTTGCTTGCAACGCAACCAATCGAATTACTGATAAATCGAGGAGAATATGTTCTTGGTGACGAACCATCATCAATACCCTCTCCGCCATGTAAGATGAGTGTAGTATTTAACGATGATACACCTGGGTATTCACCCAACAGATACATCGCTGTTATCTCGTCACCCTCCGATAAACTGAGTTTTAACATATTGTACTCATACACACATTCGGGATAAACCATACCAGTGGAGAGTTTAACCGTCCAATATATACAACTCTTATTCCCCCTGATTTTAAAAACATAACTATTCCCTGTATTCCCCTGCCATGCGGGATAAACCTGCACCCTATATTCATCAATATAATTGACGATATTATAAAATTCTTTATGATCTTTAACTTCAATGACTTTTCCAATATCCCCTTCTGCAAAAAACGCTTCCACTGAAGCGACTATATTATTCCCCTTATGAGTCCTTAGATACACGCCCTCTGGTGGAGGATTACGGTCTTTTGTGTTTGCGAGTAAAATCGTTTCATTATGATACAAGGACAAACCACATGCGGGAGGAATGCCATAATAATCGTAAGCCAAGATTTTTGTAGATAAGACTTCTTCTTCAATGTCATCAAATTTTGGCGGAATTGAAATAATAGGTCCCTCAAAATACAAATTATAAATTTTGTTTAATGGAGCAACATATACCATAATTTCAAATACCTGCTCTACTTCATCTTCAAAGCGGACCACCGCCATAGTAAGCGCACCATCCCGGACGGTAATGGGTCCGCTTGGAGGAGATGTATTACTAGGGGGGCAATTTGTTTTTTTCCAGGTGTGCTTAACCGAATAGGTCCCTGTTAGTTTCCCTTTAGTGTGGTTTTTGTACCAAAAATCGTCCACCCACACACAACACTGAATGGGTTTGAGAGCATTGAGTTGTATTCTATCAACTACGGTATCCTTTTCATCTTCCCATTTTATCTTCAGTTCAGTATAAAACCATTGATTTGGGGGGATATCCATTATTCCTGGTTGATTCCAATCGTCATCTTCATTTGTTCCCGAATCGCCATTGTCATATTTATTACCTGTAGGAGCTTTGTATGAGCATTGAATATTTTTCCCATCAACTACGGGGTATTTAAAATTAATTTCCCATTCTCCCGTGGTATAATCAATAGAACCCAGAGCCATATCGGAGAATGGATAACCAGTCAGAATCCCCCTACCGTCATCAATGATTTGTATAAATTTTTCATCCTCCCCATCCAATATATATGTTTTTATTGAGACAAGAATTTTGGTGACGGGTTTCTTTCCAAGTGTGCCTGAAAAGGTTGTTTCTACCCCATCCCCCGTTCCCAATGATTCCTCTTGCCATCCAGTATCGACATCAACGCCCGGCGGAATATAATCAGTATTCTCATTATAAAATAAACGAACAGGCTCATCTGTTTTGGGGGCAGTACCAAATATAATAGTGCCCTCTCCTGAAGAATAATTTGTTATTGTGCCAGTTACGCTACATCCGGTAGCCTGTATTATTGATTCAATGCCCCCTACCCCATCATCCGTACCCGTCACGACAACATCATTACTATCTACATTAACGACCGATTGAGCATAAAGACTTTTGGGGACTATTGCTTTAACATCAAACGGGAAACTGGTTTGCGCTCCATTTCCATAATCTATAATTTCAGAATGTTCCGTACACCCATATCCTACATCTGCTGGCTCCCCCCGTGCCGAATGTTTTACCAATGCAGAACCCTTTATTTTATCATCCTTTAAAAACTTAAACACAAGAGTGCTATCAGGTATTCGGTTGTTGGATTTTAACGCAAATGCAAAATGTGTATATTTAGTACCCAATTCCCCTAAATTATGTGTCCATTCGATTAATGGCGTTTCAGATAAATTTGTGGAATTTATTTCATACCCATAACTAACTCTACGGGGAGACATGAAAAAATCTGCCTGGTTCATGTTTTCTCCCGGTACGTATAGTCCAGGTATTTCTAAAACAACTGAAGAATTAAATGTATCGGTGTCCAACGCCATATCGCCCTGCAACGATAAACAATTATCATAGGCACCTCTTAACCACAATGGCCTAACGGGAGCCTTTAACCCCGCTTTCCGCAAATATTTTCCATTAAAAACCCACGGACGCGTTGCAGAGCTATAAATATACCATTTATCAAAGACTTTTTGGACGCTCAAATCCAAACTGTTTGGTATATTTAATAAATTGTATTGGATATCCGACATTTTGACTCCTATGGAGCATAAAAAAAACAATGTTTCCAACCATTGATATCGGCCCATGCTGTTTGACCCGTAAATCTTCCTTTAATATCTGCTGTGTCTTTCTGTAAAACAATTTCAACCCTATCAAAATCACTACCCGAATTCCAGCGGCTCAATAGTCCAAGATAATAATCATACTTTGAATTATTTTCGCATTTCCATAACACCCAAACCCCTTCCGATCCGGGATAAAAACCCTCAATGCATTCATTCGACCCAAGTGTAGTGGGAAGTGTATATACACGATATATCGCATCATAAATTGGGCTAAAAACCGCTATTGTTTTATTGCTCTGTTGCATCCATAAATTACCCGTATGGTCCGCAAAAAATATTTTCATTTCATCAAAGTTTTGGGATAAATCTGTGAAAAACCAATGATAATTCCTGTACACTTTATCACATAACCATCCTAAATAAAGGAAACCACCGCATAAACCTGTCTCAGCATAAGGATCATGTATTTTCCCAAAAACCTGGAATCCATTTTGTTGAGTAATCATCAAAGATGCAGTATTTGTTTCATCGACGTAGCTCGTTAGGTCCAGCAGGTCTGAAACGGAGATTAGGAAGGGGGTAGCTGAACCCCAATCCATTGCATATTTCCGAAATTTCAGCGTAGTGCTGGTCTTGATCAATATACCCAGCCAATTCAATGTGTCATATTCTATTTCTAATGTTTCATTAGCTGCTGAACTATAAATATTTGTGACATCCGCCTGTAGTCTCCGAACATAATACAAGTGATCCTTACTGTCTGTTGCGTTACTTAGAACAAAGAGAGCATTCCCGTTTTTGTCACACAGTAATTTTGTTATCGCACTTCCACTACCTCCTCTATTTATAGCTATTGACCAATGCCCTGAAAAATCCTTTTTTATTTTGTATATATAGAATTTATCCTCATTCGCTTTTTCCAGGACGATCCATAATTCGCCATCCGACCCCATTATGCATGGAGTTGGATTCGAAAATCCAGAGCCAACATAATATGGAATAATACCATCATCCATTGCTAAACCAAAATCTATTTTATTGATTTCTGGAGCATAAAACATTAAATTCGGTCCTTCGATAGAAGAAAAATATAGGCGTTTATGTCCCAAGATAATTAACCGTTTTGCTGGAATAGTATCATAACCAATGGTCATTTCTGTTCGATCTATGAAAAATTGTTCTATAGTTTTTTTGCCATCATTTAAAACCAATACCATTCCAATGCCTTTATTTATCCCGATATTTAATTGGCTAGGATCAATGGCCATAATACTAATGTCGCTATTTATCCCATCAGTACCAATACGCTCATTGTGCAACCGTTCAAAACCCGGCATTGGCATTATTTTTGATCCATTCGATTCAATAGATAAATTTTTTACCGTTCGCGTATAAGGAACACTTTTCTCTAAAGGGATTATTAAATTTAATCCCGCCCATGTTGCTCTCATTTTGTCTTTTGTTTTCATTGATTTCTTTCTGGCAATAGTTCTTCAGGAAATTGTTTGGTTATTCTTCTATCATCGCTTGGATGCCATTTGATATCAGTCCATAAACTGCCTAAACTTTGCTGATATACTGAATAATAATTCTTGTTTTCAACACGTAAATCATCGCGCCCCAATGTGTCTAAATATAGCGCGTAATTGATAATTGCCATCCCTGTCCCTGGATGATTTAGGCGCATCTCAGACGGAGAGGCGCATATAAATTTCCCCGTTAACACACTCGTTGGCAAATACGGACGGTCAACAACAATTGTATTGAGAGTATCTAAATAAACAATTCTATACATATTGTTGTCATCAGGACATTCGCGCCCATATTGATCTGTACAAATCCCAATAAAATCCCCGACTGATATTTTCCCTGCGTAGCTAGCAGAGAAAACCATACGGTTAGAACCTTTCGTTGTTGCGATAGTGATTGTGGGATATAACACAGATGAAAAATAATTAAGGGGCTTTCGAGGATACCGGATGTAATCATCTATAATGATTGACGATTTTGACGATTGCACTTCACAAATATTATCAACCCATAAAATTAAATTCGTAGCCCCCCCACCGTGATATTTTATCCACTCATTAAAATCTAAAATACAAAAATGAGTTCCCGTTTCGTTTCCCAATATCTCGGTCTGTACCCAATGCCATTGATCTGGAAGTATATCAAAATCTATATTGTGAACCCATATATATTTTGTCCCTGTTTGATCATAAACCCCTATCCCTATATTGCCTGATGGTATATATTGTGACGATCTGAACCATAATCCAACACCAAACCATTCTCCGAGTTTAATTGATGTGAGATCGTTTTTAGCAATTGGAGCTGCGGATTGTGACGATCTATCAATTGTAATCGTAATAGAGCCGGTGCCCTCCTTTTTATTTTCAGTATCAATGCCAACGATATGATCATCACTTGACCAATCTGTTATTGAATCACAATTGATTTTGCTCGTCAAAATTGAATCAGTGGTTGCAACAGGGGGGAGAATAAGTATTTTATTTTCAGCTTTCAGATATGACCAGTAGAGGGGTTTATCCGCGACAGGTATATTTTCCAGATCATCGTATTTTTCAAAAACTTCTTGCTCTGTTAACCAAGACAAATGAGTCTTTGTTGTACCATTTAAATATTTTATGCTTTTCTTGGGTATCCAATCCCGTATAATATTGGGAGGGGGAGTATATTTAACCTGATTTTGCTCCAGGTTAAAACGATACTTCCCCCTCATCAATTTCAATTCGAGCGCAATGTTTTGTTCGGCTTGGTAAAGTAATTCTCCAATCCTCAATACGCTTTGGGAATTAAAGTCAGATAATGCTCTGTGTCTCATCCCCTGGTATAGCTGGATTTGTCTCCACATTCTTATCACCTTTTTTTGCGTATTTTTTCACATGGAGTTCTCTGAGTTTCGAACGACGAGCATTGTTTTCTTCGCGTATTTTTTCTTTTGCCTTAATGTATCGTTCTTCCATTTCCCTTACGCGCTTATGCTCCTCGATTTCCCATTCATCCCAATCCTCCTCAGTCATAAAGAAAACTGAAGGATTATTTGGTAGGGCTTTTGGGTCTTTCAGGAGGACGTTCCTCCAGTAATTTGGATGATCAAGCAAAAACTTCTCGGTATCCTCAATGGTTGCTTTTCCATTAATAACGTATTGATCGTGAAGCACGGAGAATTTGCCCCTTAGCCAAGAATTGGGTTTGTTGTCGGCCATACTTCCAGGTCCGATTTTCAACCACTTAACAGGAGAAAGAGGGAGAAAAATAATTCGATGCCCTTGCTCTGTAATTGCTTGACCCGTACCGGTGACACGGGTTTCTGATGGTTTGATAGTCAGGCGTAATCCACCCGCTTTAGCCCTGAACATCAACACCGATTTCTCGTCAACATCCCGCCATTCATCACCTATTCTCATCCGTTTCATGATACTCTCTCCTTTATTATGGTATTTTTATTTAGCATTGGGGAAGAGTTTTGACCCCTTCCCCAATGTTCAATTATTTTTACCGAGTTGATGTTTGCTTACGTGATTCCGTACCAAACACCGTTCGCCTTTTCCTGGACCAACTCGAATCCAAACTCGGTTATGACCTGTTTTTCGGTATAGTCACCACCTGTTGGATTCACATCAGACAACACAACATCCTGGAGGCTTTTGTAGCCTATGTTTTTCAGGTCCAGGCAATACGCATAAGAGTGGAACTTGGATGCTGTGTTTTCATTGAGCATTGAATGGTTAATGACATACGCATTACCGCCGCCGAAATCCCTGATTTTGTTGATTACTATCCCCAATGTTTCTTCGGTGCGCGGAACCTGGACGTAAGCCAATCCCCATGTTGACAGCTTGGTGATCATTTTGTTTGATAAGACGAGATATCGCTCATCCGATCCATGTCTAAAGCAGGTGAGTAGGTCATCGAAAAAATCAGCTTGCGTGATACCTGCTGCATCGAATCGGTTTGTTGTGATAAACTCATCCAATCCACCCGTTGACGCAATTCGGTGGTACGTCCTCATCGCGGCAACATCGTTATTTTCTTCTCGTTGACCAAAGAACAGTTGCCCCTCAACGTCTTTAAGCATTTCATTCAACATGTTTGTCTGTTGACGTGTCAATTCGGGCAATCCGTGAAGCTGTATCTGCTCGGTGGTTCTCGTTACATGGAGAAGCCTTTTGTTTGTGCATGTCACATTGTACACATACGATGGTTGAACCATGTGCAATCCGGGTTTTTCAGAACCTTCCTCAAATGTGCCACTGAAAATGAGAATAATATCATCTTCGGTCCATGCTCCAGTGGTTGCGGTTTTGTCGAGATTGATCACGGTGAGATCGGTCAGGTCGTTAGCCGTAACCATGACCTGGACTCCAGTTGTTTCGTTGAGGATTAGTGCTCCAACACGGAAATACGTGGGGTTGTCTGGTGTTACTGTTCCTGTTGCCCCCGCACCAGACGCGACGGTGGTTGATTTGACAGTATCATATCTTGGTTCATCCTCTTCCACTTGAGTAACAAAAGTGGTTCCTTTTGGCTTGCTCTTATTTATCTTTCTGATTATTCGGACTACGGGAGTTTCTCTCGGTTTTGTGATACGAAATATTTCTTCGGAAATATCTGCTTGTGGTCGTTTTTCACCGAGGTTGTCCGATCCTGTTTGCTTGACAATCGTAGGCATATTTACCACAAATTAAAGATGAGTGATATGTGCCACAAGAAATTTTATCCACCTGTAAGAATTTCAATAGAGGATTTTTCTTTCCAGGGAGGATTCGGAGACTCCGGTGCATTTGGTTTCGGAGGTCCTCCGGGTGTATCGGAGATATTGCCGGAATTAAACTGCGAAACCTTTTCCTCTAATTGTTCTTTTTCAGTTAAAAGGGCTTTATATTTCATTTCTAACACACATCTAGAAATGTCCCCTTTGGCGTCCTCATACGTTCCGTACTGTCCCCAATTTTGCATTAATCGAGATGTAATTTCATTCTCGAATTGACGTAAATCGGGTTGTTCTTCTAACTGAGATTGAACAAATTCTTTGATTTGAGACGGAGCTTCGATATTCCTTTGCACAGAATTCAATGTCGCTTCTATTTTTTTTACCCTCTCTTCAATCATGGGGCCAACATATTGAAAGAGTGCCATTAGAGGATTTTTATCAAATTGCCTATCGAATTCGAGATTTCTATCCTCCATTTGACGTTGTAACTCAGGTGATAGAAGCGGCATCCCATCTGCATCTACACGCAATTGCGGTGTTGGTCCCCTATGAGATTCTTCGTGCAGTGATTCTGGTATCACATCATCTTGATCTTTTTTTACAGAGCCGATTTTTAATTTATCGACTTGCGCCTGAAGAGCTTTATACCCTTTGGCGGTCTTTTCAAGTTGCTCCTTGAGAACACTTGCCTGTTCGGGATCGAGAGAACGTAAATCATATTCCCCTCCCCCGAATAGGTCTGTTTTGAACACAATAGGACTATCAGTTGCCCCTTGTGGTTCTCCTGAAGTATCTGAATTTTTTTCTCCATCCACTACAGGATTCGTATCAGGATTGGTGTCGTTCGTAACCTCGTCAGGTCCCCCGACATCATTTCCCGTTTCACCAGGCGTCAACATGATTTTTCTCCTCTTCTTTTTTTGCTATTATATCGACACACATAAAACACGTTACGTGTGGCGTTTTTTTAGCTATATTTCGTTCCGGTATCCATCGTCCACATATCGAATAACACAACTTTTTCCTGCCTTTAATTGTAACGTCTGCCAATGAATTCGCATAATGGTTTTTCATTTATTCAGTTTTCCCCGTTGTTTGCGTCTTATTTTTCGCCTTCGCTGTTTAAGTTTTTTTCGCAATCCAGAATTTCCACCTATTCGCGGCATTGTTTTATTCTTCTCCCAACATTCCCTCTATTTCTTTCAGCAGTTTAATTATCTCTTGCTGTCGTTTTTTATTACTTGCAGAATCATTATCGAAAAAATGCATGTTTTTAATAATCGCTTCCTGGACCGATTTTGCTATTGCGATTCTGTGCCAATTTTTCTCAGTTGGTATCAAATCGCATGTTTTTTGATTTCCAGTCAAAAGTTCTATGTTGAATTTTATAAATCTTTCATAAAGGGCTGGGAATTTCCCTCTGAATTCTTGATGGTCAATAAGTATTTTTTCTATCCCTCTTAATTCTTTACACAATTCTTCGCGCGCTGTTTTTAATTCTGAAAAATGTTGCTTGAAGAAGGGAAATCTAAATCTACTCATTCTCCCTGTCCTCCTTGCCGCATTGCTCTGATGAAATTATTATCCATCCCCATTCCCGCTGGAGATTGTCCGTTCATCCCACCTAAGTTCATGTTTGCTCTCATCATTTCCATTTTGCCCCTCAGCTGCATTGTATCTTGGATGTGTGCCTGGAGATATGTATACAACTCTTTATACTCTACATCTTTGAGTTGCTCTGTGTGCTTTTGGAGATGTTCTTGGAAATTTTCACCATCTCTTGGTCTAATCGAAACTCCGCTTTGTAATAGTTTTAATTCATCCTCTGGTGTCATTGGGTCAATTGCGATATCTGGATTTAGCCAATAACGTGGGTGCACATCTCCTGTCGCCATTAAAATTTCAATCAAAACCTTCTTTCGGTCGATAATATCTGGATATTGTTGTGCGAGTTGCATTTTAAACATTGCCTGCTCTCTACGGTTTCCCATCGACAACGAGCCTGTCCCTATCACGCCCATATCCAATGTTAAATTATTAGTATCGTATGCTTCGGCTTTTTCCCAATTCAGCCCCATTGTTCCTATTTTTTTTATAACAAACGCCTCATCCAGGTATTGGTGGTTTATCTCCAAAATGCTTTGTATCACTTCTGAAACCGCTTCGCTCTCTATCCCTCGAATTATGTACATCAATTTCCCAGTTGCTTTGCTTATACGCATTTCATACTCTCCGAGAGTGGTCCCGGCTCTGGGTTCGCCGCCCTGTAGTTGCCGAGGCGATAGAGTGGTTTCTTCATAGTATTGATTTAGGTACCTAAACCACGTTAGCAATTCTGGATCAACGATCTCGTTTCGTATGGGTTTAATTACCGAATCGGGATTCTCCACTAGCGTATCGCATACAATACGTCCTCCGGGCACCAGTGCCGTATCCTGGTGATCGGAATCTTTAAGTGCGCCTTCGAACACAACACATGAAGGATTATTATTATATATGATTGAAAGGATTTTTTCGTTGCATATGTGGTTAATTATATCCTCAAGATCGTACCCCACATCATTCAAGCCCTTGCCATAAAAATTATCTTCATCGGGAAATAGAATCCCCTTTATTAATTCGGTTCTCTGCGGTGCATACGGACATGGACGCAATCCAATTAACCGTGAAGCTCCTTTACCCGCAGCTTCTGCCCCACTATACAACAAATCAGCATACCATATTAAATTATAATCCACGTCCTTTTCTGTAATACCGAGTGAATTTAGATCGCTCTGTTTAATATCGCCGGATGCCAGCATTTGTTTGAGTGGAAGATAGCCTTGATATTCTAAATATTCCAATGATGGTTCTATATTTAAACGCCGCCCTGGAACACGAAGGGAAGATAATCCCATTTTCAAGTTTTCTTCATACTTGACCTCTTTTGTAATTTTGTCGAGAAAATCTTTGTCAATATTAAAAAATCTTCCCTTTCGAGTATAGTTTCCATCTTCTTTTGTTACCGATAACTCAGCGGATTCCAAATCCCCAATACCTATCATGCTGTAAAATATTACGCTGTCTTGATCCTTCACATCTGGCAATTCTGGGTTAGACACATATACAAAAAATGGCGACCAATTCCGTATTGTTGGCATGTTTACGGCAAACGGCGTCCACTTAAGATCATTTCTTTTTGCTTTCTCATCTCTATTTCTAACTTTCGCCATCTCCTGTGTTTGTCTAATCCTGCACCTACAAAAACCAGTGCCTTTTTCTGCTATTTGATAGAGAAAACGGCGCATCTCCCGATTAAAGTGCATTTCGTATAATTGAGTATCAAGCAACTGGTAATTTGGTTCTATTTTTTCATTCGCATCCAATGATTTAGGGATTAATGCGTATGGTCTTACCCCTATCGGTATGATGCTCTCATAGAGTAACGGCGCAACCGTTATTACAGCACGTGTCAACATGCGTGTTGTAACATTCGCCCGAACTTTAGAATCGCCCCCCTGGTCAAATCCTCTCTCGTTTAGTTGTTTGCTTTCTAATATCCGGTGAAACCTTTTTTCAGCATCCCTCCAACGCGATAAGCAGCGAAAAGGATAACTGTCACGAATTTGTGAAGAATAGCTATAAGCATCTTCTATAAATTGCTCGATTTTCTGAATCCAGGGATTGTTTAATAAAATCATTTATGTCCTCCCACTAATTCCAAAAAAGGACTCTCTATAAGCAATCCGACATTATATGACTTATCTGTCATAGATGGGCGTGAATAAGACAGTTTTTGAAAAACCGACATTTCTACTAAATTAACAAAGCATTTGAATTTTTCTTCCTCTTTATCACTCTTCCCTTTCCGTTCTTCCATTCTACCTGAATATTCATCATACACATGGTGCCGAAACGAATAATCGGTATTATACAAATGATCCGCGATATAAACCATAGGATGATTAAACGCATCTATTGGCTTTTCACAATCACAAGCTAAGCAATTTCTTGTTCTTTGCCGTATATCATTCCGCGTTCCCGGTAAATATGCCGGAGCGATGGGCATTCCCCTCTTCTTCATTTCCAGATCAAAATCAATTCCGCTACTCATATCTCTCAAATTTGTTTTAGGATCGCGATAACGCCGATAAACCTTACGTGGGAATATCTGATCAGTTCCATTGACGTTTTGTTTATATTGAAACGTCTCTGAAATCTCTTGTTCTATTCGCATATAAATTTCTTTATAATCGTCATAACGATACGGAGATGTATCAATCCGATGAAATGGTTCGGTAGGAAACTCCGCGATTACATATTTCGTATTTGTATCATCTACCCCAACCCATATTGCCGCGAACGGTTTTCGTGGATGTGGATCAATGAATTGGTAAATGGTTAAGTCTGTGGGAATAGTAGATAATGGAATTCTATTGATTTCGGAATACTCAGGATAAACAACCCCTGAGTATCTTGTAAATTGTCCATGTTCTCTCGCTTGAAGTTCAGTATCATCACAATTTACAAGTAATTTATTTTTTTGTTTTCTCGATAGGGTTGGGTTATCGTGAATAGTTGCGCCGACTATCAATATTTCACCGATACCCAATTCTTCTAAAATCTCTTTACGGTCAATTATATCCTCTTTCACATAGTATGATTTTTTGAGCGGAGTGAATACAAATAGCAATGTGCCATCATTTGAAACAATTGCTCGCGCCGCTTCTAAAAACAAATCCTTTGGTGGGGGTTCATCAAATACCCATATATGATAATCACCCCCCGCCCATTTGTCCGTCTCTTGCGTATATGATTTTAGATCAATGTATGATCCGTCAGGAAATTCATAATATGCGATAACCCCATTTTTTTTAAGTGTCTTATATGGTATATTTTTGGGACAGAATTTATTAATTTTAGCTTTTAAAATTTTCCCCGTTGCTTCGAATGATGGACCTGAGTACGCAACTGATATCAGTTGTTTCTGTCTTAAATCTACAGGCAACCAATCGGGATAGATCTTGGTGCAATGCATCAACACATCCACTACAGCGAAAGAACTTTTCCCTGCTTTATTCCCGGCTATCAGCATTTTAAAATCTGCGCTTGAGGTATGCAACTGTGCTTGGTGCGGAAATGGAAAGTACCCTAAATATTCAATTTCTTCGGTATATGGGTTCCACGCGGCTATGCCATTTGAAATGGGATCATCAATTGCTTGAGATTTTAAAATCTCATAATCCCGTATCATTTGGTTGGTTTTCAGGTCCACCTTTGTCTCCTACCATTGTTTGCATTCTTTCTTTTGCCGCTTTGAGTTGTTGAGTCAAAAATCCAGTTTTGTCTAATGAGAGGGCTGTTTTCACAATTTCAAAACATTGGGGAGCAATGATTTCCAAAACCCCCAAAACTTCCTTTTTCCCCAATGTAGTGAAAATGTCTTTTTTCGCTTCCTTATCCAATCTATTAATGATTGTCGAAAGCAATCTAATGTATGCCGTCCCGCACCGGGTTTGTTCGTCTGTTGGATTCATCAAACAAATGTTCCATATAAATTAAAAAAGATAATCACATCAAGTAGTGTGATTAAAAAATTCAAACAATTCACAACATTTACCCTTATTTTTAATAAACTGAACTAGTGCTATGCACATTTAAGATAAAGTGTCAATAGATATTTTATATGTTTACTGTTTAATTTTATAATCAAACATATATAGGGTAAGATTAAATCTGGGGTGAAATAATTGACGATATTGTAACGGCAGGGAAAACCCCGGCTCTAAAACTGGCGTTTTTTAATGCTGTCCGAACGCTCACTATCGGTTTACCCGTCCGTTTATGTTGTATCGACGGAAACAGAATTTCGTCTTTGTCTCTACTGTGAGCGCATTGTAGGCAAAAAACTTTGACCGGTTCCGGCATTTGTATGGAATCAACCTCGTATTTTTTCCGACTCCAATTTCTCCGAAAACGTACTATATCATTTTTAAAATCAATATCCCCAACTGTTAGGCTAAATACTTCCTTCGGTCGTAATTTTGTATGGAAAATAAACAGTATCACTTGTTTTGTGTATGGATTTTTGATCTCATTTATAACCGCTTCCACTTCTACTAATGTGTGTGTGGATGCTTTTGAGGCGGGACGCGGAATAGTCATACTAACGCCATCAACTGGATTTTCATCTATAAATCCCCTCGATTTGCAATATTCAAAAAAACTATAGTACAGTCGGAGTTTTTCATTAATTCTATATGGAGGAAGTCCCTCTGTGATGAAATAATTTCTTACATTCTCTATGTGTTTAAGGTTGATTGAATTAAGTTTTTCGCAACCAAAAAAATCCGATATGGCCGCAAGTTCGTTGAGAGGCTTTTGTATTTTATCCTTGACAATATGGGACGACATATTAATCAATTTAGCATTGCAATACTTTGCAATCACATCAATTATGGTTATATTTTTGTTTTCTTTCATATTTCAAAACAGGGGTGCCCCTTTTGACTAACCTTTTGGTCCGCCAATACAAGCCAGACCAGGAACACCCCTATCCTTCTATGATAAAATTTCAACAATACTATGACGATGAATCCAGTAATACGCTGGATTTTTGGATAAAATTGGTTTAAATCTCACAAACACACTCCGTTTACCCTTACGTATTACCACTACCTCCCGTAAATTGTATTCATCTGGCAAACAACCCTGGTCACGAAGTTTTGCAACAATGGATTGATGAATATTCAACGATTCCCATTCTTTGTCTGTGATATAGTCCATCGTATTCATATCAAGTATTCTCGCGGTTTTCTTTTTTGCCATTTTGCTCCTCCCGAAAAATTCTGTCGATTAAATCCAAACTTTCCCCAAGTGCTTTGTATCTACCCCATGCGACATGAGCATCCTCGTAGAGTTTGTGTGTTTCTTCTCCCACAACTGCCTTTTTGAGCAATTCCCTATACTCTTTATACGCTACTAATTGAAGTATTGATATTTCTGTTATTATATTTCCAAGCATTGTCTTATTTCTTTTTTTTAAAAATCATACACATCGGGCATTGAGTCCAATTTTTCAATTGTTTTTTCCATTTTAACGTCAAAATCACAACCATGCCGGGTCAGATCATTATCCACTATAAACTGTGTTCGTTGATCTTCATCCGGTATTTTCCTGAAGAGCAAGTGGTTATATTTTTCTTTAGTTTCCCTTTCTTGCTCATTCCGTCTTTGCACCCGCTCCAATGCGCTCAAGTCGTAACTTATTTTTCCCATTATCTCTTCCTTCTCAAACCTGCAAACCTTTCATGATTCTCGCGAGGCGTTCATCAATCTTTATTATTTCTGCCGATAGCCAACAGATTTCTCTCAATGCGCTTTCTGTATTTTTTCTGGTTTTCTTTGTTCATTAGCTATTTTAGATCGCTAACCTCTGAGCTATATCGTTTACAAAATCATGTGCTAAGCTCACTTTCACGGCTAGATCTTCTATATCTCTACCCAACCCGGTAGAACAAC
>Ga0307378_10005391_pt1 | contig 17837 bp, 9 predicted proteins | sample UN1MG_FD_202238 | JGI IMG/M metagenome (GOLD analysis project Ga0307378, IMG submission 202238) | Soil microbial communities from Risofladan, Vaasa, Finland - UN-1 | ecosystem: Environmental > Terrestrial > Soil > Coastal area > Acid sulfate soil | place: Finland: Risofladan, Vaasa | collected... | reverse complement strand
GGGCCACCCTTCACAAGCACCCCGCCGTGCGGTACAACAGGAAGCTCCACTATCGCGGCAGGATCCGCGGCAGCGTCTCCGACCCGCGCTGGCACGTGATCGCCCGCGTAACACCCTAATGAACCCACGGCGAATGATGCCGTTCAGTCCCCTATCGTGTCTATCCACTTGACTGCGCTGACCACAACCGGTAATATATGATGTTCAATGGAAACCTTGAATTCTTGTCCCTCGTCTCTTAACGAACTCTACTTTGAACCTTGAACCTTGAACTCTTAATGCACCGCCGCGCCTCTCCCGTGTTTGCCCGGCTTCTCGCCGCCGATGAAGGTCTCATCGACTTCGATCACTCCCGACAACCGGTCGCGGCCCGGCCGAACCATCGCCCGTCGCAGCTTGTGCAGCCATACCCACGCAGTCTCGTAGCTCATTCATCATTCATCATTCAAGCGAAAGGTAGTAGATGAAACAACACACCGTCGAGATCAACCGGGATCGCTTCAATGAGCTTGTCGGCAAGGTCCGGCGCATCCGCGAGGAAGTCGGCAAGGTGATCGTCGGACAGGACGACGTGATCGAGAAGCTGCTGATGTGCATCTTCGCGGGCGGGCATTGCCTGATGATGGGCGTGCCCGGGCTGGCGAAGACGCTGATCGTCCGCACCCTTGCCGACGTGCTCGACCTCGGCTTCAAGCGCATCCAGTTCACGCCCGACCTCATGCCGGGCGACATCACCGGCTCGGAAGTGATCGAGGAGCGGGCGGACGGCACGAAGCAGTTCGTGTTCGTGCGCGGGCCGCTGTTCACCAACATGATCCTCGCCGACGAGATCAACCGCACGCCGCCGAAAACGCAGGCCGCCCTGCTCGAGGCCATGCAGGAGCACCGCGTCACCATCGGCAACGCCACCTACCCGCTCACGGAGCCGTTCTTCGTGCTCGCCACGCAGAACCCGATCGAGCAGGAAGGCACCTATCCGCTGCCCGAAGCCCAGCAGGATCGCTTCATGTTCTTCCTGTGGGTGGACTACCCGGAGCTTGACGAGGAGAGCCGGATCATCGCCCAGACGACAGGCAACCGCGCCGTCGAGCTGCAGCACGTGATGACCGGCCCCGAGATCATCGAGATCGGCCGGATCGTCCGCGAGATCCCTGTAAGCCAGCCGCTGATCGATTACGCCGCGCGGATCGTGCGGACCACGCGAACCAGCCGCGGCAAGGAAGGCAGCGCCTGCGTCCCCGAGTTCATCCGCAAGTACCTGCAGTGGGGGGCCGGGCCGCGAGCCGGGCAATACCTCGTGCTCGGGGCGAAGGCACGGGCCTTCATCAACGGCCACACGCACGTGGCCGCCGAAGACGTCCGCGCCGTCGCCCATCCCGTGCTGCGTCATCGCATCATCGTCAACTTCGCCGCCGAGGCCGAAGGCATCACCTCCGCCGACCTCGTCGAGATGATCCTCAAAGACGTGAAGGAATGAGCCGATGGCCCAGGAGCACGCCCAACCTTCTCCGTTCAGCCTGGTCGACGGCAGCATCGTCGACAGGATTCGGCAGTTGGAGCTGTTCAGCCGCTTCCGTGTGGAAAGCTTCCTGGCCGGGCCGAACAAATCGCCCTTCAAGGGATTCTCGTCCGATTTCGTGCAGCACCGGCAGTACTTCCACGGCGACAGCCTGCGCTTCCTCGACTGGCGGCTCTACGGCCGCACCGAGAAGCTGCACGTCCGCCAGTACGAAGACCTCACGAACGCGCGGGTCAGCGTGGTGCTCGATGTCTCCAATTCCATGTCATATCGTGCGCCGGACGCAACGTTCAGCAAGCACGAATTCGTCGTGCGGTGCGCCGCCCTGATCTTCTACCTCGCGCTCCTGCACAAGGACTCGTTCTCGCTGGCACTGTTCAACACCCGCGTGGCGGAGCGGACCCCGTTCGGCAGCGGGCGCACGCACCTCCACCGCGTGCTCCGGGGGCTTGTCGGCCGCGCGCCCGAAGGCCCCACCGATTTCACCGCCGGGCTGAACGAGGCCGCATCATTCATCCGCCGAAAGGGCGTCACCGTCGTCCTCTCCGATTTCATGGACGACCCCGAGCGGATCGTCCGCGTGATCTCGCACCTTCGCTACGAGGGCAGCGACGTGATCGCGATGCAGATATTCGACCCGGCCGAGCGCGAGATGGATTTCAGCTCCATCACGCGATTCCACGATCTTGAGAGCGAGGAGGTGATCGCCCTCGATCCGGTTCTGCTGCGGCGCGAATACCGCCGCGAGTTCGACCTCCACCAGGCCGAGATGAAGGACGCCTGCCGCCGGCACGGATTCGACCACGTGGCACTGCCCGTCTGCACCGACTACGACGTGCCGCTGCTCGAATACGTGCGCCGCCGAATGGAGCTGTTTTCCTGATGCACATCGGTTCCCCACCCCTGTATCTCGCCGCCTTCGCGCTCTGCGCCGTACCGGTGATCATCTACCTGGTGTTCCGGCGCAAACGCAAGGACGTTGCATGGGGGGCGATGTACATCCTGCGGCGCCTGCTGGAAAGCAAGAGCCGGACGACCGCATGGAAGCAGTACGCAATCGTTGCCCTGCGCGCGCTCGCCCTGGCCGCACTCGCCTTCGCCTTCCTGCATCCGTTCACGCAGTGGCGGGCGCCCGGCGGCGGAGCCTTTCCGAAGGCGCCGCGCGGCACGCATCGGTTCATCTTGCTCGACGTGTCGAACAGCATGGACGCCGCGTGCGGCAGCGGCTCCTGTTTCGACGCCGCAATGAGCCTCTGCCGCAAGACGCTGGCCGCCGCCACTGCACCCGGGCGGATCGACATCCTCCCGCTCGACGGCCGCGACGAGCCTTTCACATTCGCCTCGCCGCCGATCCGGCAGGACAACATCGAATCGTTCATTGCTCGCCTCAGCCGCGGGCACGGCCCGGCCGATCTCGAGAAAGGCCTCCAGTGGGCCGTCATCGCGCTGCGGGCCACGCCCTACGAACGCAGGGAGCTGTACGTGCTCTCCGATCTCAGCGCTGCCGACCTCGATCCGCCGGAGCGGTTCGCCTGCCTCTTCCGCACGCTCCGAGCGATGGGCGTGAAAACGCACGCGCTGCGCTACGCCAACCCCGACGCCTGCAACTTCGGCCTGCACGAACTGTCGCCGCAGATGGACGTGCTCCTCGCCGGCCAGCCCACCATCTTCTACATCACGATCGGCTGCTACCCCGGGCGGACACCGTCCGCCCCTACCGATGCGTGGCCCGGGCGGACACTGGCGGAGTCCGCTCCGCACACCACTACAGCCGCGGCAGACGCCAAAGCCGAAACGTGGCTCGCCATCCGCGACGAAAGCGGCAACACGCTGTTCGAGGACACGCTCGCCCTCGCACCGGGCCGCAAGACACTCCAGGTGCCGCTCGTACTGCCGGCCGGCGATCACGTCCTCACCGCATCGCTGAAGGACGACGACTACCTGCCCGACAACGTGCTCACCCGCAGCTTCCACGTGGCGGGCAGCCTGCGCGTCGTCGTGCTGCAGGACATCAATCTCAGCGACGGCTTGGCCAACCCACGCGAGTGGGTGAAGTACGCCCTGGGGATCGATGCGGGGGTCGACGCCGCCCCCCTGATCGACGGCGTCCGCCCCATCGACGTCGACAACGGCAGCCACGGCCGATCGACGAACGCCGCGACCGCTTCGGTCGACGCGACCAGTGTCGCAGCACGCTATCGCTGCACCGCTGATTTCGTGAACCCAGCGCAGATCGGCCCCGGCATCTTCGAAGATCGCGATGCGGCCATCTTCCTCGACGTCGACAGGCTGCCGCCGGATGGCATCGACGCGGCACGCCGCTACGCCGCCCGGGGCGGGACGCTTCTGCTGGCTCCCGGGCCGGCCGCCGATGCGGCGCGGTTCAGCGAGACCTTCGCCAGCATCTCCCCGGCGCGGATCATGCCGCCAGCGGCAGGAAATCTCGATCCCGACGTCTACGAAAACCCGGTGCTGGAGAAAGCCGACAACCTCGTGCTGATGGAGCTTGAGTCGCCCGAGCACGGCAACATCGGCACCGGCCGGTTCTACCGCCATTACCGCGTTGAGCCGGGCGACGTGGCGGAGGGCACCGACGTGCTGTTCTCCCTCACCGGCGGCTCGCCGCTATGCCTGTATCGCCCGATCGGGCGGGGCGGCTGCCTGCTGTGGACGGCCGGCCTTGGCATGGACTGGCACTCGATGGTCGTGCATCCCGCATATCCGGTCTTCTTCGCGCGGATGCTGAATCTCGCGGCCGACAGGCGCCGCTTCCCCCGCAACATCCAGCCCGGCCAGCCGATCATCGCCGAGGTCGATGCCGCCGAGTGCGCGATCATCGAACCCGGCGGAGCGAAGGTCGCCGTCCACGCGTCCGGGCAGGCGGGCACGCACGTCGTCCGGTACGATCACACCGACGCGCCGGGCGTCTACCTGCTGCTGACGAATCCCGACGACTCGACGCAGGGGCTGCGCTATGTTGTCCGTGACGACCGCCGCGAATCGGACTACCGGCCCCTCGACCCCGATGGCCTGCGGACGCTTGAGCGGCTGATGGGATCGCGGCTGTGCCGATCGGAGCAACAGCTCGCCGCCGCCGTGGGGCAGGACTATCCGGGGCGGCAGCTCATGCCGCATGCCGCGGCTATGCTGCTCGGCCTGCTGCTGTTTGAAGCCGGCCTGGCCAGGAGGTGGTTCGCGTGAAGCATCTCGTTGCTACCGCGTGGGCTTTGCACGGCGAGTCCGGCGTGCCGTTCTGGCTGGTGCTGCCGCTGGCGGCCGTAGCGGCTTACCTGCTCGTGCGGTGGATTCGGCAGGAGCGCCGCAAGGCGTGCGTCGCGTCGCGGTTGCTGCCGTACACCGGCTCCATTCTGCTGGTGATGGCGGCCTGGCTCCTGTGGAAGCCGGCCCTCGTGCGGATCGACACCTGGGAGCATCCTTCCGAAGTGGTGGCATTGGTGGACGATTCGAGGAGTATGGACGTGCCGCTGGTGGCCGATGATCTTTCCGCGAGGCTCGATGCACTCGAGCTGTGGGAGCCGGAGGCCGTGAACGGCCGGCGAGCCGCCGCGCGCGATCTCGCCAGGAGCCTGCACGAGTTCGCCGCGCGTGCCGGCGGGATGCGGGCTGCCCTGCGCACCGCGCTGGACGACGTCGAGCAGGGAATGCCGCCGGGCGCCGAAGCCGGCAAAATGCTCGCCGAGCACCTGACGCGGCTGGGGCAGTTCCGCGAGCAGGTCTATCGCGTGGCCGACGCCGTGCGTGACGACGCAACCAGCCTGAACGGCGAGGGCAAGTCCATGCCGCAAGACATCGAGGAGCCGCTGGCCGCAATGCTCGACGCCCTCTCCCGGCTGACCCGAATCCCTGATTCATTCGCGAGCGAAGACCTGGCTGCCCGCCTTGGTGCAATCGAGGAGATCGCCGCGCGTGCCGAGGCGCTGTCCGAGCCGCTCCGCCAGTTGCAGGCCGTCCTAGACGCGGAATTCCTGGCCAAACACAGAGGCGAGCTCGAGCCGCGCCTCCGGGAGATCACGCGGATGACCCGCCTGGACGCCGCGCGTCGTCTCGCCGGCGCGCTGCCCGCCGCCCGCGTGGTGCCTGCGTCGGAACGCGGGATCGGCCGCGGTCAGACCGACCTCCACCGCGCCATCTCGGATCTGCTCGACGCCCGCGAAACGCACTCGATATCCGACCTCGTGATCTTCTCCGACGGCGGCCAGAACGCCCCGTGGAACCCCGAGCTCCCTGCCCGCCTCAGGAAGTCCTGCCTCAGGGTCACGGTGGTCGGCACCGGGTACCCGCAGCCGCACGACGACCTCGCCATCCTCGATTGGCGCGTCCCGGGGATTCTCCGAGCGAAGCAGCCGGCGGCCCTGCGCGTCCTCCTGAAGACCCGTAGGGGCGCATCGCACCTGCCCTCCGACGGTAGGGGCGGACGCGGATTCCGATCCGACTGCGTCACGCCCGAACAGTCCTCGCCCGAGCCGATAACCGTTGCCTTCACCGTGGCCGGCGAACAGGCGGAGGGCTGGGCAATTCCAGCGGAGCGCGCGACCGAGCAGTGGATCGACATCCCCTTCACCGCGCCCGATACTGACGGCGGCAGCAACCGCGCCTGCATGGCAACGATCCAGATCAAGACACCGAACGCCAACACCGACAACGACCGCGTGGCCTTCCTCATGAACGTGGTGAAGACGACACCGAAGGCCCTCCTGATTGCGTACGAGCCTGATTGGGACACCACCTACGTTTACCTGGCGATGCTCGCTTGCGGGCTGGACGCCCAGCAGATCCACTACGGCCTCAGCAAGGATCCGCCCCGCCGCGGCGGCACGCGGCATGCCATCCCGAAGACCGCCAGCCAGTGGAGCCGCTACCGTGCGGTGGTGCTGCGCGGTGCCGCGTTCCGAGGCTTCAACGCCGACGACGCCCGGGCGCTGTTCGACTACGTGACCGTGCAGGGCGGTTCGCTGGTCGTGTTCGCGAACGGCGGCGAATCCTATCTCGCAGTGCTCGCCGGCCTCTTCGGATGGAATCAGCCTCCGACGAAGCCCATCGACACGCCGCTCGCCCTGGCGCCGGAGGCCATGCACCTGCCCGTGATGCGGCTGAGCACCGACGGCCCCGCGTCGGCCCGCCTCCTCGCCGGGTTGGGCCCGTGCAGCGGGCAGACCGTCCCTCGGCAGCACGTGCCATTGCTGTGCACGCCCGACGGCCAGCCGCTCCTGTCTCTCGGATTCTACGGCCGCGGCAAGGTGTATTTGTGCGGCATCCGCGACCTGCACCGGCTATCGGAATACGCGAACGCCGAGATCGTCGCGCGGCTCCTCGAGCAACTCATGGCCGACGCCGCCACGCCGATGTTCGCCGATGATGGCGAGCAACTCGCCGTCTACTCCGGGAAACTCGCGCCCATCGGCAATCCCGGGCTGGAGCGGATCCATTACGAGTTCGACGAGGACTTCCTGAAAGACCTGGCGCGGGAGTCGGGCGGCTCCTACGCAACCCTCCAGCAGGCGCGCGAGAAGCTGCCCGCGCTGAAACCCGAGCCGTGGCGAAGCTCCACCGCGAGCAGGTACGTGCTCGCCGACCACTGGGTGTTGCTCGTGTTGCTGGCGTTCACCGGCTCGGCTCATTGGGTGCTCCGCAAGCTCGCGGGGCTGGCCATCTGAGGATTGCACGTGAAACGGCGATGTTCGAAAATCCCAAGGCGTCTTCCGCAGGAACTAACGACGGTGCTGCGCCGGTACCGCCGAGCCGTGCTCCTCCGGCAGACGCTCCTGCGAACGAGCCAGGCCGTTGCCTGTGCCGGAGCGATCGTCGTCGCGTCGTGCGCGTTCGACCGGCTGGTCGACGTGCCCGGCGGCTGGCGTGCGCCGCTGCCGTGGCTGACTCTCGCCGTGCTGTGCGGGCTGCTGGCCTGCGCCATGGCCGTGCTGGTACGGCCGCCGGATTACGACGCAATCGCCCACGAGCTCGACCGGCTGTCGGGCGACCGGCGCGACCACCTGCGCACGGTTCTCGACCTCAGCCGGGGTGCTGATTCCGAAAACTTCTTCGCCCGGGCATCGTGCGAATCGGCATCGGCGCGGTGGCATGGGATAGCAACTTGCCGGCTCGTGCCGACGCGCGGAGCGGCGCAGTGGGCCGCCGCCTGCGTGGCCGGCATGGCGATCGCTGCGGCGGTGTGGCACGTCCCGAGCGTCCGCGCACGGCTGCTATGGACGCGATTCTGCGACCCACTCGGCAACTACATGCGGCCGACCGCCACGTGGTTCGAGATCGACGCGCTGACATCGGGGCCGTTCCGCAGCGGCGACGAGCTTGCCATCCGCGCCCATCTCGCCGGGCGGCCCGTCGCGTCGCCATCGCCGCTGATCAGCATCGCATACGACGACGGCACCACCGTCACCCGCCGGCTCGACCGCGACAACACGGGCATGCACGCGATCGTCCTCAGGCAGTTGCAGCGCAGCTTCCGCTGGCACCTCTGCATGGGGCCGGTCCGCAGCGCAATGTTCTCCGTGCCGGTCCTCCCGCGGCCGACCGTGACCGGGATAACCGTCACCTGCACGTATCCCCGGTATTCGCGCATCAAGGACACCACCGAGGAACTCCATGGCCGCACCATCGCCGTGCTCGCCGGAACCAAGGTGAAGCTGAAGATCCGCAGCAACGTGGACCTCGCCCGGGCCGAAGGCGCCACCGACGACGACGTGTTCCGTTTCCGCATCGCACGGGCCAACCCCAGGGAAGCCGTGCTGTACCAGACCGTGAACGAGAACCGCAGGATGAAAATCACGCTGACCTCGGCCGATGGCGTCGAGAGCAAGCACGAGCTTCCCATCGCCTTCAGGGCGATTGCCGACAACCCGCCATCGGTGAGCATCCTGAACGATCTCGACGGGAAGTCGTTCTTCCTCACCGACGTGGTGGAGATCGCGTATCGTGCCCAGGACGACCTCGGGCTTGCCGCCCTCTACGTGAAGTCCGTGCCGGACGATCCCCGGCAGGCGCGCGATCCCGCGATCGTCAGCATCGACCTGCCCCGGTTCGGCGCCGCCTCCGCCGAAGGCACGGCGCGAATACCGGTCGCCGAGCTGTACAGGAGCGGGGGACGCTTCCTCCGCGTGAGCCTGCAGGCGAATGACACGAAGGACCAGGACGGCCTCTCGCCGGTCGTCACGCTCACTATCGCGTCAGACTCGTTCGACCGCCAGCTCCGCTTCCTGCTCAGGTCCTACACGGGCCGGCCGAATTCCCGCGAGAACGACAACGGGCTGAACTCGCTGCAAACGCACGAGCAGCGGCTGATGAACCTGAAAAATGCTCGCAACAGGATCACCATCCTTGCCGATGCACTGGAGCCGAGCCAGCCGCCGAGGCAGAACCAGAAGGACCTCGTCGAGCAGGTGCGCAGAATGATCGCCTCCCTGCGGCTGCCCTTCCACTACGGCACGCCGTGGTTCACCGACTTCCAGAGCGCGTCGCTGCTGCCGCGGTTCCGCGAGATGGGCGAGTACGCCAATTTCTGGTCGTACCTGGCGTTCTCGCCGGACAGCCTTGTCCGGCAGTTCGAGACGGCGCTGACGGCGCCCGATCCCAAGGCTTCGCTCCAGCGGCTCGCCGCCGAGCTTGACGCGACCGATGCAGGGGCGGACGGCGGGCGCCCAGCATTGCCGAACGTGCCGGATGCAGGGGCGGACGCGGATTCCGATCCGACTGCGTCACGCCCCAGGGGCACACGCCGTGTGCCCCTACATGCGACGATCGAGCTGGAATCGAGGGTCACCGCGCGCGTCGTCGAAGACCATCGCCAGGTTGTCCGCGAGCTGACCGGCTACCTCGCGAGCGTTGCCGAGCATGAGTTGACCGCCGCCATCGAGCAGGACTGGCAGGATCAGAATTTCCTCGTCAACCTCCGCTCGGCGATGAAGGAGGTGCACGGCTACATCACATCACTCCTGAAGGACGACCTCGGCGATGCTGCCATGGCGGATGCCATTGGGACAGCGGCGGCGGCCGACAGCCCTCGCGCGAACCTCGAGGCCGCAGCCCCCGCACTGCATGCGCTCGTCCCGGCGTTGCAGGCTGCCGCATCGTCGGCCCTCCAGCAGCGGATTGCCGATGCGCCCGTGTCGCCGCAGGCGCTGCTCGAGTCCGCGCCGCTCTCGCAGGAGACGCTCCTCACGATCGCCTCGGCATTGATCCACGGTGGCGACAACTACGACACCGACGAGCTGTTCCTGTTCGAGAACGCCCTCTGCTTCCTGGCGGATTCCTATCCGCACGCAGGGGCTGACGGCATCCACCCGGATCCGGTAGGGGCGGACGCGGATTCCGATCCGACTGCGTCACGCCCGGACCCGGGCACACGCCGTGTGCCCCTACGCGAACAGGCTGCCTTCAGGTTGTTCCAGGCCCTGATGCGCGCGCGTGCCAGGATCGAGAGCCTGCGGCTGGGCGTGTGCACCGGCCAGTTGCCGCCCGGAAGCCCCGAGGCCGAGGCCGGGTGGCTGGCGGTGCGTGAATCGCGCTTCGAACTGATGGAAGCCCTCGCCCTGCAAGCCGAACGCGCGGACGACGCGGCCCGCCTCGTTGCGAAGATCGCCCCATTCGCCGCGTGGCAGCCCGCCGCCGAGATTCGCACGGCCGGTTTCCTCGAATTGCTGCGCTCCTGCGAGCAGGAGTGCGAGCGCCTGGCGGTCCCCCTCGAACCCGACGTGCAGCGACTGCTCCGCACGCTCGATGCCCGCGCCGCATCCGCCGTGCCCCTCATCATAGCGTGCGCCAGGCGTCTCCGCGAAGACGCGGCCGCCGAGATCGCGTTCTTCGAGCAGAACCAGGAGAACGAGTTCGGCAATCTCGAGCCCCTCAAGGTCCGGCTGGCCGCGCTGACCACAGCCTCCCTGAAGATGCTCGATCTCGCCGTGCTGGCAGCGTTCCACGGCAGCGGCGGACAGGCCGACATCGGCCGGCTCGACGCTATCTTCGCCGGACTGAGCAAGATCCTCCAGCACTTCGATCTCAAGATCGAATCGATGTTCTGGACCCATCGCTACGGCCTGCACGAGACCGAGAACGTCAAGTCGCTGTGGAGGGGCAAGGTGGCCGCGTACCAGGTCCTCGAGCGCAAGCTCGATGCCCTCCTCGAGATCGCGGGGCATTCGGGTAATGACCTCGCCGCAGGCGCGGCGGAGAACGCCGCTGATGAATTGCAGATCACGAACCTGCTGCAGGCGGAGCGGCGCCGATATCAGGATGTGCTGGCACTGGCGGACCGCCTCAAGGCTACGACCGCACAGCCGGCCGGCTTCGATGCCGACAGCGACGACGCGGTCCTCATATGGGAACAGGTCTGCTGCCTCCTTCACGTGCTGCGAGGCAGAATGCAGCAGCCGGGAGCGGAGAACGCACCAATCGTCGATGAACTGGAAACACTGCTGAAGGCCGTCAAGGAGCCACCGCGCGAAGTGCGAGACCTCCCCGCCCTCCTGGCGCAGTGCCGCCAGCCAGTGCAAGCGGCAGCCGACCTGCAGGACCAGCTCGACGCGGCGCTCGCCGATCTCGCTTCATTGCTGCCGCCGGTTCGGCAGACGCTCGACGTGCCCGCGGCGCGCCACGAAGCGTGGACCTTCAACGTCGACTGGAGCAGCCTCGAGCGGGCGAAGATTCGGGCAAGGCAGCGGCTCATCACCGACGGCAGGATGCTGAACCGAAAGCTGGTCTCGCTCGTCCTCAACGGCGGAGCGCCGTCCGATCCGGCGTTTGCCTGGGCACGAGGCGAAGTGGAGATCAACCGCCGAAAAGCCGGGCTTGCCCTCAACCGCAACGAGCTTGGCGGCGTGGCACTCGTCGGAACGACAACGCCGGTCGATCTGCCCGACCACATCTACCGCGAGTTGAAGCGCTCACGCGAAGGAGCGATGCCGCCGCTGTTCCGCGATCAATGCTATCGGTACCTGAACCTGATCCTTGAGAGAGCGAAGAAGTGACAGACAGGCCGGAATTCGCGCAATCAGCAACTGGATTCCCAACGAACCGCCGCAAGCGGGCGGCATCGACGTTGTTGCGCCGCGGCAGCATCGCCTGGGCCGTGCTGTGGCTGGCCGCCTGCGCGTGCCGCGTGCAGGCCGATGACATCCAGCTTCGCCGGGAGATGATTGCCAAGGCGCAGCAGTATCTGTTCAGTATCCAGAAGGACGGCGCGATGGGCGACAGCCGCAAGGTGACCGTGACCGCCGCGTTCGTGCTCGCGTCGCTGTCGTCGGGCTGCCTGCCGTCGGACCCCGAGCGCGGAGTCGCCATCCGGGCCGCCTGCGATTGGATACTGGCGAATGGCGCCACCGGCTTCCTCGGCGGACAGGAAGAACCAGCGGCCGACCACGCGCTGGCGTGCCTGATGCTCGCCGAGTTGATCGGCACCCCGCCGCAGCCCGACGAGCGCATGCGCCTGTACACGCGGGCCGAGCTTGCCCTCGACTACGCGCTGCGCCTGCAAGACAAGGCCGTGGGCGCCGACTACCACGGCGGATGGCGCCGGAACGACCAGACGCGCGTGAACGACCGAATGGTGACCGCCTGGTACCTGATGGTGCTGCGCTCGATGGGATTGCGAGGGCTGACCGTTCCGCAGGCGAGCACTGACCGGGCGATCGAATTTGTGCGGGCGAGCCAGAAACTTGGGGGCGACAAGCCGGACGAGCTCGGCGGATTCTCCGTCGATGCCAGCGGGCTGCCCGTGGCCAGCGCCACGGCGGCGGGGCTGTGTTCGCTGAGCCTGTTCGACGCCGGCAGCGAGAAAGCGATTGCGGCCGCGAGCGAATGGCTGAGCCGCCATCCGCCGCGATGGCACGGCCCGAATTTCTTCGAGACGAACTTCTTCGCCGCCCGCGGCCTCTACCGTACGCGCCAGGTTGACGGCGGCCGCGCGTTTGGCGGCTACTTCGCCCGGCTCGTGCGCATCCTCCGGGAACGCCAGGATGCCGACGGCAGCTTCTCGTTTCCGCCGGGCCACGGCGCACCCATCCTGGCTATGGGCCGCGGCTACAGCACCGCAATGGCCGTGCTGATCCTCAACGTCGATCGCGGCATGATCCCCATGGACAAGTGAGCGGACGCGCTGACCGCCGCAACGGCGTCGTCAGCACTCGCATCGCACGCGGCATTCCGCCGATTGCTGAATCGGCACCGTGCAGCCTTCCACCGGCCCGCCGTTCACCGTGAGCCTGGTGGAGCCGCGGCCTGCGTTGTCGATCACGATGTGATACGTGCACCCGCGGAAACGGCGCCGAACCTCGACCGCGCACATGTGCCGGGGCAGGCACGGATTGACGGCCAGCCCGGCCAGCGTGGGCCGGACGCCGAGGATGTACTGCGTGGCCGCGATGTGCATCCAGCTCGCCGTGCCGGTGAGCCAACTGATCCCGCCCTCGCCGAACTGCTCGCTCGCCGGACCGACGATGGTCGACGCGTAGACATACGGCTCGCGGCGATAGCGGTCCGGCCCCGCCGTCTCCGCCGCCACTTCCGGAATAAGCTGCCGATAGTACTTGAATGCACGCTCGGCGTTGCCCAGCAGGCACTCGGCGATGATCGCCCAGGTGTTGGCGTGGCAGAAGATCGCGCCGTTCTCGCCGGTGCCGGGGCTTGAGCCTTTCGGCGGATCTTCCGGCTCGGGAATTCCCTTGTACGGCGGATCGAGAATTCGCAGCCCGAGGGGCGTGTCGAGGCGGTCGAACGCCGCCTGCATGGCGGTTGCCCCGCGGCCGCCCGCGCCGACGCCGGAGATGACCGACCACGATTGCGGGTTGAGGAAGATGCTGCCCTGCCTGCACGCCGAGCCGCCCAGGTGCTTGCCGTTGCTCAGCAGCAGCCGCCGGTACCATCGGCCATCCCACACCGCGCCGGAGTTGATGATCCGCGACAGCTCGTCCGCGGCCGCGTCGCACCATGCCGCGTCCGTATCGCGGCCGAGCCGCGCCGCCAGCCGCGAAAACAGCCGGCACGAGTGCACGAGCTGCATGCCGGTGAGCACGCTTTCCGCCGCCGGATCGCCGAACAGAGCCAGCCCGTCGTTCCAGTCGGCGTCGAACAGCAACGGCAGGCCGTGCGGCCCGCGCCGCTCGTAGACGTGTTTCAGGCCGAGCAGGATGTGCTGGTAGATGCTTGGCTCGCCGCCGTGGCGCAACGGGATAACCTCGTCGAGCATGGCGAGGTCGCCGGTCTCCGCCAGCAGGTTCTCCATTGTGTAGATCTGCCAGACCGTATTATCTGAACGGTGGGGCGTGTCGGAGGTCGGCTGGCGGTTACATGGATAGAACGAGAAACACCCGCCGCCGTCGCGGGTCTGCTGGGCGAAGACCATCCGCATCCGCTCCGCGGCAAACTCGGGATCGATGTTCGCACACGCGTGCGCATCCTGCGTGGTATCGCGGTAGCGCAGGCCGTCCAGCCCCATGTGATCTGTGGAGATGATCCGGGCGAGATCGAGCGTGATGAGCGAGTTCAGGGGGTTCCACGTATTGATGGCGCGATCGACCGGCCGGTCCTGCGTGGAAACCTGCAACACGCCCAACCGGCTGAGCCACACGTTGCGAGCCTGGTCGACTGCGGCGTCTACTGCCGGAACATCGGCGTGGCGCCGAAGCAGCTCATCGGTTTCGGCCCACGTGCCGGCGATGGCGAAGACGTACGCGAACTCGTTCGTCTCGCCGGGCTGGAGGCGCAGGTCAACGCCGATTGTGCCGCAGCCGTGTCCGCCGAGCGGCAGCTCTGAGTTTGAAAGCTCGTTGCCCGGCTGCAGTGCGCCCGGGCGTTCGAGCGAGCCGGCCGGACCGATGAACGCGTCGCGCGAGCATTCCCAGCCCGACGGCTCCGCCGTGCAGCCAAACACCATCCGCGGCGCGAACGGCGCCTCGAACACGTGGTAGTCGTACCGAATCGCCCGCACCGCCGGATCGTAGCGGAATCCGATGTGATGCTTCAGATAGCACCAGCCGATGATCTCGCGAATGAATTCGAGCAGGCCAAACTCGACGTAGCTGACGACCTGGACATTCCTCTCGCTCGGCGAAACATTTCGCAGGGCGACCTTGACGAGCAAGACATCATCGCGGCCAATCGCGTACGTCACGTCGGCCCCAAGGCCGTCTTTGGTGGAGTTGAACCTGCTGACGCCGGGACCGTGCCGGCACTCGAACCGGTCGAGCGGCGTGCAGCACGGCGCGAAATGCGGATTCCACACCTGGCCCGAGTCGCGGTCGCGAACGTAGACGTAGAAACCGGGGCGATCGCCCGGCGCCGGAATGTAGTGGTAGCGCGTGATCCGCCGCGACTGCGGCTCGAGATACCACAGCAGGCCGCCGGCATTCTGGCTGATGAACGCCGACAGCCGCCGGTTTCCCAAGTAGTTGATCCACGGGCGCGGCGTGACCGGGTTTGTTATCACGTACTCGCGCGCGCCATCGTCGAAGTATCCGTAGCTCATTGATTCCCCAACGCGGACGAACCGCAATCGGAAGTAGGCGACAGGCGACAGCCGGCAGCGACAGCCGGCAGCGACAGCCGGCAGCCGACAGCCGGCAGCCGACAGGCTGCAGGGCCCCGGAATATGGGCTACACTGCTGGCTTCGTCATGTACGGGCCGGCTTCCCGATGTCTTCGTGCGACCGCTGCGGTCGCCGGAATCGCCCGCCCACCTGTCGGAAGTCAGCGTCGTGAATAGCGCACATAGACTTCTCGCGGTTGGGCGGACGATTCAGTCGGCCTCGAAGACTCGGCCGACCGAAGTCCGCCCCTACCGCGGTGCCAACCGGTTGTAGCGCAAGTTCCGAACTCCGTAGTAACGCTTTCTGCCTTTGCAGGGGCGGCCTGGCAACCGCGGCGTGCGGCCGCTGCGGTCGCCCGCACGCTGGCTCGCCTAAGGGCGTAGGGGCGGACGCGGATTCCGATCCGACTGCGTCACGCCCTGGGCACACGCCGTGTGCCCCTACACAGACGTCCTCAATTCAATGCTATTGGCCCCTACGATGCTTCAAGCGCATGCCGGATCAGTTCCACGGTCTTTCGGGCGCCGTCCATCTCGTTGCCGTCGCGCGGGCAGCTCTCGATGCCCCACACGTCATTGTATCCGGAGTCGACGAGGATGGCAATCGCCTTCTTGAGGTCGACGCTCGGGTCCCATCCGTTCTCGTCGAAGGCGAACGCCTTGATGTGGGTGGCGGCGGCGTACGGTGCGCAGCGCTCCCAGCCCTCCTCCTGGTGGCCCCGCTCCCAGTTGTTCGTGTCGAACAGCAGCCCGAGTCCGTCGATGGTTTCGATCAGCCTGATGACGTTGTCCGGGAGGCGCGACGGCCCCCAGTGGTTTTCGATCAGCACCTGGACACCGCGATCGGCCGCGCGCGGAATGATGTCGTTATAGCCGTCCACGATGATCCTGAAGGCGTGGTCGGGCATTTCGGGCGGGCCGCCCGCGTCGATCCGTACCTGGCGGGCATCGAGGAAGGCTGCCGCCTCCAGCCACCGGTAGGCGGCGGCGCGGTTGGCCCGCCGCTTGCCTTCTTCCTCCTCGTAGACGTGTGCTCCGTCGCACGCGATGCAGCCCCACGGCAGTCCGGCTTCCTTTGCCGCCTCGCGGACGCGCCGCAGGAACGCCGTGCCAGCGGCCGGGATTGCCTCGGCCAACGGATCGCAGCCATCCATCACGGCCGCAAGATGGGCGTTCCACGGATCGAGCTGACAGGCTCCAAGCTCCTTGCAATCCTTGATGTACTGGAAGATGTCCTGCTTGCCCTCGGCCAGCAGGCGGTGGAAGCTGAAGGAGCAAAACGCGTATTCCATCGCAGTTTCCTTTCGTGCGCGGGAGTGGAAGGCGTACGCCCGGCCCAAGGGCACACCGTGTGCCCCTGCTACAGGGCGGGTTGCGGCGGATTCCGATCGCGTGCTCACCCCGGACCCGCTTCGATTCTGTTCAGCGGCGAGCACGCCGGATCAGGCTGGGGGCCATCCAGTGGAAGGCCCACCATGTGATTATGCATGCTGGCATACAAGCCGTCAAGAGGAAAACGAGCCATCCTGTGCGCACGTCGGCAGGCAGTTTGGGTTGCAGTGCCGGGGGGCTGATCAGAAGCTGATCGCAGGCAGCCAACGAGGATGGCCGGCTCTGACCTCATCGCGGGGATCGGGGGTGTGAAAACGCTTGTGCGGCAAGCCAATCCCGGCTCGTTGCGGAATCGCTGCGCTGCCGAAGAGCCACTTGAAGTTTGCCCGCGTGGAAGTTACAATACCTACATGAGCAACGATAATCTTTCATCATTCCCGTTCGATTGGTTCCGGAATCATCTGGTGAACGGCATCCTGCCGCACTGGCTGGATGCGGCGGCGACGGACAACGGCTTCTTCTGGCCGCAGCTTGACCGGCAATGGCGGCGGCGGTCGCCGGGCTTCGCCACGCTGGTCAGCCAGTCGCGCCTCGTGTCGGTGTTCTCGGCCGGCTACGCGATCACGGGCGAGAAGGCCTACCGCGAAGCCGCGGCTGCCGGGGCCGATTTCCTCTTGCGAGCGTTCGAGGATCGCATCCACGGCGGATGGTACGCGTCGTGCGATCCGGCCGGCAAGCTGCTCGACGAGAAGAAGGACTGCTACGGGCACGCATTCGCCATCTACGGCCTCGCCCACGCCTACCGCGCCACGAAGGACGCCCGCTACCGCAAGGCGGCGGAACGCACGTGGGACGTGGTAGACTCGCGGTTTCGCGACCAACGCGGCGGCCTCGTCTGGCACATGACCGCCGACTTCCGCCCGATGGATTCGCAGCGTTCGCAGAACCCGATGATGCACATGTTCGAGGCCCTCACGGAGCTTGCCGATGCCGCCGGCGACATGCAGTTCATCCTGCACGCCCAGCGAATCGCCGATTTCCTCTTCCTGCCGATTGCCGGCAGCGACCTGCCGCCGCTGCCCGAAATCTACAACCTCGAGTGGACGCCCGTGCCGTCGGCCGCCGGCGGTTACAGTGCGGGCGGGCACCTGTTCGAGTGGGCGTTCCTGCTGTCGATGGCCGTGGAGCGCGGGCTGGATGCATCCTACCAGCAATTCGCCGAGCGTTGCCTGCGCAACGCGGTCGATCTCGCGCTCGACCGCGAGTACCCGGGCGCCATCACGATGGTGTCGCTCGAAGGCAAGCCGCTCAACTACGCCAAGAGCTTCTGGGAGCCGTGCGAGGCGATCCGCGCCCTGCTGCATTTCGCGGTCCGCCACGGCCGCACCGACCTCCTGCCCGCCTGCCGCGACATCCTCGGCTTCGTCCAGCAGC
>Ga0307378_10005389_pt1 | contig 17846 bp, 19 predicted proteins | sample UN1MG_FD_202238 | JGI IMG/M metagenome (GOLD analysis project Ga0307378, IMG submission 202238) | Soil microbial communities from Risofladan, Vaasa, Finland - UN-1 | ecosystem: Environmental > Terrestrial > Soil > Coastal area > Acid sulfate soil | place: Finland: Risofladan, Vaasa | collected... | reverse complement strand
GCGGCATGAACATCGCAGCCCGGGAGTTGATGAAAGCGGCTGCGGAGCAGGGCAAGCCCCTGACTGAGGAAGAGGCTCTCGCGCTCATTCGAGCCGAGGAAGAGGCTTCTGCGGGTGGTCAGGCCGATGCCCTTGAGGGAGCCGTTCCTCCAGAATGAAACTTCTCATCTGCCCCCACTGCAAGTCGGAAACGATAGGCCCTCCGTCTGAAAACTGGGCTCGTGGGGGTCCAGTGATGATGGGTAGGTGGATCGGAAGCAGTGAACCCATCGTCTTCAAATGCCACAGCTGTACCAGTGCTTTCAAGTTGACCGCACCCGGCTTCCACAGACTACCTGAGATGCCAGCTGCCCAGCTTGCGAAGTTTGCTCCTTCGACTCATCTTGCTGTAGATTAACGACAACTCACCGGGGCCTACCCCCGAGAGAGGTAACTCATGCCAGTGCCTGATTTGGAGACTCCCGAGACAGAAGAGACACCCCTAGAGGGTGCTGCTCCTGCTGTTGATGAAGGAGGCGACTCGCCTGACCTTGACGCGGGCGAGGAAGGTTCTCAGTCAACCACAAAAGAAGACGGCTCTTCGGACGATGACACCAAGACTGACACCGGGGACGGGGACAACGCAGGCGCTACTTCCGGGAAGAAGAGTGCCTACGCAACGCTGCTAGCGAAGTACGACGGTGACCCAGAGGCTCTCGCGGAGGGTGTTTGGAATCAGGGTAACTCGCTTTCGGAGGTGAACAAGAGGTTGAAGAACCTCGAAGTGAATCTCCAACAGGCTTTGGCTCCCCCACCTGTAGACGTACAGGCTCTCGTCGATGACGATCCTTACGTCAAAGAGGCGGCAACTGATCTGCGTACCACCGATGCAAAAGCAAAAGCAACGCACAAGGAGCAAGTCCAGCACATCGCGGAGCATGGAAAACTGGAGCGTCAGGTAGCCAAGCTTGAAGGTAAGCTTGAGTCTGCTGCCCCAGAAGACCGCGATGACATCAAGGACGACCTCCGGGAAGCGAAGGCCGACCGCAAGGAGGCTGCTCGCAACTACCGGGAGAGCAAGCGGGAACTCGACTCGATCGAAAGAGAGCTTCGAGGAGCCGCCCAGAAGTTCCGGGAAGCTGAAGCCAATGCCAAGCAGAGGTTGGAACGCTCACAGGAACAGTCTCAGACACTCGCAGAGCGGCAAGTCGTTCTTCGTTCGGACTTCACTGACGCTGTTGCAGCCGAGGCGACGAAGTTCGGGATCCCGACTGACGGCTCGACCTTCAAGGTTCTCCACCAGAGCATCAAAGATCGCATCACGGGTTATCTCCGCACGCTTCCCAAGGGAGCGCCGGGAATCAACACCCCTGAGGCGGTCGCGGTTCTCATGGAGGAGTACGTTGAAGCGATGGGCTTGAAGTCGAGATTCCAAGATGCTTCGAAGCGGAAGCGAGCCAACGGTCAGGGAGGCGGAACGAAGACAGGACTCACTGCTCCTGATCTGTCTGGAGACAAGAAGGGTGCATGGACAGCTGACTACGCACGTAAGCGTGCAGAGCAGTTGATGCCCTAGCCCTAACGAGGATCCAAATGGCTGGTGAGTTTCAAAATCTCGGGGTAGCGATCAAGGTCATCTACCCATCCAAGGCGCTGGAACCGATGATCAACGAGGAGGCTCCGTTCCGAGCCAAGCTCGCGAAGTCCGTCCCTGCTGGGTCGAAGGCTTCCGAGGGTGACCTCAAGTTCAACGGTGTGCTGGCACTCCCTCAGAACGTCGGTCAGATCGTCGATGCTGGCGACCTGCAGGACGCTGCTGAGCGTTCCGAGGTGCAGTTCAACCTCAAGCCGACGATCTTCCAGGCAACCATGAACATCGGTTGGCTGACCCGCAAGGCTGCCAACTCTGGCAAGTCTGCCTTCAACGGTGGTGAAGTTCGGCGTCGAACCGAGGAGACGGTTTCGAACCTCGGCAAGTACATCGAGTCCACCTACGTCGCGACGGTCGACGGCATCCGAGGCTACGTTGAGTCCGCTGGTGCTGGCGGGCTCGTGCTCAAGAATCCCGAGGCTGTCAAGCTGGTCCGTCAGGGGATGAAGATCTCTGTGCGTGAGGCTCTGTCGCTCACCACTGCGATCGTCAGTCTCGACGCTGTGAGGGTCGCTTCGGTCAACGCTCAGACCAACACGATCACCACGACCGGCACCCCGACGTACACCAACGCTGCTCTCGACGACGTCATCTATGTCGTCATCGGGACCGCCGCGAACTACACCCTCACCAACGTCTTCGCCGAGAGCCTGCGCGGTCTCATCGACGACGGCACCTACAAGAGCACGATCCACGGTGTGGACCGTACCGCTGTGGGCAACGAGCGCCTGAAGTCGACCGTCAACGACAACGGTGGGTCGCTTCGAAACCTGACCGAGCAGATGCTCATCCGTACCTGCCACGAGGTTCGTGAGACGTGCGGCAAGCGTCTCACCGACATGTGGACCGGCCCGGGTCAGATGGAGAAGTACATCGAGTTCGTCGCCCCCGAACGGCGTCGGGCTGTGCAGTCGGGAACCTACGACAAGGGGACCGGCTACAAGGACGGGGAGCTTGTCCACTACGCACCGGGCACCGCTCTGAAGCTCAACATGTCGTTCGACGTGATCCCCCGGGAACTGTTCCTGCTTTCGTGGGACACCTTCTTCCACTACGTCTCGCAGGAGATGCAGTGGGTCGATGACGACAGCATGCTGCATCTTGCTATCGGCGCGAACAACGGCAGCTACGCTGCTCGCTGGGATGCGTTCATGGCCTCGATGGAGAACATCGGGAACGACATGCCGTGTGCCAACGCTGTGATTCGGGACCTCAAGGATCCCGTCCTCGGCGACGTCTAGCTGTTAACTGAGGGGGGCTTCGGTCCCCCTCAACATCTTCATGGTGGAGGAGGAGAAGATGCCAAGCTCTGGAAGAGGTATCCCGCGAAAGGCTCTTGATGACGACATCATCAGCCCAGCGAAGCTGCTGACGGACCTGCGCGACAGCAAGTATCTTGATGCCGTGTGGCCTTCCCAGTCACCCCAGTGTGTGGGGCTGCTGGGCTACGACGACCCGACCGGCGCGACCGGCAACACCAACTTCTGTCAGTTTGGTGGACCCTTCGGTGGACAGGCGGCGTATCACATCAAGGGTGCGGTCCAGACGATTCTGGCTCCCACTCAGAACGGCACCACAGGTCGGCTCGATGCTGGTCTGGACGATGCCGCTGCTGAGGGTGTCGAGTACATCTTCGGTGGGCTCACCAACGCCAACAACCCTCTCGGTGGGACAGTCGGTTCTCTCACTCGCGGCAACAAGTTCCTTCGGATGCAGTTCAGTCTGGACGATGCTTCTGAAGCTGCGGAGTGTGCTGTTGGCTTCCGTTTCGGAGAAGCCTCTCAGGCTCTGCTCGACAGCTACAACGACACCGCTGTCATCAACATCCAGGCTGGTGTGGTCAACGTCGAGACCATCGTCGATGGCGCAGCTGCGACCACCACAGCCATTTCGGGTATCAGCGCCGTCGCTGACAACGACGTTGTGATTGCGGAAGTGCAGATGAAGGGTGGACACCCGACGTTCATCTTCACCAACGTCACTCAGGGCGAGTCGAAGCGGTTCCAAGTTCCTGTCGCCGAAGACATGCTCGATGCTGTCGTCTACGTGCCGTTCTTCTACTTTCTCCAGGGTGCTGCAGGTTGTGCTCTGGCGTTCGATAGGATCACGGCTGGCGACGTCCTCGCTGACCAAGAGCACCTGCAGTTCTAAGATGGAAATCGCAGACTGGAGCGCCGGGGTCCTGCCTGACCAACTAAAAGGGGTCATACGTGGCCCCGGCGATATGGAGTCCGTCTACACCAAGCGGCGGGACAGTGTTCACACCGCTCCCGGCTTTCGAGAGATCGCCGTCGAGTACACCTGCATCCCGGATTCAATGTACCCATGGGATCCCTTCATCATGAAGGAGATCAACGTGTTCGCACCGGACGCTGTTCCGATGTGGGTACGGTGGGCGTTCCGTTCACCAGAGGAGTACGAGAACCCGCAGACTGTCGTCTATGGACGGCACGCTCTGGGTAGGCACGTCGAGCATCTGGCTTCGGGCATCGACCAGTTTCCTTGTCCAATGCCAGACGGCGCGACGTTCAAGAAGCCCAACAGGATTTGGTTCATTCACGAAGGACCGAGAGCAACCGACAAGTACGTGGATCTGCCGGGAGACTACCTCCCCTTTGATCACACGATTCGTGAGACGGCTGAGTACATGGCAGAAGGCTTCCGCATGTCGGAGCAGGAGTACAAGCAGTCGCTCCGAGACCAGTTCATCCATGCAGCAGACCGAGCCAAGCAGAAGCGCAAGGCAGCGATCAACGACGACATGGAGCAGCGAGCCAACGATTGGCACAAGTACGCTGACAAGATCATCGAGACCATCTCCGACGTCGAGATCGGCGAGTACAACCGCAGCATAGGACAGAGGCGATAGGGGTCTACCCCCGAGGAGTCAATGATGGCATCCGCACTTCCCAAGGCCGCAATGCCGCACTTCATCAGCAAGCCCGAGGAGTATGGGCTCTACAACCCTTCACCAGAGGCGGTTTCTCTGAAGTGGGCTGGGAGATCTATCACCCTTCCGGGGTGCTTGGAGCATTCCCTCGTACCTTGTCACTTCGACACAGGGGAAGAGATTCCCGGTTCGTATCTCGTCAGGGACTGCTACCAAGCTGGAGTCGACGGGTTGATCCCCAAGGTTGGGTCGGCGTTCAACTGGAGGGCTGCAGAAGCCATTCGGAACCTTCTGGGCATCGACGTTGAGACTGGGATTGCTCACTCGACGAAGGCAGCCAGGGGAATTTCGTTCATCCCTGCAATCCTCGACAAGGCCACGATGGAGGCGGTGATCGCCGACTCCAGAACTCGTTGGGCCAGCCACGAAGTGAAGTGGGCTGAGAACGAGATCCGCACCTACCAGAACGCTCAGGAGTTGGCTCAGCGTGCTGGGACGACCGCGCCTGCACCGGACTCCGGGTATCACAAGGCACAGGTGATCCTCGGTGAGCACCGCACGCGGGTGCTGCTGACCACGTCCCAGGTCAATGAAGCTGTCTCCGAGTCCGACGCCGAAGAGATCGCAGGCATGAAGGTCATCGCGATCGAGATGGCTGAGAAGGCTGCGAAGGGCAAGGACATCGACAAGCTGAAGCTCGCTGAGGATCTGATGGAAGACAGCGCAGTGAGGAAGCACCTGCAGAAGACGCACTCGATCCGCAAGCGTGGCTACAAGGAAGAGAAGGTCAAGTAAGGGGTCTCGATGCCATACAGTGACATTCAAGGGATAGTAGACGACCTCGCATCATTTGCTGATGAGACGGACGCGACGACGTACACCCTTCCGTTGTCGCGGCAGAATCGGCTGATGCACTACGTGCAGCGTGCGATCGACGAGATCTGGAACTACCGGCCCTGGAACTTCAAGTACGCGCTGTTTGGTCCTTTCAGCTTCGTCAATGGCAAAGGGACTCTCCCCGATCGGTTCTCCAACATCGGCGACAACGGGCTGCTCTGGGATGAGAGCGCCAACTCTCGGGCTCCCTACGCTGAAGTTGCCATGCAAGACATGGTGGCCCTCAGAGCATCGGGCCGTCAGGGGCAGAAGAAGTGGTTCGCGGTTGGGTTGCTGGATCAAACTGAGACCGGCAACCAACAGTTCCAAAGGCGGCTGTGGATTGCAGATGACAACTACGCTGGGAGCTTCAAGCTCTTCTACGAGATGGCTCCTCGGATGGTGGCTCTCGGAGATGGTGTTCCGTTCCCGGAGCTTTTCCACAACACACTCTTTGCTGGAGCGCTAGCAAAGCTTCAGCAGGCCAAGGGTGATCCTCTGCCGATCTGGCGGGCTGAGTATGTTGCTCTCCTCGCGAAGGTCACGGCGAATTACCACATTCAATCTGGGCAGCCCAATCAGCTTCCCAATGCAGTCGGCGGGCAATGGTAGGAGAAGGACAGATGAAGAGACTCATCACCGCATTCGTATTGGCGCTGCTTCTACCTGCAGCAGGCTGGGCGCAGAACGATCAGAAGGCAGCCAACTTCTCGTACAAATATGATGTCGCCTCGGCGACCATCACCTACTGCGCCACAGAGGGGGCTCAAGGGGATCCCTTTGGGCTCTTCGTCTCTGGGCCGGGATCAGTGGAGACCTCTGGGGCTTCGGTCACGATCACTGGGGTGAACGCTGCTGACGACGTCTTTGCGGGCTTGGACATCGGAGACATCTTCTCTGTTCGACTGGCCAATGGGACCACCGAAGTCAGGGTGGTGGTCACCAACGCAGACGCCGACACGATCACTGTCAATACAGCCATCACTCTTCCCGGCAATGTCTGGAGCTACAAGAAGCTGCAGTGCGGCACTACGGTGGCTGATGGGTGGATCAACGTGGCTGGCTTCCCCATTGTGCAGATGGGAGTGCAGTACGACGCAGGAGATGTGACTGCGCTGGCTGCCACCTGGGAGTGCAAGAGCGGAGCCATTGGGGCCGCTGTGACCAGGGTCTATCCCGGCATCTCTTCTGATTGTGGAGACGGCACGCTGAACGGAACGGTCTGCGAGTTCACGACTGTTGGGGACACTCTGGCCTTCAAGTTGGTGAACAACGTGTTTGCGGCTTGTAGGCTTGGGATAGCTTGGGTCACAGCGGATGGTGGGACAAGGGACGAGATCACAGCGACGATAGACGTTGGGAGATAGGCCAGTGAAGAGGTTCCTTCTCCTCGCGCTGTTGGTCAGCCCTCTTCTGTTTGGGCAGGACACAGATGACTACTACTCTGTGTACCCACCTGAAGGGGTCTCGACGGCTGTAGGGATCACTCCTGTTTTTCATGATCCTTTGGTGGAAGACAGACTTGAACACTACTGGCCGATGGATGAGGCAACTGGAGCTACTCGGGTAGATAGGGTTGGCTCGAATGACTTCACTGTCACCACGGGTCCAGCTACTCAGGTTGCGGCGCACCTGGGCAACGGGACGAATGTTGCCACCTTGACCGCGTCCTCATTCACTGTGGGACCAGACGGATATAGCGTTGGTTGGTGGCAAGAGGCAGTCAACGCAGGAGGACCGGCTCCCCGAGCCTTCTACACGTTCACTGGCCAGGGTACGCAGATTGTTAGTGCCGATTCTGGCCAGTCAAATATCCAGACTGCGATCAACGGACGACCCGGTGGTGTTGCCAAGGGGCATCTTTTTGCTGCGCCCTACAACCCAGAGTTCTGGCACTTCATCGTCATTGTGGTTGATTCGGCAGGGGTCACGTCCTACCAAGGCGACGACACCGGGACGGCTCTTGATGAGCAGTTTGATGCTTGGGATAGTGGAGACAGCTTTGTGGCCCCAACAGGATACAGCCTCGATTTCAGTACCTTTACAGGACTGACCTTGGACGACATGTTCCAGTACTCCCGTCCCCTTACGTCTGCCGATGTTTCAAACCTCTACAACGCAGGAGCGGGTAATCCACTGTTCCCCTAATGGAGAAGACCATGCGATCTTTTGTTCTCAGTGTGCTGATGCTTCTCGCTACTACCGCGAGCGCACAGGTCTTTCCTATAGAGAGCGCGGGCTACGCTGGCGGCGCAGTCACCAATCCTTTCCTCGCGCCTAACGGCTCAGGCGCACTTCCTGGGTATGCCTTCACGCTCCACCCAACCTGGGGGATGTGGGCAAATGGCGCTGGTGTCTTCCTGAGCACTTCAACTCTGGACTACTTCAACTCTCAGGTGAACCTCGATCGGATGCACTCCCAGCTTGGAAGTGACTCCTCAGAGATCTCGGTGCAGGCCAACTACATCAGCAGCGGTGATCCAATTTTCACTCTGACCGCCTTCAACTCTGCGAACTCTAGCTCTGCTCAGCTTTTCTGCACGACTCGGGATGCAGATGAAGGCTGCACCCTGACTTCAAATGATGGGACTGTCTCCTCAGTCACACGGTTCGATGCCGACGGCACGTCCTTCACGGATCCGGTCATCCTTCCAGATGGACTCGACGGAGCCCCTGCTGTGGCCTTCACCTCCGAGGCCGACGTTGGGCTCTGGAAGAACGGCACTGGACGCCTCCTTCTTCAGAGCGGTCCTGCTGCGGACTCTCTGCGGGCATGGCTTCAGATCAGGCCGGGGGACACTACCGCCAACGGTCTGTTCAGTGCGAACGGGACAGAAGAGGCTTCTGTACGACTGGGAGTAGACACTCCAAGCGTCACAATCAGGGCAGCAGATGGGGCCAATGTCGCGTCGATCGTCGTAGACGAGGCTGGTTCTCCAGCGCAGATCATCACGACTGTTACCGATGGCACTGACACCTCGACCATCACCTATGACCATCTCATGGGGCCGGGCAAGGTACAGCTTCACCAGACTGGAACCTCGACGCTTACCGAGACGACAGCCACAGCCCTGGTGCGCTTTCCGATCACCAGCCTCACGTTCGTCAACGGGACGATCACCCTCAACACCTACTGCACCGACACGACCGACTTCATCATGCGTAGGGTCGAGCACCAGTTCGTTTGCTACAACGCTGCTGGAACCGAGGCATGCACCTTCACCACGGGCGACTCTGCGGAGCATGCGACAAGCGGCTCGATCTCGGCTCACACCATCGCCATGACTGGCGGCACCGACACTGTGGACATCACACTCGACACAACGTGCTCTCTGACTCAGACGACTCTTGAGTCTTTCTGGAACATTGAGTTTGAGCGTGGCTACGCAAGGACAGCAACGGAGCAGAACTAAATGGGTCACCATCTAACTCATCGAGCCGACGAATCGAGAGCCTCAGAAACGGGGGGCTTCTCTCAGATTCGGGGAGGCATGGACCCCACATTGAAGAAGCTGCTCTTTGCGCTTCTGGCGATCCTTCTGTCTATTGTTGGCACCCTTGTTGGGATGGACCGGAGTCGAGTGGACAAGACTGCGACGACGGCTCTCGAAAAGGCGAACGTGAACGGGAACCAGCTCAACCTCGTGAAGAAGGACGTGGAGTACATCAAGGACGACGTGACCCACTTGAAGGATGGTCAGAAGACCATCGTCAAGGGGATGCAGGAGATCATCAACACTCTCTACACCCTTCCTGCTGAGAGACGTAGGAATCCGAAGCCGGTACTTGAAGCCCCACCTGAGTAGGAGAAAGCATGGAGTTTCCACGCGGACTCACCGAGATCAAGGCCAGATACGGAGATCCGACCACCTACATTCAGGATGGGGGGTTGGTGAAGCCGGAGTGGGAAGGGCATACACTCGGCATGCTGCACCTACCGGCACCGCTGCCGCTGGGTTGGGACCACTCGATCGCGGTGTCGAGGTTGAGGATCCACTACAAGCTGATGGAGTCGCTGGGCAAGGTCTTCGATCAGATCAAGGCTGAAGGGAACTGGAACCGCATCGCGACCTTCGACGGCACCTACGTGTGGAGGCCGAAGCGAGATGGACATAAGCTCTCGACCCACGCTTGGGGAGTCGCGATCGACCTGAACGCTGCGACGAACCACCTTGGTGAGATCGGCGACATGCCTTCTGAGATCATCAAACCATTCCTTGACGAAGGTTGGGAGTGGGGAGGAAACTGGACCCGGCGAGACGCCATGCACTTCCAGGCGTGCCACGAGTACTAAATGGGATACGGAGCAGGCGGAACTGAGACGGCTCGGCCAACTCAAGCCAGCAATGTGCAGATCAGACAAGACCTCGGTGGGAGTGGCACGCGAGGCAATGATGCTCGGAGAGATCTAGCTGCCTATCAGACTGGCACTCGGACGAGAAGATCAACCCGGGGTCAGTCCAATGCTGGCAAGCGTGACAGCCGGTCAGATCAAGGAGTTGCGTGGGGTGCCCGAGGGAATGCCCGGGATCCCAACAGCAGATTGGCTAGTGCTCCCGGAAACAACGCAGTCCTCGGTGACGCTCTCAGCGGGAGGTTTGGCAGCGACGTTGATCTGCAAGAGCAGATCGACACCCGGGCTGCAGGCAACAACTCTTCAGGACAAGAGTGGACAGAACTCGATCCCAACTCACCTGAGTATGCAAGGTTCAAAGAGGAGTCTGCTGCAGCTGCCCAGAAGGCGGGGAAGACCAAGGCCGAGTGGCTGAACGAGTTGTACGGCACCACCTTCTTCAACGAAGGCAGCGACAGCACTCGGGGCACCAACTGGGCAGGTGGTGGTGGCGGTGGTGGCACGATGACTGCTGGTGATCAGACTGATGCGTTGGATAACCACAACCTGATCCGAGGGTTCATCTAATGCTGCCTTCTGGGGACGTTGGTGGGCGCGGTCGCCAGTTCAACAAGGTCGACTACTCGCAGTCTGCTGCCGCCCAGGCGCAGGCACTCTCCTCATCAACTGATGCTCCTCAAGCTGGAAGCCAGCCAACATCTGATGACGCGGGTGGGCACTGGCGGGGGAAGCTCCCGGGCGGCGTAGACGAGGCTTGGGTGCGGCGTGCTGTGAGTTTGCTCGGGCAGGACAAGGTCGGATCGTTCGAAGACCTCGCCGACCCGGAGCATCGGAAGTGGCTGCGTCGAAAGATGAACAAGGCGAAGCAGGCTCAGGCTGCTGCTCCACCAGCGGAGGTTGCTGATGAAGAGGCCGCACCGGTTGAAGAGGAAGCGCCACAGGTCGCAGAGGGGGGACGCTCTGTCATCCCTTCTGGACGAATCCCTTCACGATCTCTCGATCGCCCCACAACCGGAGTTCCCGGTCCGGGCGGATGGGTTCCCGCAGGTGACGACCTCTGGTGGCCTCCGTACCCAACCACAGGTGGTCCGATGGCGAGACCAGAAACCGTAACAGGGGCCGCTCCTCCCATGGAGATGACGTTTACCGCCGGGGATCAAGCGAATGGCTTGGAGGGGAAGTACAAGACGTCGACTCCTCCAAGAGACGACTACCTTTTGAATCGAGGTTGATCATGAGTCGCCGGACGCAAGACGTGACGTTGGTTTGGATAGCATTCTTCGCCATCGTGGCAGGACTGTTCATCTCGTGTGGAAGCGACAAGCCGACGGTGCCTGACTTCGTGCCTCTGACAATCGACACCCCGACAGAGCAGGAGGTGACCCCCCAGGTCATCACTGCTCCTCAGGTGGTGGCCGACCCGAACTTCGTCGGGGACTGGAATGGATGCTCCCTGGAGATCGAGGCGAAGTTCGCCCGAGACTTCACCGTGAAGATCCACAAGATTCTCGGTCCGAGTATCTGGAATCAGAAGCTCGTGAACACGCACCACATCAACGTCGTGAAGGGATCGAATGCCTTCGACTACTGCTGGACGAAAGCCGAGTATGCCTGCAAGCTGCAGATTGATGTTGGTGGAGACGGCGGGGGACTGCTCACCTACCATTGGATCGAGGGACCGTTCTGTGGGCCGCAGCCAACGCCGAGCCCGTCACCCTCACCTTCTCCGAGTCCCTCACCTTCGCCGAGTCCGTCCCCATCGCCGAGCCCTTCACCTTCACCTTCTCCTTCGCCAAGCCCGTCACCTACTCCGTGCCCAACGCCGAAGCCGGGGATATGCCATGTGTCGAACAAGGGTGGACGCGACGGACAGGTCAATCTTGTTCTCTCGCCGAAGGGCCTGTCGCACGTCTCGCACTTGAACGAGGACAAGTTCTGCCCGCCGGATCACTTGGGCGCGTGCTCGTGCTCGAAGGCTCTCGCTGATGCGCGAGCGTGCGGCATTGAAGCCAGCGGTGGGTTCACCTGCAAGATTGAAGGCGGGGCCGACTTTGCCTCATCGACTGGAGGTTGCGAATGACTCGAAGCCTTGGCTTTGTTCTCAGTGTGCTGCTGGTAGCTGGTTGCAGCCTGCTGCCGAAGCCGCCCAACCCGACGCCTACACCCACACCAATTCCGCCGCCTGTGTGCGAAGACCTTGGTGTGCCGGGGTGTCATGAGACGAGCCCGCCGCTGACTTGTGGCCAGTGCTGGCATCAGCCTCCAGGGGAAGAGTGCCCGATCATGGCACCGGCTTGCCCGACTGATCCGCTGCCTGAGCCACAGTGTCAAACCTTCACGGATCGAGGTGGGACGTTCATGCCTCGGAGTGGTCAGTGCGACTGCTACTTCGACCGGGTGTGGTTGCCCTGTGATGAACCGCCTCCGTCGACTGGGTGTGCAGAAGAGACCAACCTCATCTCCACAACGTGCTTCGAACAGGAGTTCGCTGGTGAGGTTAAGTTGGCAACTGACACACTGGGGGATCTGACTGGCAACGATCCAAAGGCCAACCTCGATGCTCTGGCTGAGCAGCTTCGGCTTCAGATGCCGGGGCGGTGTGTGATCTCTGGGATCGAGGCCATCTTCATTGTGCGGGACGATGGCAAGTACGAGGAGAACCACGCGGTGTTCTTCGGCAATGGTGGCTGGACGAACAACGGCTTCGGAAAGTACATCGGCTGCCACGCGAACGTGACCCCTGGCGAGCCGCCTCCGACTCAGCCCCCTCCAACAGATGGAGTCTGTGTCGACCCTGATCCGACAGGGCTGCCTGCTGAGTTCAACATGAAGCACCACAATCAGGACTGGGACACCACGTACCGAGTCAAGGGCTCCGACTACTGCACCGCTGCCGGATTCACCAATCGAGGGACGTGCCCGCTGCGGAACGAGGGCGACCCCGAGCGCGAGGAGTGCGAAGAGAAGCACATCGGAGTTCAGCAGTGGTGGTGTGATGGTACGAACATCAACAGCCGCTCCTGCGACGTCTTCGAAGACGACTGCGTCACAAACAACCCAGCCCAGGCGAAGTGCCACGGTCACGCCAAGACCTGCACTCAGGATGGGGCGACGTGCTCAGAGGCTGACTGGTGAACTGTGAGCGGTGTGGGCATCCCCATTCTCAACCGGATTGGGACCAACTCTTCCTCGACTGGAGGCTGTTCTACCAGAACAAGAAGGGGTACACACCTCATAAGGCGTTCATTGCAGCACACCGTGAGATGCTTAAGCACGGTCCGAGGCCAGACGGACCGAGGAAGCCGCCACTCTGGCTACGACTCGGAGCGAAGCTCGCGGGTGAAGGAGAGAGCATGAAGAAGCTGTGGAATTGGTTCAGTGGGAAGAAGACGGTGATCGGGGCTGTCCTGTTGGGCGTTCCAGTCATCTGGGAAGCGGTGGTTCCGATCCTCAGCGCGAGCGGCGTGAATGAGGCAAAGGTCGTTGCAATCACTGGCGTCATCGCAACCGTTGTCGGGCTGGGCCACAAAGTCGTGAAGGCCGTCAGCGGGACTGGCGCGTAAATGGCGAAGAAGCCCATTCAACAGGGAGGGAAGTACTTCGAGTTCCGAAATGGGCTTGGGGGGTTCTCATGGGAAGGGATGGCCACGAAGGTCGACCCCGGTGGGAGCCCCCCTAATCGACCTCGTTACCTTGGCAATACCCGCATCCAGGGCGGGGTAATCGTAGGGAATCCTCAGTACCGCGACACCGGAACGATCGTTCCAGAGACGCTCACACTTGATCCCCTTATCGGCAATGTGAACAACCGGCCACCCTTCGATGACGTTGGAGTGTCAAAGTGGCTGAAGCACTGGATCGGTGAGCACAACTCGGTGGGTGGAACCCGGTTGTGGTGGGGAGGAGAGCCGCCTCTCATCTTCCAAGACCCCAACTACGTCGTAGGGAACACGGGAGCCTTCCTTGGGTTCGTCGACACAGATGCTGACCCTCCCTTCTCAAATGTTGCCTACTACCCAGCTGGCGACTCGTGGACTCCGTCGATCGAGAAGTTCGACCGCGAGGTCTACATGGGAGACTTCGGTAAGCTCAGGAAGCTGCAGCTAATCAACCCGCCCGCAGGTGCGGACCCGGCTGACATCATCAGTGCTCCTGCCGACGAGACCATTGCCACGTTCCCGGGCTTTCGGGTGGCGGCGCTGCAGGAGTACAACGGCAAGCTCTACTTCCTTCTGAGTGATCCATTCACCGCTGCTAATGGGGAGATCTGGTCATGGGACGGGTTTCAGGTAGTGCAGGAATTTGTGATGGCCACGTCTGCTGCGCTGGGTGCGGCTGCGGCGCTCTACAAGAACCAGTTGGTCTTCACGATCGCTGGCTACGGGAGCATTGTGTTCTTCGATCCAGTTGGGGGCTGGCAGACAGCCACGCTTGGTGGATTCGATTCCAGTCCTTTCTTGAACTCGATGGCCCAGTACCGCGACAAGCTCTACATCATGGACGGGGTCGACAAGGTCTATAGCTGGGACGGGACTGCTCTGGCTTTGGCCTACACGATCACAGCGACCTTTGCAGAGATGGGCAGAGGGAGTATCGACGCGATTCCGGCGCTCGCCTTCTGCTGTGCGGTGCTGTCTGACCGCCTCTACTTCATGTGGACAGACGTGGCGGTCTCGCCAAATCCGATCCTCCTTGGGTGCTTCGACGCGAAGACTGACGCAGCTACTCAGTGGATCTCCAACTTCCAATACAACAAGCTCATCACGACGTTGGGTGCGGCTCCGGGTGCGGGCAACCCTACATGCACAGCGCTTGCTCAGTACCGGGGGAGACTGTGGGCTGCCTTCAGCATCTTTCCTTTTGAACCCTCCGCTATCTGGACGCACTCGATGCAGTTCGCTCCGTATGACGGCTGGTTCGAATGCAATGATCAAAACGGTCCGGGTCTGAGCATGGCCATCCACACTATTCCTATCTACTACTTCAGGAGCATCTGATGTACGCATGTGGAGTCTTCAGATCAGGTGTTGCTGCCAATCACATGGGTGGAGTTTATCTGTGGGCTGGGAATCAAGATGGCGGTTGGGGCAGTGACGGAGAGGGTGCGATCACTGGGAAGGAATACTACGGGACCAAGAGGGGACGCTGGTTTTGCAATCTGCCCTTTGGTGTGGTCGCTGTCAATGCTCCAACAGCACAAGCGAGTTACGCTGGTCGGCTCTATCTCGGTGGTGGGTACTCTCACAACCTTGTTCTTGATGAGCACCACAGGCTTTGGAAACAGGGAATCCGACCGCCTGAGGAACTCCCTGACTTCGCTGCCGGTGGCGGCTCAGGTACACTGACCGCCTACTTCTCTTGGTACGACGAGATGACTGGGGAGCGGAGTCCCCTCTCTCTTGGGCAGCTGGTGAGCATCCCACTCGGCTCGGCGCGGACGTGGCAGAACCTCCCAGAGCGTCCACCGGATGACATCTATCTGAGTGACGACTTGGTCACCCTCGATGGGTTTGAGGGTGGGTTCAACAGCGGCATCCACTGGATTGGTGGAGACAAGGCGATCACCGCAGGCTTCGGATCGCCCGGTGGTCGCATTGCGATGATGCGCCCGGGAGACGAGCTTGACCTGTTGGAAGGCGCAACTCAGCGCTTCTCACAGGCGTTCTTCATGAACCCTCTGTGCTTCGATACCTTCAACGACTGGATTGGGATCGGTACGACCCCCAGTGTGGTGGATATCATCCCGGTGACGAGAGCCACTCACCTTGAGCTTTGGCTGCAGCCTGCTGCAGATTTCCCTCGGCTCGCTCTGAGGGTTGCGCGGGGAACAGCGACAGTGGTTGAGGCGACTGCACTTGGCGATCTCGGTGAGGCGTTCATCTCTTCCTTCCAGAGAATGCCAAGAGCTTCGGTCAATGCGATCTACCACGATCGGCAGATTGTTTCGGGCGATCCAGAGAACCCCGACACCATCTACCTCTCGCAGCTGTTCTTCCCGGAGCGGTGGGATGGACTGAAGTTCCAGACGAAGAGTGGGGAACCCATCACTGGGATCCTCGCCACGCGGGACTACTGCTTGGTCTTCACACGCAACGCGACCTACATGCTGCAGGGGTACACCGACAGCGACTACACCTTCCAGCTGATTGATCAGAGTCTTGGAAGCGTCGGGCACAACTGCAACATCGTCATCCACGGCAACCCCTACGTCTGGACTGAGAAGGGGCCGTTCATGTACAACGGGATGTTCCACCCGCTCTCTCCTGAGAATCGGTGGAATCCTGTTTCGACAGGAGCAAGCTCAAGTCCCTTTCGGGGTGCCGCCGAGAGCATGGAAGCGACAGACGATCCGTACTACAACACCTACATCGTTTCCAATGCGTGGGATGCTTCGAAGTCGATCGGTCACCCCTACGACGAAACTGATCTCAACGTGGACTCAGCTGGTCAGTTCTTCGCAGTGCTCGACTACACGCTTGTCCAACCTGAGACCGGCGGGGCGCTACGTCCAGCACGCCTGAGCTACGACAGGTCGATGACGCTGGGGCAGCCAGTTGGTGTCACCAACAGCGAGCAGATGAAGTATCTGAGAACTCGGTGGGGAGAAGGCAACCTCTACCACGTCGGCTACGATCCGTTCGGCTCAGGGATTGGTACGTTCGCCTACCCCGGTGGTGAAACTGCTCCGACGACGATCAGCTTCTCCATCATTGCGATGCGGAATGTCTCTCCCGCGCACGCGCATCCATGGCCACCCAACCTGTACCTGAAGCCGCAGTCTCGAATCATCCTGCCCTTCTACTACTTCGAAGACACGGGTGGGTACTCGTTCGCAGCGAAGAAGTTCCCCAAGGTGTGGATTCATGGCTCGTTCCCTCGGCAGTATCAGGGGGCACAAAGCGGGGCTGCTCTGCAGTTGACCAACAACTGGACGGTCAAGGTCTACGCGGGGCCTGACTCTGGGTTCTGGAATCTCATCAAAGATGGCCTTCAGTGGATCGACGGGAATGGCGACGAGTGGCAATACGTCTCTCCCTGCCACGAGATCAGCCCTGGACTGAACAACTTTGGGGGCTATGCCATCGACAATGAGGATCACATTCAGGGTGACATCCTTGAGTCGACTCTTCCCACGAATCTGCAGGGGCGGGGGCTCTGGCTGGACATCCAAGGTGACGGCGATTGGATGTGGTTTGAGGGCTTTGGCGGCTATCACATCCCTGGAGCCACCGTCCAGCCCTTTGTCGTCTTTACACCGGAATAATATAGAATGTGCTGGGAGTAAGAGATGGCTAGCGCATGGGAAGCCCCGGAAGGCTATGAAGAGAATCCTGCTGCGTCCAGCGGGAAGACCTACCTGACCTCAAGTGGGAAGCAGGCGACCGTCAATCCCTATCGGCGGAAGGCTGACAACCCCTATATGGGAGACCGGGATGGAGCCCCGGGCGGGAGGGGCGGACGACACGGGATCAGCGCTCCGGGGATGGACCGAGGGGGGCGTGGAGGCGATGGAGGAGGTGGAGGAGGTGGAGGTCGAGGTGGTGGGGGAGTCCCCATCAACCCACCGAGACCAGCCAACTTCTCGACGGACTCGACCGACAACATGTCGGAAGTCATGCAGATGTACCGGGATCTCATCTCACAGAACCGGGAACTCGCAGGTGAGTTCGATGTCGAAGACCTAGTCAACAAGCAGCGTGCTGAGAACAGTCTTCAGATGAACGAGGCCACGCAAGCAGGAGCCAGATCAGGTGGGCTCTCTGCTGCGGAGCGCCGCAACCTGATGATGGATCAGGGGCGGAACATCTCGGAGACCCGAGGAGCAGGAGACCGGAGTCGCCTGGAGTTCGAACGTGGACTCTTGCAGGACATGACTGGCGCAGTCGGTGGAGCCAGCGGGCTGGCTGGAACGGAAGGCAACTTCCTGAACCAAGCCCGACAGAACGAGATCGACGTTTGGAAGACGCAGACGGACTACCCGCTTCGTCTTGCCGAGATCAATTCCCGTGCTGAGTCCAATCGCGCAAGCGCGCTGGCTCAGCTTGCTGCGTTGGTATAGGAGAAGTCATGGGTAGCATTGGCGGCAACGGAGCAAC
>Ga0307378_10005385_pt1 | contig 17853 bp, 21 predicted proteins | sample UN1MG_FD_202238 | JGI IMG/M metagenome (GOLD analysis project Ga0307378, IMG submission 202238) | Soil microbial communities from Risofladan, Vaasa, Finland - UN-1 | ecosystem: Environmental > Terrestrial > Soil > Coastal area > Acid sulfate soil | place: Finland: Risofladan, Vaasa | collected... | reverse complement strand
CGAGGCGGTCATAGACGCCAATTCCAGAACCGTATCTGATAGTTTCTGATCGGCAAATATATTAGTTAAATGATAATTCATTCGATGTAGGGTCCATCGTAATTTTCAACTGCATCATGCATCAGTGCGTTCAGTTTGGGGTCAGACAACGAACCATACATCATCAGGTGTATCCGGTCATCCTCGCCTTCGTTTCGGACGTTGTGTTCGTTCCATGCATTGAGGAGCCAGCACTCACCAGCCGCATAATGTTGCCACTCTGGATTGATTCCGTGTTCGCTATGATGGAATTTGGTAACTCCGAGTTCCACGTTAGGGTTCGTAATAATAGGGACATGCACAATCGCGATATCGTACTGAGTATAACTACCATAGTTCCCTGACTTAAACTGACAATGGCTGTGCCAATGAAGTCCACCACCAGAACGGATTGATGTAATTCGGCAACGACCGGGATCATCAAATAATTGATAAATGATGTTCATACACTGTGGCGCGTGTTCGGCCATGTCGGTGTGATAGTATATCGGTGCTCCCCATGGAGTTCGTTCTATAGTCAGTGGGGGTGGCTGTCCCCTATACGAGCGGGCATCGAGCATTCCCTTGGACGAGTCGGTCTCGAAATCCACTAGCCCAATACCTCGCCAGTTGTCTCTGTATTCATCGCGTTCCTCAACGGACCGGTCGCTGCCCGGTAGTTCGTAACCGACTAAGTTTGGAAGAATCGGACGAACTTCCTCAACCATCCGAGCAACATCAAAACTGATTGGGAGCTTCAGGTGCGGTATCGTTTTTAGTTTGTTGGAAATATTCATTAGTCATGCTCGAATGGTGCATTGATACGAAGCTGGTCGGCGTAAATTATATTATCCGAGTCGGCAAACCGTTCCAGCAGCCAATCGGTTGATGGTCCATAATATTGAAGTCCTAATCTGAATCGGTCGGTTATTGTGGTATTGGTAACGGCGTGACCCAGACTGATATCTACAAACCAAACTTCCCCCTCCTTCATTGGAATACTAACCCAATGGTTGGTTCCGGTGTTGATAACAAAATTCTCAGATTCTATACCGCTGAGTCCGACGGTTATACGGAATTCTTTATGAGGGTTGTTGTCATGATGATACTTAATCGTCGAGGCGGATTGTAATTTCAGAAATCGAGCGCCGGTCAAGAATGCACCAGCACCTTCTATGCTCTGGCAGAAATCGGTGGTGTTAGGACAATGTGCAGCCAATTCGGTATATGCCCACTGTTTCATATATTGCTGACGCGCTTCGAGGGTTTGTTCTTTACCACAGACCATTTCAGGCAAGTGACGGTAGAAAGCCGGATCAGAAAGTCTCCAATTTCCGAGGGCACCCCTGATTGACGCTGTTCTCCAATCGGTCCTTCCTGTTTGCATATTGTGTGGTAGAAAACATCCTGCATCATCGAGGATTTTACACTCGGCCAGCATATCCTTGCATATATTGGATATATTCGGATACGGGATTTTGAACGCCGCAACATTAAGTCCATGAAAAATCATCGCCATTCCTCCTCTTCCATATCTGCAAGTGGTTTCATTGTACGGCGAGCCTCGTCCAACGAGATACCCGAGCGTATCTTATCACACAACATGGTATTGTAGAAGTCTATGCGCCGGTCTGTTATGTCGAGGGATTCTCGACCGATGCGCCAGATATCAGAAAGGCTTGAGATTGCGTAACAATTCTCACCCCACTCGTGGGTAGACCATCCCGTTGTTCTAATGAAGCCAGCCGACTCATATGCCGGTAGTGCTTCTCTTCGAGGCATCGTCCATACGAACGTGCCACCCATGAGTTTTATGTGCTCTCTCGTTTCTCTCAATATTTCTTTGGCATATCCATTCCTACGGTGCCACGGATGCACCCATAACCCACGACTACGCCACGATGTTCCGGCTGTTGATGTGTAACTATTGACCGCCACTATTTCATCATTGAGTACCAGTCCGATGAAAAACGGTGGTCTCGCCTTGTACTCCATGTCGTATCCTCCTAGATACTTCATAGAGGTTACGGGCTCACTATCACGACCATCCCATAATTTAGTGTCCCAGACCGGCTTGACCTGTTCCCATGTCAATGATTCAAAATTCAACATCTCCAAAGTCCTTTAGTTGTTCTGGTGTATATCCCATAAGATCATTGGACACCGGATCACGGAGAGGCGACCTGATGACACGCGCAGCTTCGATGCCAATCACTTCCCCGAGGCGGCATTCGAAGTCCAATTGCTTCTCGAACGATTCGGGAGTCGGAGCGATCATCATTTTGATTTCCAATTGGCTTAATGAATTTTCTAAGATCGCTTCGATGTTATTAATTAATTTATCAAACTTTGCGAATTCAAAATGAACCGAGATGGAAATCTCAGCAACCAATGACAGTTCCCACGCCCTTTTCACACTCATGGTGCCGTTGGTCTGAACATGGATAACGTGTCCCTTATCCGCGATGTATTCACACAACTCTATAAAATCAGGATGAAGGGTAGGTTCACCACCAGCGAAATTAAATTGCATGAGTCCGTGATATTGGCGCTCAATATTATCTACTACCTTTTTCAGAACTTCGACGGGAACCCACTGGTCGGTCTTGTTGTGGCTAGTCGGCCAACAATACGAGCAATCGTAATTGCATCGGCGACCCAAGTCCCACTGCACGTTGAACAATTGTGGCTCAAGCGCATCGAGGCGTGCGGGATATGAGTGCTTGTGCAATTTGATGCCAGTGCCACAGTCACATGTGTTATTAGTGCATGTCAGCATTTCTTTAGGAAGTTGCCAATCCGTCAACATATGACCCAATGGACCACCAACACGGCACGGCCCGCACCATACCATCCCATCGAAATCGATGTACATGCACTCGGTTCCCACAGTGCACATCCATCCTTCAAATCGATTGTGTCCCGCAGCTTTGATTTCGGCCACAGAATATTTAGTCGTCGTTTCTATGATGTCATTACCCCACCCCACCGCTAAATCGCTTATGACTACTTCTTTCATTTTACACCTATCACCATGAAGCGCGTGTACCCGTAGCAAGGTAGCGAGCCTTTATATATCAACTCACTCAAGTTTGCCTTGTCGGCCAACTCGTCCTCGTTTTCTACACAGTCCACGTGGTCTTCTATTTCTGTGAAATTATTTGATTGTAGTATTACCATTTTATCATTCGGTACATTACTATACCACTTACCAAAATCAGCAAAGTGCTCACAGCTAGTATTGATAACGGTATCGTATCGAGCGTAGGATACACTATTGCAGTCGATGGGTGTCGCCGAGTATCTGGGGCCATAGTCGATGTTCAAATCAAGGGATGCCATAATTGCAGCCTCATCAGTGTCCATATTTTTGAGGTGTGTTATATAAAATCGTCCATCGTCGAGGAGTATACGTGGAAGTATTCCTACCCATCCACCACAAACCGCCACCACACCTAAGTTGATGCGGTGATTAGTTTTAAGTTGCTCCGATATCCACATTTTGGAAGTGATTTGACCACGGGACATGGCGTCACCCCAATTCAGGTCGGGATGCTTTTCAATACAGCCACGCAGTCTCTTGATGAATTGTATCTCTGAATACATTTCTTCGAGGCCGCGTAATACAAGAATAGAATCAGTCATTTAATCGAACAGACAAGATGTATCCTGTCTGTATTTCCTCCGTTGTATACAGTGTGATGCTTCGTAGTATCTACTGAATATAAACCGCCATCAGCAGGGAGATGATACGTTTGTATGCTCGGAACACGCAAATCGTCGGTAATCCACGGAATTTCATTGGTCTCATTTATGAAGAAAAACGACCGGCTGTTCGTGACGATGGGTATGTGCAATCGCTTGTAGAAATCTTCATGAAAACTGAGGCAACCTTTGGGTTGCAGTCGCATGAGTCGCATGCGCCAGACTTGGCCAGTCTGTTCGTGTATTTTGTTCCAAATTTCGGCGAAGTAGGTAGTCTCAAATTCTGGAATGAGAGTATCATACCACTCGTCCTTGCGTACTATTCTCCCACCTTCCCGCGATGGTCGTGTGACATTACCATGGGCTAGTATTTGGGTACCAAAAGCTCTGTCGTCATATTCGCACGAAAGGCCAATCTGGTTGTTATCCGACCAATCAACCTTCGTCACTAATGCATATGTGGCAGCAATGAGCCGAGGCACATAGAAAGTTTGTTCAAGTCTTTCTATTGAATTGTTCATGCAACCATTCCCAATCATTGATGCGTGCGAGGGCTTCAGTATCGGCACCATTCGTAATACCATAATCGTATCCACTAATGGCACCAACGGTACAGTGAAACGCGTTCGGTACGTCGTTTGTATTATTCATCCACTGCTTCAGGCGTTGGTGGTTTTCTTCGGTAATTCCACCTTTAATTATACCGGAGGATAATTTTACACATTCACGGAATCCGGCTTTCCATGCTTCAAAGGGTGAGGAATTTATTATGGTAGTTGATGCGACCTCATCCATGGCGTGAAATACGCCGCCGATGCTTGTCGTGAAGTCAACCACCTTGCTCGACACGGCCAATACTGCTCGTCGGGGTAATAGCTTAATACCCCCGTAACCATATTCCAGACCATTAACGTTATTTCTGGCTCTCCACACTGCCACGTGATCTTCTACGTTGGCTCGTGACCAGTTGTATGAGAAGTCGAAGTCTTCATCGACGATGTTATCTCCGTCAATAACCCAGAAATAACTGGTTTTGCAAGTGCTTGCGGCGAGTTGATGAGCGGCGACTATTCCACTGATGCCATGAACACGCTGAGCACGTGGGAATCGGGTTTTGACTAATTCCCAGTGCTCTTGCGCGTTTGGTTCATGGTACGAGAGAAATACGATGTCATACACGATTATTTCTCGGGGGTCTCCACGGTCTCGCTGGATACGGTGTAGTCCCACTGTTGCAACTCTTCGACAAACAGATCGAAGTCTTCACGATCTTCGAACGCGCCTTTGGTTCCGCCACCGCCAGTGAATCCGATGCCGGTGGAGCCTTTGGCTTCGTTCTCCATCTTGCTGTTGGAGAAGTCACGCTTGCGCTGAGTGTCGAGGCGCTGAACTGTTTCGTCGAGGGTTTTTCCGAAGCACAATACAGAGATGATCATCTCCTTGACGTGAGCGATGCTGAATCCCGACGATGCCTGAACCCACTCGAACAATTCGTCGTCAGTAAGGTCGGGCTCCTTGTGGCGGATAAACGCCGCACGAGCACGAGCAGACGGCATTGGTACCGGCACGATGAGATCGAAGCGTGAGGGGCGATCTACGAAGCGCTTGTCCAGTTGCTCGATGTAGTTGGTGGTAGCCAGAAATACAACGTTGGAAATCTGAGCTTCACCATCAAGGACGGCAAGCCAGTTATTTTCGCGGCGATCACGATCCGTCAATGTGTCGAAGTCTTCCAGAATAACGATGACAGGGCGAGTGGGCTCAATCCGGCGAAGCAGTTGCAAACAGTTTGACAGGATTGCAGGGTCTTCTGCGTAGATGGCAATACCGCCATTTCCGATGAGCATTTGTACGAGCATCTGAATGGTACAGGTTTTACCGGAACCGGGCTCGCCAAACATCATGATACCGCGCTTGTGCATGAATCCGCGAGATTCCATCGTTTGTTTTACCTTGTCCGACCAGAATAGTTTGATCTGGTCAACGATTTCATTACAGATCATGTCAGGAAGCTGAATCAGGGAATCAGTTTCGATCATGAGTTTCTGAAAACATGGACCTACGTCATCGCGTTGTGCACATTTGTACAGTCCGGGTGGAACCGTTTCTTCGATGTTGCTGGTACCCCAGAATAGCGTACCTTCAGGGTTGGCACCCCAGTGGCGCTGCGCACTCTTAATCGACTCCGTCAACTCGTCGTCGGATTGTGATGTGATACCAACGACCTTCTCGTCATCTTCGGTTACTGCTAGACTATTTGCACCCATGTTCTATATCTCCTTCGAGCTATTGACCACTTTTTATCTCGTGGTATCTATTAATATCTTCCTCGTACTGATCGGCTAGCTCTTCGTACCATTCAACCAATTCCGAGGGGAACGTCTTCTGGAAGGATTTATCCCGCCTGTCATCATACTGCTTGTAAAATAAATAAAAGTCAAGCTCATTTCGCATTCTTAGTAATTGATCGGTAGACCAGTGTGGGTCTGCCCCTTCGCGAAGATATCCGATGATCTTATTAATACCATTATTTTCCCAATCCGACAACCGAGTTTCGTTTTGATTTTTCCACGCTTCGAGTTCCGCCGCCCGCTCTTCGCGCATTTCTTCGGGCAGTATCAACACCGACATGAAATCCGGCGACTTCAATAAATTGAATGATATCAGTAGGTTATAATCGCCACCCTCGCGCAATGTTAGCATGTCATTCAGAAAATCCGTGAACGAGTACAATGACAGCGCGGTGATGGTGGTCATGATGGTGGTCTGTTCCACCTTACCCGCGTCCATCACCCGACTGAGATTATTGTACCAGTAATCATAATCCAATCCGTCCCGCAAATACTCGGCCTGAGCCCCGTGCGCTTCGCAGGAAGTGAATAAGGAGAATCGCGGAACCAAGTGCGTGAATACTATCAAGTCGTCTATCAGGTCGATCTTCCCTCCAAGATTGGAATTCACCGAAATGAGCATATCTTCACGGACTCCGTCCCTCTTTATCATTTCCGTCAGTTTCCAAAACGATGCACTCATAAGTGGCTCGCCGCCTGTGATGCGAAACTGTTCCAAGGTTTGAGAAAGCTCTGGCCACCATTTCCAGAAGGCTTCCAAGTATGGATTGCCTTCATTATATTTTCCGTATGGCTCTGCTGTTTTCGAACCATCGTTATCGTAATATCCGATACTTTTCTGGAGAATATATGCACCATTCTTTTTAATATCTTTCGCCCACGTTGTAGAAAATCTCGGACCACAATACGAGCATGCAAAATTACAGGTTCGGTCGAACGATACCTCTAACGTTCGGAGGGAGAGATTCCAATCTTCCGACGAATTTGCTGCTGCGTCAATGTCATCCGCAGAGTATCGGTATGTGTACGGAATGCGATCTGGATACACATCACCCGATACAGCATCCTCAATATTCCAACAGTACCTACATGCGTCTGGACGTTCGCCAGCAAGCATCTGTAATCGCTGCTCTCTTTTATCTTTCGTATTGTGTAATACCGATGGATTAAATTCCACTTCGACGGAATTAATTTGATGAGGAGGCGTGTGGTGACACGATTTGGTTTGGCCCTCATTCAAATAGATAACCGAGTCGTACCATTTAGACGCACAAAAGGTTGGTGAAATTGGGTCCATCACCTCCTTGCGGAATTTGATTAATTTATCAGACATACCCTGTCCGGCTCGGCGCAACGTAAACGTGCTTGAAAAACCGCGAGGCTTCTTCGTCGAGATCGCCAAGGTTTAGATTCATGGATCGGCGAAGTTGTAATCCCAAATCAACGGATTTTTGCCATATATCATCACGGGTCCATGTATGATAGAAAACCTCATTGAGCCAAAATTCTTTGAGCCAATCATAGTCTGCGATTAACTCGTGGTCCCAGTTCGTGAGGTTGGCCATGTACACACCCAAGCGTGTCCCGTAAACCGACCACAGTCCATTTTTTACGTCCGCACCGACTGATGCCCAGATTTCCAATCGTTTGATGTTTCCATGCCACAGTGCATCAGCATCGTTGATCTCTGCCAGACGTATTTTTCGTCCACGATCCAGTGTCATCTTGACGCCCTCGCGGAACCCTGCACGGAACGCCTGAAATGGACTTCCGTTGGTGAATGTTTCGCAATAGGATTCTTCGAACTGGATGTATTTTGTGTCCCAACAAAAATCAACTGTCGCCGTACCTTCCACGGCATTTTCGTGGGTGCGCATGTCGAGGACATATTGCTTTGGCCAACACTTCAACCCACCATTGCCATATTTGAGACCGTTGATGTGATTGCGTGCTGCCCAAGAGAAAACACAATCCTCAATGTCATCAGGAACTTCGAACTCCATGTTGAAAAATTCCTCATCAACAATGTTGTCCCCATCTATGGTAACAAATCTTTCCGTTTCTGATGCATTGGCGCACGCTTTGTGTGCGGCATCGAATCCTTTAACACCATGTACGTGCTTTGCCCACGGCCATTTCTTTTTCACGTCTGCGTAAAATTCGTCAGCACGCGGTTCGTCGTATGACAGGTAAATTATATCAAATTCGTTGGTATTGAAGGTTTTCATGTTTCGATCCGTAATTGGTATCGCTCTAGTTCGTGTTTGGTATACACACTAAACTCACTCGGAATTTCAGTATCGCATTTATGATTGTACCCCTTCCTGTTCATGGTATCAAGGAGGTGTACCATGAAACTATAATACAGTATGTTTGGTTCATCTCTATGGGTAATAAAAAATCCCATAGTAATGTTCGGGTGGGTGATCCGAATCCCCCGAGTTCTTATATTGAAAATACCCTCGGCTCGGTTCCAAGTAACCGTCATCTGTGTTTTCTCTTGACGACTCGGGATCGGTCTTAGGAATTTCGCCGCCACCGGATTGATGTATTTGGAGTCCTGCTTTACCAGACACATTTCACCCAGTTCCACGCTCCACTCAACTACCCAATAGTTGAGTGCTTCGGTACCCGTAATGAATTCCAGCCCCTTTTTGGAAGGCACACGGATAAATTTCATATCACCCATTTCTTCTAGAAGCATTGGTGAAACAGCTTTGATCACACCAGTCGTGTGTGCATCAGATTTTGGCTCGTAATAAATGTAAAAATCATCCATTGGCCGCGTTCTCCAATTTCAACATTACATCCTCGGTTAACCATTCCTTCTCGACGTAGTGAAACGGGTATTGCTGCCGGTAGTGTCCCACCATGAGCGTCAAATCATCACGCAACACAAATGGCAGCATATCAGTCCAATGTGTATTGGCCAGCCCCAGTCCTTGATCCTGTGTCTTCATATGGGTAAACGTAGGGAACACACCGCGATGAGTAAATTCGTCTTCGACCCCCATTATTTTTGCCGCTATGGCAAATGCCAAGTCTCCACTTACTTCATTAGGAAAATCTTGGAAGAAATGCGTCCATGAGTATCGCAGAATCGAGTTATTCTCTCGCATGATCTCAAGTAGTTTGGGATCAGATTTGCGCAATCGGTAATGCTCTCGCATATCACGCCAACTATGGTAAACCGCTGCCACCGTATCAAAATATTCGCAGGCGCGGTCACTTTGTCTAAAGAACATGAAGGCGGTGTATGCCATCGGTAGTTGATTCACCAAAAATGATTCTCGGTAGGCTTTTCGAACGATTGGGTCGCCACGGTACGTCACAGGTTGGGTGGTGAACCAGACATCTCGATGATGTATGGTGTCCCACCAATCACTAACATCGGTTGGGAAGATCATATCGGCATCGAGTAAAATCGTTTCTTCGTATGGCGACATGTGATACACCTTCCATTTATTGTGTATCTTCCACTCGTAGTGTCGTGCTGCGTCTCCCCACGGAATATCAATTATTTCATCAAATACATCAGCGTACTCTGTTGGAATTTTAGCGCCCGGTGTTACCAACACTGTCAGATATGGTACCTTACTCTGGGTGGCTTTCAAACTTAATGCCAGACCATATGCCATCCGCAAATAGTCTATTTCACCACTGTCCTGAGCGATGGTGATGTACCCACGTCGTCGCTTGAATTCACGCATAGCAATCTATAATCTTGTCAGCCATGTTCAACATACTATCCTTGTTCACACAATGGACCGTGCGGTATGTTGATGCAGGAAATGCCTGTCCGTTGTGCTCGATTAAGAATGATGCTCTTCCAAGTTCTACATCAATCATTATGTCCCGATTCCATGCGAATATCGTGTTTTTTGTCGGTAGTGGTTCGACCAACGAGTTTCGCTCGTTGACACCCCCGCTCATTATATGGGCAGCAATCGTTAGAATGTAATCAACCCTGATGAGCCCCGAGGGGAACCCATACAGGATACTATAATAATCATAGTTGTTCATTATGAGTTCAGACAGGGAAAAGAATTCCTTGGTGGTTTGGCTCTTTCGAAAATAACAAATCGTCGCCCAGAAGGAAGTAAGGCTGGCGTCGCTGAGTCTTATGGTTTCGGTTTCATTTTTCATATCCGTAATTTCGCGGTTCATTCGGATAGGCGCACGCGAGTCCCACACGTTTCGTAAGGTGCGGTCTTGTATCAATACATCGGTGTCTATGAGCAACGTTTCATCATATGGGGACAGACTGTATGCTTGCAGGCGTGTTGTGTTGTGGTATTTGGCTCGGGTTCTCTGTCCGTCTGCCAAATCAAAACTCTTAGAATTGTTATCATCAACTTCAATAAAAATGGGGTCCGCAAAAACGGACTCGGCACGGGGGTGATCGCGTAGGAGGTCTTCCCATGTTTGTTCATCGGTGACGAGGGAAATTGATTCATCAATATGATAGACAGCGGCCAATGCCGAGGCATATGCCATCTTGCCGTAATCAAACAGTCCATTGTTGTGCGCGAACATGAGCATTCCGCGCATTAGGAAGCCTCAATGAGTTCTTGCGCAGTTTGGGATTCACGTAACTTCGTGTAGGTATCGTAGTATTGATTTAGCGCCTCGGTATGATTTTCTTGCATCTGTTCGAGGAACGCTTCGATGTCTGGTATTAGGACCGGCTCGTTGTTATCGTCCAGTAGAATATGAGATACTACCCGTTTGGGCATAACGGCCATGCATAACACAATATGTGTTCTGCTATCAGTCAATAGTGTCTCGACATATGAGAATAGCTCGCGGGTCAACTTGAATACATGCCCGTCCCAATATAGAACGTTCAGTGACAGGAATCGCTCTTTGGCGTGTTCTACTTGATTCACGTATACTGCCCGCCGATCTGCGTCGGTAAGTATTTTATCAATCTGTGATTGTTCCATGGAATATCCTCGTGAGTACATAGAAGATAATCTTTAAGGCGTTTGGTGTCAAGTGGTTAGAATGGACTTGGTACCGAACCGGTTGGTGTTACGATGCCTACTAAGAAGGTGGCCTTCAGCACGGAAAAGTTGGCAGTAGTGCCTGCCGATACCAAATCGGAGAACGCATTAGTGTGTTGGTCTGTAAGGGTAATACGAACGCGAATGCCGTCACCGTTGCCACCGTTGGTGCCCACAAAGTTCAGTCGGTGAGCCTCGATGAGAACGTCGTTGGTGGTGTATGCGCCGGTACCAATGTTGGTTCCGTCGATTACCGTTTGGTAAGCGTCCGTCAAATCATAGAACCCAACGGTGCTAGACAGCCCGCTTGTTCCCGTACTGGAAGTATTTCCTGTCCCGATTCGCACTTGCCCGAGTCGTGTTCCGAGTGAGGCCGACCAATCATTATCCTGTGGTGAACCAGCCGGATGGCTTAAATCAATTCTCAATTCTCCACCAGAATTACTGAAATATCTGGCTGCATCTTCGGAGCCGAAGGCATAGTCGAAAATGCAATTTATAGAACCACTAGCGGAGCCCCACGCGGAACCACGAACATTGCTCGAAACGCCGGATGTTACAACGACTGAGGACTTCGTTGCATCTGTGGTAAAGCGATTTGTATTGATTGACTGGATTACGCTATTGAAGTCGTATGCATCGCTTGTTGGTGGGCTAGATTCGTGTGCTTGGATTATATCCCCTGCTTCCATCACGGTTATCGGTGGAATCAGTGTTGATCCTCCCACGACGCCGCTTTGGCTTTCAGAACATACCGCAAGAGCGTTCCGCATAGTTGTCCACTGAGCGCTTGTGATAGGCGTAGCGGTCGTTACAGCACTTAGGGCTATTCCGGTCTGCCCATACCCTCGATTGCCGTATCCGACGCCGTATATGATCCCTACGCACGGTGCTGCGGCATCTGCCGCAATCTGTGACGGATATGACACTGTGCCGTTAACTCCGACAAAGCTATTGTATTCATTATCGAGGATTGTGTCGCCAGCTTCGTAAGCCATAATTTATGATCCAGCAGTGAGGAGGATTGACGAAGCGAAGATCGGAGTTTGGATAGTTAGCGGCGACGTTGCAATCTGGTAATCGATGTCAGATGTAATAGTTCCGTTTACACTATCAAAGAATCCGTTGGTGTGGAGATCACGGTACCGAATGGATATTTCAATCTGCCTACCAGTGTCCCCATTCGGCCCAGTTGGACCATCAAGTGTTCTTGCTCTAATATCTACTTCATTGGCGGCGTAGTTACCAGTGCCAAATCCTTTTGCAATTTCTTGGAAGGAGGTGGTGAGGCCAAAATACCCAATAGGTTGAACTGTCCACGAGCCGCCGCCGCCAGTTTGAGTGGTATCATTAGCACGCAGATTGATTGTTCCCATGTTGGTCAGGAGGGTTGTCCAGTTAGTATTTTGACTGGTAGCCGAGCCACCCGAGCGCGAGCCGCGCATCCGAATTTGTCCACCAGAATTGAAGAAGTATCTCGCATCGTCCACTGTTGGTAGGACTGCGGTAAATCGGTGTTCTAAAGAAGTATTCCACGCTGTGCTTCTGGTACTGTTGAGGATGTTTGAAAACAGCGTGGTAGCGCCACCACCAACGTTCAGCCTGTTAGTAGTAATGGTCGTCAAACTACCGCCGATATCGTAAGCATTACCATCGAGAGGATCGTGGGCTTCGATGGGTTGTCCAGTTAATAATTCTGATGCAGGAGGAAACGTAGTGGCACTACCTTGATGATCCGCACAGAATTGAGCGGCTTCACGGAATGCTTCCCATTCTGCATTAGTAACATCCGCGCCAATAACAGCAGCCGGAATGGCAGATGCCGGACCCGTGTCGATTTGGCCGTAACCAGTATCCCCATTACCAACATCCCAGACTGCCAATAGGCTTGTTCGGAATGTGTTGAAGTCACTGGCTAATATTACTTCGCCTTGCCTGTACGTCATATCTAACTCACCTTGTTATCGAATTGTGATGAAGGCAATCTCGACCAAGCGCTCACCTTCGTCGTCGCTATCTTCCAGTGACCGACCAAAGATTGGTGTATGGCAAGACAGTTCACTTTTCTTGACTGCTCGCGCCACACCCGGTGTATTTGATGATACCAACCGGTCGCCTTTCTTGATTGCGCCCTTGATGCGGACTGGAGCCCGACCCATCATTACTACTGGCAAATATAGTCCTTCTTTGCCAGAATTCAAACAATACGCAGGTTCGGTCGAAATTACGCCGAATACATCATCAACTGATACGTCGGATGCGGTGATTTCTTTATCGCCACCGATCTTTACTACGGTGCCCGCTGCGTAATCTTTATCAGACTCATACCGCTCAGCGATGTCGGCGTAGGTTGCATCCCACGTACCAACGACCGAAGCACCCGTACCATCAATGGTGCCGGTAACCGTGAGGTTGGTTGCATCAAGATTGACGAAGCCACCATCACATGGAGTGGTGAGACCAATGGGTACACCATTCATGTTGAAGTTGACGCCACAATCACCGTCAATCGTGATACCGTCGGTGACGGCCCGAATGTTTAGGTCAATGACATCTCTAGTTGCTTTTGTTACCATTACTTTTTCCTCTTAGGACATCCGTTGTATGAACGCCAATTTAATATATGGTGGAATGTTCTTACCAGTCCCACTTACGCCTGCGGAATCAACCGTGACAGTGTGACTGTGGTTACCAGCAGATGAAGTTGGGGTATTGAATGAAAAGTTTGCGTCATCGTAGCCGCCACTCCCATTACCATTTGCACCACCTTTAGTATTGTGTGTGTGGGCACCAGTTGAATTTGTAGAACCAGTGTGCGTATGCGCTACATTTACAGCATCAGCAGAACCACCGGTATCAAGAAGTTCGCCCTCGGTGACCGTGCCATACACAAACTTATCAGTCATATTAGGGGTACCATTGGTACCGTCACACAACTGCCAATTTGGTGGCAGTGTGGCAAATGCAGCGTTAAACATAATCACACCACCGATGGGAGTAAATCCTTTAAACCCATCACCAGAGGCTACACCCGTAACTGTGAGATTAGTTGCACCAAGATTGACAAATGTTCCATCACTTGCTAGGTCCAGTCCGATGGTTGTACCGTTTATCCTGAAATTGACACTATTGTTTCCGGCGACCCGAAGACCGCTGGTGATTTCACGAATGCTTAAGTCAACAACGTCTCTGGTCGCTTTTGTTACCATTACCGTTATCCCTTAGAAGGTCTTCGATACGATGTGCCAGTTTGTGCCATCGTATACAATAGTTACTGAACCATAGCCCGTGTTGATTAACAATGGGCTCGCTATTCCGCTGAATAATACTCCCGCATGTGCAACTTGGATGTTATTTGTACCGGCACCACCAGATTCGTCCGTAATGACCAGACGCCGACCGGAACCAAACGTACCACCCGGAACGGTTGATAGGTCAATAGTCACAACTGATGATGTATCGCGGACACCAACATAACTTTCTGTGGTTCCGAGATTATATATTGATGAATTAATACCAACTCGGGACTCGAAGGTCTGAAGGGTATCTGCCGTAATAGAAACGGTTCCGCCGCCACCATCAGTGACAATGATTCCGTTACCACCAGCGATTGATTTGAATCGTAGGTCTATTCCGGTTTTTGTAGAAAATAGACCAACACCCACTCCCAAATTAGATGCGGTGTTTGCTTCGCCCGAGTTGGGCGCTACGATGATCCGCTGGAAGGTCATTATGTTGATGTCATCGTTCAACACAGTCGGAACATTTAGAATTATTTCATCATTCACCAGTGGTGGACTGAAGCTCACTAGTGCCCCGGAACAAGCTGCCGGAGCAGTTATTACTACAGGAATTTCAAACACCGCGAGACCAACAACTAACCCAACCGTGAAGGTTCCATTGAATTCTGGTTCATTACATCCAGTGATGGTTATCACGTCGCCGGGTGCCGCACCGTGTGCGATTGAAGTGGTAACTTGAGCAGTCGTTGCTGCTGTTTTGACAATGGCATTAATTGTGGTATCGGCTGCTGATATATTATAATCTTCACCACCACCGGTTAGTAATGCACCGTTACGGAATACCATGGTACATGCTGGATCAACACCGGCAGCGCCGATGTCAAAATCAGTAACCGCCGCTGGCTGATTTACATATCGGGCTGTAATGCATTGTGCGTTCTGAAGAATCGCAGGGTCTTCCAAAACAGTAGATTCGAGCGTTCGGGTGTATACTTCGACCGCTGCTGGAACTGGTACGGCAAAGACGACGGATGAGCCGATGACATTGTAATCACCACCGGGGTTCGGTGTCTGCCGAACGCCATCCAAGAATACTTCTACGAATTCGGCATAGATGGGAATAGTTCCCAAAGAGAAGGTGTCACCACCCGGTCCCGCAATACCAGAAGATACCGATTGCTGTTCAACATATCTGGCAGCAAATCGTCCGCCCATTGGTTGCCATGCTGCTCCATCCCATACGAAAGATACCTCAGTATCCGTGTCGAAGAACAATGAGCCATTAGCGGGGATGGGAATAGTCGGTGGGTTGCCACCAACTGCACCTACATCAGCAGGAATACCTTCCAACGGAAACCATTCTATGGATGCTGCTAAGAAGACGTAAAGAATTTGTGCATCGATTGCGAAAACCATACGCCCATCAAAGTTCGCAGGGTCCGCCGATGACGGAAGGGTTGCGAGGATTTCTACTACGGACGCAATCGGTTTACCAGTTATGTCATCTAGCTTGATGCCATATCTGCCGCCTTCTAGTAGTCCGTATGGGATGAGAGTAATAGCCATCTATTTTATGTCCTGTCGTTGAACCCGAATAAGAAGGCATTCATGACCAATGCCGTAGCCGGAGCCCCAATTGTGACTTCCAAACTGATTGTTTCTGCGCCTGTTGCATATCGGGTAGTACCTTCAATGCTGTACTGATGAGCAGTTGACAAACTCGCGTTTGAGATTGGTGTTTGCTCAAGAACATCTTCAGCAGCAGCAATCTGGAGATTAAAGTGCGCCGGTCCAGCAACAGCCGTAGCTGACGTGGCGACCAGTACCAAATAACTAGGTAACCATCTCGTTCCGTCACCCGGTGCTGTAAACAGTGGCGTAGTGGCCACTGCCGTCATGTCGATTCCGGTAGCCGTCGGAAGCATATCGAGAAGTCCAGAATTTCCGGTACCCCGAGTGATATATGGGACGAATGCCGCTCCATCATAGTAATGAGGAAGTTTCAAATCCGACCTATAGAAATTCATACCCTCGACTGGGTTCGTAGGCTCGCTGTCGTTGGCGAAATTCTCCAACAGGTGATAGATGCTATCACCGTAGATCGTTCCGTAGGGAGCAATACCTTGGCCCTGAATCTCGACTGGGAACGATGCACCAGTGGTCGTGCCAACATTAATGATGGCTACTGTTACTCCTCTGGTGTTCGTTAAGCTAATGGCTGGCATCGTTTTGATTCCTCTAAGTTGGTATTTATCCGATTACACGCAGATTCGCACGCGAAGGGTATAAACCACCTCGATGATACGATTCGCCGACTTCTGAATAGGTGAAAATGTGATATGTGTGAGAAGCAACCCGTCTTGCGACTTTAGTCCAATCTCGTCGAAAATGAACAATGAAGCGTTGTTGATATTGAATCCAACATTGTCGAAGGCTTGCTGCCCAAATGGTTCGTCTTTGTCGATTACACAACGGATTTCCACATCCGAGAATAATGTACCATTGACGTGGCGCACGGCCATTTGATTACCCGAAGGAGCACCCAAAGTGTCATCCACGACTTCAAAATACGTCGGTACGTTCAAATCCGATGCACCCACGGTATTAGGGGTGGCAAATATGATATCCCCGAGTGGGTTGATGGTGGCACCACCACTACCAAAATGCATGGAATATACGGAGCCGTTGTCCCGATTTGCAAGGCCACGAGCAAGAATAATGGATGCATGCTCATTGTGAATGGCGTTACGCTGGTCGAGCAATACTTGCCCTTGGCCATTGCGCATATACATGTCGCGGAGTTGTTCCGTATCAAAGGACGTTTCGCATTCCAGTTTCCGGTCTTCCGCGAGGCCGACCTTATCATCATACTCTCGTATGAGGACGTGTCCCTCTAGGCGGATAGTAAGTTCTTCTGACAGATGCATTTTAATTCCTCGATTTAGTCATATTTACGGCGGGCAGTCGCCGGAGTGTTGCATAATGTGAAACGCATCCGGCCATTGAGCCAAAGCGTCCGTCGATGTACCGTAAGCGTAGGTTCCATATCGGATTCCCGCGCCGAACGCTGGATAGCCCACAACCGGTGGCTTGGTGAATGGGTCACCTACGTTGAATAGAAGATTGAACCCAAATCCATCGTATTCCCAAATCTGCTGATGCCGCGTTACATAGTATTGCGCACCTACCAATGGAACAGGGTCGGTATTCCAAACCGTGCCATCCCATGTGTAAGTCATATTAGTCGTGGTGTTTATGATTTGCATCCCGACCGGCTTGAATGTATCGAAGCCGTTAGGTGGGTCGTAGCTTTCATGATCTGGTAGAATATCCGCTACGATGTTCTCCATGCGCACGAGGATCGATTCTGGCAATCCATTTGGTCGCGGCACATTGTATGTGATGGAGAAGAAATCGTTTACCGGTGGCACGGCATCGAATCGCAGGATTCCGCCTACGATGTCATATCCATACGGAGCTATACCCAACGGCGCTACCATAGAATCAACGGTGTATCCACCCAGTGGACCA
>Ga0307378_10005384_pt1 | contig 17854 bp, 11 predicted proteins | sample UN1MG_FD_202238 | JGI IMG/M metagenome (GOLD analysis project Ga0307378, IMG submission 202238) | Soil microbial communities from Risofladan, Vaasa, Finland - UN-1 | ecosystem: Environmental > Terrestrial > Soil > Coastal area > Acid sulfate soil | place: Finland: Risofladan, Vaasa | collected... | reverse complement strand
GACCCATTCGTGACGAGCAGGTCCCAGGGCATCCTACTCGGCGTTCTCTGACGTTCCCAACCTGCAAGGCCCCTTGCAGCGCGAAAGTGCCCAGGCCAAGGCATACTTCCCTCCCGTATCGTCACGCCCGCCAATGTGGGGGCATGGCAACGGAAAGCCCGGTCGGGCAGTGCAAGGCTCCGGCATCGTCAGAGGCGTTGGGTGAATCGGTCACTGGGAGGGGTTATACGTCCCCCACAGAGCGGGGTCTGTGTTGGCGAGGAGGCTTCTACTGCCCTTTCCCTTTGGGGATCTCACCGCAGTTGGCTGTACCCTCGTGCCGATATTGAGTCAAAGCGGGTCTGGCTTTGTCGGGAGGTGGCTTCCCAAATGGTGAACCACCGGGGGCTGTGGGAGATCGCGCAGCCGATCCGCGCAGAAGGGCTGAAAGGAATCGAGGGAAGGACAGACATGATGGTTCGCCGCGTACTCATGGGTTTGGTGGTGCTGGCCGTGTTCGCTCAGGCGGTTCCGGCGGAGGCGCAGCAGTGTTCCGCCTGGCAGGCTTTCTGGCACAGCGTGGCTCGTGATTGGAAGCGGAACAATTGCTGGCCGGAGCCCTTCCTCGGCCCCGACCGCGTAGCCGTCCGAGCGCCGTTCGTGGTGATGGTCAACAACGGCTGGCGACGCCAGAACCTTGTGGCAGACCATCACTTCGAAGAAGGGACGGCCACCCTGAACCGGTCGGGTGAACTGAAGGTCCGCTGGATCATGACCCAGGCCCCGCGACAGCACCGGACCATCTACGTTCGCCAGGCCGACTCGCCCGATGACACCGCCGCGAGGATCGCCGCGGTCCAGGAGTATGGAGTCCGATTCGCCGAGGACGGGCAACTGCCGGCGGTGCTGGAGACGAACGTGGATACGACGGGCTGGCCCGCGGCCCGCGTCGACATGATCGACCGCAAGTCGCTCGATTCGGCCCCCGAGCCTCGACTCCCGTCGGCTGGTGGTGGCGGCGAGTCGTCGGAGTGAGACGCCAACCACGCGTCGGCGTAGCCAATCTTTGCAACCGGCGTTGGGTATTGGCTTTGCGTCAAGCCGAGGGATCGCGCGGCGTGCACCCGTCGCCCGGCGTCGGGACGGCTTCCCTGCGGACCGCCCTTTTGGACGACCGCTACAACCGCTAGAGTCAGCCGAATCCCTTCAATTTCTCAGTTGCGGTGCAGGACCGTCCGGCCCGTGGTCGATCTTTAGATATAAGCGAGATTCTGCGTCCAACTCTCGAAACTACCCCCCCGGCGAGGACCTCACGGACGAGTGGATGTTCGGGGGAGGCTCGGATCACGGAGGATTGCAGGTGCAAGAGGCCTCATTCAAACTCCCGGCGATTGCCTTGGCCCTCGTCATGTTCGTCGGGGGCTGCAGTCTTGCACCGGGTTCGGACGGTGCCGGTTTCAGTCTTCCCTGGGGAAAGGGTGATTCGGGTGCGAGGCTCCTCAGCCCGGCGGAATTCTCCGCCAAGGTGGCCGGGTCGACGAGCGTCGAGCCCGCGGCGGACCCGATCTCGCTGGCGACCAAGGCGAAGCCGAGCCCCGATTTGTACGTGGCCGCGGCGCGGTTGTCGGAACAGTCGGGCAAGACCGCGGAAGCCGAGGGGCTCTATCAGAAGGCTCTTCAGATCGATTCGCGGCACGCCGACGCCCTGGTGGGCTACGCCCGCCTCAAAGACCGGCAAGGCCAGATGGCCGAGGCAACGCAGCTCTACCAACGGGCTGCCAAGGCCCATCCGAAGAACGCCTCGATCTTCAACGACCTCGGCTTGTGCCTCGCCCGGCAGCGGAAGTTCAGCGAGTCGATGAGTGCTCTGGGACAAGCGATCAAAATGGACCCGAAGAAGTGGCTGTATCGCAATAACATGGCGATGGTGCTGGTGGAGACCGGCAAGGTCGACGCCGCCGTGTCGCACTTGATGGCGGTGCAAGAGGAGGCCGTGGCCCACTACAACGTCGGATACATCCTCCAGAAGAAGGGCGATTCGGAGGCTGCGGCGGCGCATTTCGCCAAGGCGCTGGAGAAGGACCCTGCTTTGGCAGAGGCCCGACTCTGGCTCGCCAAGCTGGGACGCGAGCCGGCCTCGATCGCCGAGTCGGCACCTCGAATCGCTTCCGAAAGACAGCCCGACGTCGTGTTCCGGGCCGCCCCGAGCGATCCGATTCTGTCTCAACGCGAGCTTGAGGCCCCGCGTAGCGCCGCGGTCCCGATCGCTCCGCAGCGCCCAATGCTTGGAGAGAAATCACGCCCCTGGGCATACCAGCCTTCCGAGAGCCGGCTTCCGCCCATGCCCGACCGACCAAACGTCGAGGGGCCACGACCGACCGTCGAGGCGCCGGCACCCGGCCAGCCTCCCGCCCGACCGGGATTCTCCAACGTTGCGCCGCTGCCGCCGCCCACGTCGATCGGCTGGCCGACGCAAGGCAGGGCGACGAGCCGCACCGGGATCCCGATGGTCAGTCCCCTTCCGCCGGTGCCCCCCCAACAATACGACTCCTATCGGCCCTGACGATTCACTCGAATCAGGTTGATCAGCCGCAGTGCGCTGATGGGCGAATCGGTGACGACGCCGGCGGTTCACCGCATGGGAAGCGGCCGCGTCGAGCCTCTGGTCAGTCCGGGGGTGAGCTATCTGCCCTGAGCCTCAGGCCCGATTGCCGGTTTGGCAACTGCGGAGCTCGTCCCGCCGCTCGAAGAACCGGCCGAGGCCCCCCGCGAGCGCGCCGAGGCCGTTCGAGCACTAGCCCGGATTGTTCATTTGGGTTCGGAAAATCCGTGGTCCGGGGCGTGATGCTTGCACCGAGGAATAAACTCCCGATTTGTCGGGCCGCGCTGCGCGGCGGCCCTCGGTTTTCGAAGTGGAAACCGGGAAGTTGAATTGTCAATGATCGGTGGGGTAAACCGGAATGCCCGGAAAACCGGGCTCCCGTTGGTCGTCCTCCGTTCATTGGCTATGCAGGCGTCAATAATTCTCTGCGATACCCGTCAGCCGCCGGACCGGCTCGTCACCGGCAAGGTACAAATCGTTACCCACGAAGCACAAGCGTCCGGGGCGGCCCAGCCGGCCCAAAATCTCAATCTTCGCGTTGGCAGGACGGATTCGGACCAGCACGTTGCCGAGGTACGTGTAAACGTTTCCGTCCGGCCCTTTGACATAATCCCATTGTGTGGTGCCATGCCCCCAAACGAACCGTAGCGTATCGGGCAGCTTCTTCGTGAAAAGGACTTCGCCGGTACGGACGTCGGCGCCGTACAGGAGTCCGCCGTCGTCCACGTCGGGGTCTTCCGTCGTACCGAGCAGCAGCCCGGGCGCAACCTCGACCACGGGCCCCGCTTTGGGCGCATTCGGCACGGGCACGAAGTCGCGCACGATCTTCTCCTCCTCCGTGTCCCACACGAAGAGCTTCCCGCTCTCCGGCCGAACATCGCCCTTCAGCTCATCCGTCGCCGTCTCGGTGGACGCGACAATGTAGCGACGGTCGAGCGCCGTGGTGAGCCAGTAGATGCGATAGCCGCTGAACGGTCGCCACATACCGCCGAACTCACCGGACTCGGGATCGAGCCACGCCAAGCTGCCGCCGGCATAGTCGCGGATGCCGGCGCCGCCGAGGTAAAGGCGCCGGTCAGCGCCAACCACGGCGCTGAACACCTTCTTGACGCGAGTCTCTTTGAAAAGCGAGTCGACCACGCGGCGAGGGTTGCTCTGGGGGGACTTGATGTCGGGCGGCTCTTGGCCGGGCGGCCCCCCTTTGAGCAGCGTCCACGGACGTGAGGGATCGAACTGGTCGACCGGCCCGCTCGGATAGCCGCTCCAGTAGAGCTTGTCGCCGAACACGGCCAAGGCGTAGATGCTCGGGCCGCCGTTGCCGAGCGGAGTCCCTTGACCGGTCTTGGGATCGAAGAGGAAGCGGCCGCTGTAAGCCTGGGCCGTGCCGAACAGGCGGCCGTCCGGCAGCGGAACCAGGCGGTGAATCGCGAGTGGATAGGTCTCCACGTCCGGCAGCTCCAAGCACCTCCAGCCCAGATCCTCCGGCTTCGCCTCCGGGCGTACAGGCTTGGGCGTCCGCGCGGCGTCCTCGGCGGAGCGCCACCAGAGATACGCCTTCCCTTCCGCCGGGTCCACTTGCCCACGGTAGACCTCCGGCTTCGGCGGAGCTTCATCCCACGGCGACTGGAACGACGTCCAGGGCGGGTCGTTGTCGGTTTTCGGAATCATTTCACCGCGGTAGAGCCAGAAGTGTTCCTGACGTGCCTCCGGCTCACGCTGCACCGTGGCCCGTGCCCCACCGTTCATCGGCGAGACGGAGATGTTGCCGCCGGGCTTCGTTTGCGCCAGCAACTTCTCTTCGCCGGTCTTGATGTTGACGGCCACGAGATACCAGGGGATCTTGCCGCTGGCCACGTAGAGGTACTGGTCGTCGACGCCGATCCAGTAGCCCCAGGCCCCGTGAGGCGCGTGGTCGGGCCCAACGGGACCGTAGTCTCGCACCAGCTTGTCCGTCCTCCAATCGTAGCAATAGGCACCCGCCTTGTTGGGGTCGCGGTAGTTGCCCGTACCGTAGATGAGACCGTCGGGCCCCAGCGTCAGCCGTCGCGTTTCGCCGACCAGGTTGGGCACCAAGATGCCGCGGTCCTCAAGCAGGTTGGTGGCCGGGTCGTACACGAAGAGGTTCATCCCCGCGTTCCAGTCGGGCGTGACGATATAGTACTTGCCGTCAGGCGCGAGCACGCCGCCGTGCATGTGGATCTGCCGGCGGTCGGGAAATCGCTGTTTTTTCACGTCCCCCGTGCCGAGGTCGCAGGCATAGAGCCAAGTAGGCCCCGAGTAGGACTTGAAGTACCACTGCAACGCGTCGTACGTCTTGCCGTCGGGGTTGGGGATGAGTTGAAACGTCCAGCTCGTCACGCCTCGGGCCGGAGCTGCAAGCGATTCAGGCTTGAGCGTTGGTGCCTTGACGAGCTGGTCCTTCAGGTCCGGCTGATCGGCCGCCTGCCAATCCGTGGCAGCGACGTGCTCTCCACATGGCACCACGCCCGCCAGCAGCGTCAACAGCAGTTGTCCGTTCAAGACTTGGCTCCTATCCACAATCGCTGAGGTGTTGCTCGGCTGCAATCTGGCCCGGTCTCTTGACCATCAGTCCGAGGTACGCCTGAAACAGTCCGCTCGGCCCATCTCCCTTCGAGCGCTTTTGCCATTTGCTGCCAGTGTCCACTGATGGCTTCCGGTGTCAACCCGTTGATGCCCGCTCCGGCTCCCGCTATCCTGGCCGCTGACGACTGATTTTCTTGTCCGCGGAGCTTGTTTCAATGGGACTACGGGACTGGTTCTCCGGACGGCCCGCCAAGGACGAGGTATTTCTGATGGAAGAGTCGAGCGAACTCGCCGAGACGCTTGCCAGGCAACGTCGTGTGGCTCAAACCAGGGGCATCCCCGGCATTCGACGCCACATTCTCCTCTGCTGCGACCAGGCCAATCCGAAATGCTCCAGCAGAGAACAGTCGCTCGAAGCCTGGCACTACCTGAAGCGCCGGCTGGACGAACTGGGCTTGACGGGGGCCGGCGGAGTCTATCGCACGAAAGCCAACTGCCTGCGGATCTGCATCGGCGGCCCGGTGGCCGTCGTCTATCCGGAGGGTGCGTGGTACGGTCGCTGTGATCCTCCGGTATTGGAGCGGATCATCACGGAACATCTTGTCGGCGGCAAGATCGTCAAGGAGTATCTGATCATGCAACGCCCGCTCACGGAGGCGGACTAGCGTCCACTCTGAGTGGTCCATGGGGGCATCGCCGGCACGCGCGCACAATCTCGGCCCAAGGGCGGACGCAGACCGAGGCTGGGCGGGAGGCGTGCCGATTGGCTGGGCGGGTTCGGCGGGAGGATTGACCGAAGCCGCGTACTGCGAAGCTCCAGAATCCGCCCGTCCGGTAGGGCCTTTGGTCGACACAACGTTGGGCGTTCGGTCGCGGGTGTAGCGGAGTGAGGGCTTTCGCATCCCCTGTGTCACGAACCGGTGTGGCTCCGGTGTCATCGGGGGCAAGAGTCCGATGAGCCACCGCGGCAAGACCGCACCCCTCTGAGGAGTGTAGCAAGCAGGGTCGTTCGACATGGAGGGGCGCCGTGATAAGATGGTCAGCACGGTCGCTCCGGATCGGGTCCGGGCGGAGAGCAAATGGGAAATGTTGGAGAAGGTGTCTTCCACGTTATTGCCAAATCCTGACACCAGTAGCAGATGGGGTCGTTCTTATGTGTGACTCATGTTTCCGAGGCTTGAGTCGTCGCCAGTTCATGGTAGGCGGCTCTCTTGCAGCGTCACTTCTGTCTACTTCGTTGCTCCGTGCGGGCGAAGATGCAGAAGTAGAAACCGCAGACGCAGCCAAGCGTGAGAAAAGGCCGGCCGTGGTGAAGGCGGTTTTCCTGTATCCGTTGCCCGAAGATTGCGACCAGGGGAAAGCGGAGGCGTCCTGGCAAGAGCATCACTGGCATCCCTACCCGGGCAACCAGTATCGTCACGCGGACCAGCAGCAGAAGTTCACGGAGAAAGTCCGCGAGATGGGCAAGCGGATCGGGATGCAGATCGACTTCGCCCCCAAGGTGCTCACGACCGACGTCGAGGTCGACCGGTATATTGCCGAAACCGGTCCGACGGCTCCCGACGCAACGCTGGTGTTCTGCCTTTCAGGCGCCTCGGCCAAGAAAGGCCGTAGGATTGCCTACGGGACCGACGCTCCGGCGATTGTCTACCTTCCAACCGGTGCGAGTCACCATCTGCCGCCGGCTGAGCTGACCACCGCGAAGGGGCTGCACTTCATCCACTCGATCGAGAACTGGGAAGAAATTGACCGGTCGCTCCGCGCCGTCCACGCGAAGAAGATGCTGGCTCAGAGTCGAGTGCTGCGTGTTGGGAAGTACAGCGACGTCACGAAATCGACGTACGGTCGCCTGGGAACGGAAGTTGTCTCCATCCCCGCCGGAGAATACAACGGCTTGTTCGATTCGATCGAGCCGGACGAAGCGATGAAGGCAGCCGCGATGCAATTCAAGCGCGATGCCGTGGAAGTCATGGACGTCACGGACCAATATTTCGTCGAGGCATTCCGCGCCCACCAGGCCGTTCGCACGCTTCTGGACCGCTACGACGCGGACGGAATCACGATTGACTGCCTGATGCTTCAGCATCGCAAGCCGTGCGTGAGCTTCTCGATCAACAACGGCGACTTGACTGCCACTTGTGGTTGTGAGAACGACGTCACCGCGACCATGACCATGTTGCTCAACCGCTACCTTTTCGGCCGCCCCGGCTTCGAGCACAACTCGGAGTACGATGAGGTTCGCAACCACTATTTTGCCACGCATTGCACCTGCGCAACCAAGTTGAACGGCCCCGGCGCACCGGCTCAAGAATACAAGGTGCGCCCCTTTTTCCATCATCTGCCCAAAACGCCCGCGTTGGACGTGCAATGGACGCCGAAGACGCCGGTCATCCTGGCCAAGATGTATTCGGAAAGCAAGATTCGGTACTACACCGGAACGGTCATCGAATCGCCGACGTGTCCGCCGACCGGTGGATGCGCAACGCGTGTCCTCGTCGACATCCCGGTGGACGATATCACCACGGTTTACCTGGAAAGCCATCCGATTCTCTCCGTCGGCGAGCCGGATGACGCGCGATGCTACGACATCTTCTCGAAGATGTTCGAGGCAAGAAGTGGGTAATGGATGTTTGCATTGCCAATGATCACCCGACGTGGACCGGACCTTTCGGTCCCGGGCTTCCGGTGGAATCCCTCCGATCATTGGCTATGCAAGGCTCAATAGGTAGTATTTAAGTGTCCGCGTCTTCAAATCGGCGGTTGTCGAGGTCTTGCCGGAGCGGGAGATGAAGATGACAAGGCAGCGAGCCACGGTCAGGACTCGCCCCGCTTCGACCGACAAGACGCACAACACATCGGCGGCGGATACCTGCGATCCAGTTGGCCGCGATGTCAAGATACCTTCGGATTGCGGCACGTCTTAAGAACTCCCGATCGACGAGTTTTGAGACGATGCTCTGAGGCACCTCGCGCACGCCAGGAGCGCGGCGATCAGCAGCCCCCGTTGGCGGTGTTTCGTCGGTCACCACCGCTGTGTCAAGAGGGTGGTATTCTGCGACGTCTCGCGAAACCCATGGGTAGATCGGACAGCTAGCCTTTAGCCGGGGCTACTCGGCGCTATCCGTCGGCAACAATTGACAGAGCGGCCTGTTTTGCTTCAGCACACCCGCCCCGAGAGCGTCTTGAAACCGCTGCCACTCGGTCGACGGCGGCGCCGGGTTCGACGAGAGCGTGCCGACCTGCTTGCCGTCGGCCGTGTTCCAGATGCGGATCTCGCCGATCCAATCGCCGGCCACCACGCGGTTGCCGTCGTGGCTGAAGGCGACTTCCAGGGCGACGTCGGCGAAGGGGTCGAAAACACGTTGCTGGTTGCCGGCGGTGTCCCAGACCTTGACCACTCGATCGCGCCCGCAGGAGACGAGCCGGCCGTCGTGCGTGAAATCGATTGAGGTGACTCCCTGCCCGTGGGCGTTGATACTCTTCAGTTGCTTGCCGTCTTCCATGCCCCACAGCTTGATCGTGCCGTCTTCACTGGCGCTGGCCAGCACGTTGGAGTCGCTCCGCCAGCTCACGTCGGTGACGCCCCCCTTGTGCCCTTGGAGGTTGTGGAACTCCCGGCCCGTCTCGGCCTCCCAGACCCAGAGGCCGCCGCTTCGATCGGCGGTGGCCAACAGCACGCCGTCCGGGCTGAACTCGACGGCGTAGATCCGGTCGGTGTGCTTGCGGATCTCGCACTGCTGGGAGCCATCGGCGGTGGCGAAGACGCGGACGATTCTTTGCGGGCCTCCCAGGGCGATCAGCGTGCGATTCTCGTTGATGTCGGCCGCGAGGACGGAGTCCAGCTCGTCGCCCACCTGGAACACACGGTTGCCGGGCTTGACGTCATACACGACCACCAGCCCCAGGATCGCGGCCCGGCCGCCCCCGGCCAACCGCAGCGCCCCGGAACGACTGAACCTGAGCACGTACGGAATCCCTTCCGGGAACGGGAGGATCCCCAACAGCTCGCCGCTCTCGCTGTGGTAGAGCACGATCTGCTTTTGACCGGCGACGGCCAGAAGCGGTGCCCACGGACTCGATGCCACGGCCGTCACCGCACCGGCGCGAGGTGCTTGCACCACCGGCTGGCGCGGCAAGCCTTCGGGCATGACGGCCGGTCCCTCGGGCTTGGCCCCTCCCGCGGAAAGGAACAGGTTGATTGCCGGCTTCTTCCGCATCGGCGCCGTCGCGCGCGAGTCTTTCAGCGCCCCGCCGAGGATCCACTGCTTAATGACCTCGAGCTTCGCGTCGGGCAACTTGTCCTGGCCCAGCGGCATGGCCGGCTCGTCCTCGTGGGTGATCAGAGACCAGAGCCAGGAGCTATCCAAGTCGCCAGGTTCGACGATCTCGCCGCTTGCGCCGCCTTGCATCAATCGCTCGTAACTGTCCACGGCCAGGTCGTTTCCGGCCTTGTTCTGGTTGTGGCAGGCGAAGCAGTGCTCGCGGAAGATCGGGCGCACGTGCTCCTGGTAGGTGATCTTCGGCTGCGGCTTCTCCTCAGCCGCGATGGCCCGAGTCCTCTGCACGGTTCCGCCCACAAGCAGCGCGCCGAACGTCATGGCGAGGCCCCACCGCGGTATTCTCGTCCAACTCAGCATGGTCGTTGGTCCCCCTTGTTTCCCCCATCGTTCCCACGCGAAGCGTCGCAACGACGTGAGGCTTTTGGCTCAATGGTTGAACAAGAACTCCCGCGAGTTCAAAAGGGCCCAAAAGACGTCTTCCAGCGTCTGCTGCGGGTTGCCGCGGTCCTCGACGAGCTTGAGCAGCTTCTGGATCTCCTCCTGGGTCGGCTCTCGGGAGAGGGAGCGGACGTAGATCTTCTTGACCACGTCGGCCGGCGACGTGCCGGCGTCGAGCAAGCGCTTGACCGCGCCGCCGGACTGGATCTTCTGGTTGACGGTGTCGCCGTTCAACAGGTGCAACGACTGCGACAGGGTCGGATCGGTCTTCACCTCGTGGACGGCGACGCTGTCCCGCGAACTGCGGCCGAAGGTCGTCAGGAAGTAGGTCGTGGTGGCCCCGTCGGCGATCTGCACGGCCCGGGCGCCCGGCGGCAGCCCGCGGAATTTGTCCTGCGTTTCGGTCACCTGGCTGATGCAGTCCAAGAGCATCTCGGCCTGCATGCGTCGAATGCGGCCGGCGGCGAAGTTCCGCTCGTCGCTTTGGTTGCTCTCGTTCCGCTCGGTGGCGCGTTGGTAAGTCTTGGAGTTGCAGACGTCGCGCACCAGCCGTTTGAAATCGTAGTCGTACTCGACGAGCTTCGCCCCGAGCGCTTTCAGTAGCTCGGGGTTGCCGGGTGGATTGCTCACGCGGACGTCGTCGACCGGCTCGACGATCCCGATTCCGAAGAAATGGGCCCAGATGCGGTTGGCCACGTTGGCGGCGAAGTAGGGGTTTTCGGACGAGGTGAGCCATTGAGCCAGCACTTCGCGACGATCTTTGCCTTGGAGGTCGGGCTGCGGGCCGCCGAGGAAATCTGGCGGCATCACGCGATTGTCGACCGGGTGACGGACGTCGCCGCCCCCGCGGTTGAACACGATCGTCTCGCGGTGGTCCTCCCCCGGCTTGCGCCCGATCTGGCTGAAGAAGGCGGCGAAGCTGTAGTAGTCGTGCATGGTCCAGCGGTCGAACGGGTGGTTGTGGCACTGGGCGCACTGGGTGCGGAAGCCCATGAACACCTGGGCCACGTTTTCGGCCGTCTTCAGCGTGTCGCGCTCGATCCGGTAGAAGTTGGTGGCCGGGTTGGTGAACGTGCCCCCGTTGGCCGAGAGCAGCTCGCGGGCCATCTGATTGACGGGCACGCCCGCCGCGATCTGCTCGGTGAGCCACGTGGAATAGAGGTAGGCCGACTTGTAGCTGACGTCGTTTCTCGACTTGATCATCAACAGCTCGACCCACTTCAACGCCCAAATCTCGGCGAACTCCTTGCGCCCCAACAGCCGGTCGATCAGCTTCGCGCGTTTCCCGGGATCCCGGTCGGCGAGAAAGGCGCGGTACTCCTCTTCCATCGGCAGTCGGCCCGTGACGTCGATCGTCACCCGGCGCAGAAAGACCGGATCGCTACCGATCCCACTGGGCAGGATCCGCAGCTTGCGGAGCTTGGCCGCCACGAGCTCGTCGATGTAATTGACCGGCGGGTCGTCGGGCGGCGCGTACTCGAGCCCCGCAGGCAGCACGAGCACCCGGCTCCCGACCGTCTTGCTCTCGAACCGCGCCAGCACGAACGCCTGGCCCCGGCTCCCGGCCGTGACCAGACCGTTGGGATCGACCGGCGCCGAGTTGTCGTTGTTTGAGAGAAACGCGGCCAGGTGGGTCACGTCGCGATCGGTGCCGTCGGAGTACTTCGCCCGAGCGATGAACCGCTGGGGCACGCCTGAGCCTTCGAGGACCGCCTGGGGCGGATACAGCTCGACGGCCTCGACCTTGGCCACCTCCGCCGGGTCGTTCGGCGCGCCGGCCTGCAGCCATTCGAGCAACGTCTGGTAATACTCGCTCCCCGGCTCGAAACGCTTCCCGCCCGTGTGCGGCACCTTGCCCGTGGCCTTCTCCATGATCAGGCTCTCTTCGGGCAAGGCGATGTTGAGCCGGCGGAAGCCGACCTCGCGGGTGAGCCGGAAGTAGTCGCCTTCGGGGTCATAGCCGAACAAGGAGAGCCGAAACCCGTCCTTGCCTCGGGCGGCGCCGTGGCACGCGCCGACGTTGCAGCCGGCGCGTGAGAAAACGGGCATCACGTCTCGCTTGAAGCTGACGGGAGGCCTGGCTTGGGCGTCCTTGACGGTCACCGGGATCGTGACGGACTGGCCCGCATGCTCGATCGCCAGCGTGGTCCGGCCGTCGGCGACCGGGTAGAGGGTGTTCCCTTCCAGGCGAGCCAGATTCGCGTCGGCGACCGTCGCCTTGGCCATATCGGTCACGTCCTCCGTGACGCCGTCCGGTCGCCGGGCGCCAGGAGCTTCTTCTCGGAATCGATCCCCAAAAGGTGATAGACCGCGGCGAACAGGTCCGCCGGATCGATCGCCTCCGAGTCGGGCTCGGAGGCCGTCGCGTCGGACGTGCCGAAAATCGTCCCTCGTTTGATCCCACCACCGGCAAGAACCACGCTGAACACCTTGGGCCAGTGGTCCCGCCCGTTGTCTCGGTTGATCTTGGGCGTGCGACCGAACTCGGTGGAGAGCATCACGAGCGTCTCATCAAGCAGTCCGGTGCGATCCAGGTCGCGAATCAGGGCGGCCAGCGCCTGGTCCAGGGCGGGCATCAACCGCCGCGTGCGGTCGACGATGTTCTGGTGGAAGTCCCAACCGCCGTACGTCACCGTGGCCGCGCGAACGCCCGCCGCCACCAGGCGTCGGGCCATCAGGAACCGCTGCCCGGCCTCGTTGCGGCCGTACTCGTCGCGGACCTTGTCGGGCTCGGCGCCGATGTGGAACGCCTCCCGGGCCTGCGGCGAGCTGATCAGGTTGTAGGCCCGCTCGTAGAAGGTGTCCATCGCCGAAAGGGCGTCGGATTGCTCCTTGGAGGCGAAGTGCGCGTTGACGGCCTCCATCGCACTTCGCCGCCGGGCGAACCGGGCCTCGTCCACGCCCTCGTGCAAGGCCAGATCGCGGACCTGAAATCCGCCGCCCGCCGGGTCCGAGCCAAGACTGAACGCCCCGAACGACGAGCCCAGGTAGCCCGTGCCCGCGTACACGTTCGGCTGATTCGGCACGCAGACGTACGGCGGTAGGTTCTCCCGCACGCCCAGCTCGTGGCTGACCACACTCCCGAGACTCGGGAAGACCAGGGCCGGGCTGGGCCGCTGGCCGGTGAACATGTTGTGTGTGCCGCGTTCGTGGGCGGCCTCGCCGTGCGTCATCGAGCGGATCACCGTCAGCTTGTCGGCCACGGCGGCCAACTGCGGAAGCACTTCGCAAAACACCTCGCCCGGGATCGCCGTCTTCGTCACCCCGAACGATCCGCGATATTCCAGCGGGGCATACGGCTTCGGGTCGAACGACTCCTGATGGGCCATGCCGCCGGGCAGGAAGATATGGATCACGCTCTTGGCCTTGCGGAAGCTCGCCTCGGCGGGCTCGTCGGCCCGAGCGCTTCTGAGCCGGAGTAGGTCGGCCAAGGTGAGCCCGAGGGCTCCGAGTGACCCGACCGCAAGGAAGTCGCGGCGGCTGGTCCGGAAGATCGTGTTCCCGCGGCAATTGCGTTGGCTCATTGGTCTGCTTCCTTGTAGATGACTCTTCGGAGGCCCACTACCCCTGGCATCGGGGCCGCGACGGGCGGCTACTCGGCCGTCTCCTGCCCTTTCTGGTCGGTCTTCGGCTCGCCGCCGGGGAGCTTGCCCTCGGCGATCAACTCGCCGAAGGTGGGGGAGTCCTTGACCTTGGGATCGGACTTCAACTGGGCTACTTTATCCAGGGTCTTTCGGATCTTATCGCCGTTTTCCCTGTCCGTCTCCTTGTCGAGCAGCTTGGCCAGTTGCCTGCCGTAGACGTTGCGGTCCTTCTTCGACTTGCCTTCGTGGCACACGCTGCATTCGGCCTTGGCCACGGCCTCGGCAAACGCCCTCTCCTTCTCGTTGGCGGGTTTCTTCTTGACGTACTTGACCTCGAACTGGTCCTTGAACGGCTTGACGGCCCGGGCCGGAGCAGTGATCCAGAACATCGCAGCCACCGCAAACAAGCCGGCCATTCCCGACGGAAACGCTCTTCTCATTAGCGAGCCTCCCGAAAGGCGAACAAACCAGTGCCGGCGGACTCCCGGCCACGCGCGCACCGCCGCGTCCAGCGAAGCCTTAGAGTCCAGGTTTCGACGGAACCGTTGCCGCCGTCAGTTCAGCACGATCAACACGCACGATCGCGTACTTGTCGTCCTCATGAAATGGTCGAAACAACTCGGGGCGTGCGGTAATCCACTGCTTGACGCGCGCGTATCTGCGCAACGGGTTGGAATCCTCGTTCCGGGTCACCAGCAAAGTGACTTCCTGCCTTCGAGTGTATTGGAGGAAATATGAATCATCGGGAAGCCAGAGAGGCCTGCAAACCTCGAATTGTCGCCGTGATCCAAAAAACGGATAGTATCGATAATCGCAGACACAGAGGCGTTCGCTCCCCGGATCCAGCCGCGCAAGCGACGTGAAGAGGTCGACGTTGAAGTGGCTGTCGAAGTGGCGGGCGAATCCGTCGTGCCAACGGCCGGCAAGGCCGTGGCAGCACCAAACGGCCGCCGGAAAGGCACACAGGACGACGACGTATCCCAATGGGCGCTGGCAAGCTGAGGGCGACTTCAAGCAGAAGAAGAGAGCGGCGCTGCTCACAAACACGACCAGAGCGAGCAAGAACAGGTCGAGCGTAAAATGTTCCCGACTGTGATAAACGTGATAGGCCAACTGATATCCAACGCCAACGCTCCATAGTCCATAGATGCCGTTATGCAGCAGCCGGCTCGTCGTCTGCTGTGCCCCTGGCAAGCGGCTCCAGATCGTACGCGGTTTCGGCGTGGGTGATTTCCCAGTCCGCGAACGGCTGCCAGCGGTCAAGGCCTTCACCATGTCGTCCAGAACTATTGCTACTCCGACGGTTGACGTGCTCAGGAAACAAAGGCCGAAACGTACGGGGTGGTACTGCAATTTGAGCATGTTCATCATGCCGGGCACGGTTTCGACCACGTTGGGCGTCACGACGAACACGAGCCCCGAGAGTGCAATCACCAGTAGCAGCCAAACCCGCAATCTGCTTGCAGACGGCGCCCGATCGCGAATCATCAACGCGGACACGGCCAGCCACGTCAGCGTAACCGGCAGGAGGATGGTTGCCGCGAGCTGGCACGGGCCGGCCATCGTGGCCACTGCAGAGATGACCAATGGCCAGACTTCGGGGCGCCCGCTTCGGAGCAACGTGCTCGTGTGACTTCCAGGGCGGATCACGGCCCATAGGTCGGTGGACTCGGTGAACCCCATCGGATACAAAGGCGCCCCGGTCGCGCACGCATTACGAAGGTACCAGTAGCCGCCGAGAATCAGCGCACCAGCGATGCCCATCGCTGCTGCTCGGAGGGCGTCGCGCCGCCGACCGCAGGCAGCGAGCAGCGCGACGAGACCTATCCCTGCAACGGCGACGTACCCGAGGGCGTAATACTTCACACCCGTCAGCAGGCCCAACGTGACGGAAGCAAGAATCACGTCCGCCGGTTTGCGATACCGCGCATAGCGCACTCCGTAGACGAGCGTCGCCAAGAACAAGGCGGCAACGGCAACGTCGTTTTCGGCACTTACGAGTTGACGCAACATCGGTCGGGTCGTCACAATTGCCATGCCCGTCAGGTGACATAGCGGCCGCGACACACCACAAGCCGTGGCCAACTCGACGGCAGCGGCCGCCAGCAGGATCGCCGCCGGCAGGTTGCCGAGGGCGATCAGGTAATCGCCCGAGAAAGGCGCAACGAGCCACAGGCCCAAGACCTCGTTGTTACCCGGGCAGTACCAAAACGCACAATCCGGCACATAGAGAGTTCCCTCGCGCAGCCAGTGATCGACCAGGGGGATGTGGTACGCCAGAGAGTCCCAGTCCGTTGGAAAGGCGAGCACGCCGTGGAAAATGACGTGGGCCACGAAGAAGGCGCCCAAGAGCCCCCACGCAGCACCCCACCAGCGCTCGCGACGGGCACTTCGTCGAAGGAGGTCGCTGCTACGGGATTGTCCGCCAGTCGCCCACAGAACAGCCAGGGCCACAACACAGCTTGCGCACACGGTCGCCAAGAGCAGGGCTGGAGACAAGATGCCGAATGCGCCAAGGGCAAGCGTGTTGGCAACGACACAGGCCCAGCAGAGGGCAAGCACGTGGATGGTCGTCTGTCGCAGCCCGTCCCGTGGAAACAGCCGTCGGCTCCACAGCCAAGCGCTCGACAGCAGCAACAGATTTGCCACGAGCCAGACAACTCCTGCCACGGCGTCGTTCATGCCACCCTCACTGCCGGGAGCCGCTACGGCCTCTCTGTTCCCACGGCCGATACAGCCATAGCAGGAACCCACCCGTTACGCCAACGGCGATGATCAAGAGAAAAGCCACGAGCCAAACTCCCCAGCCTCCCGTCTCGGCCGGCTTCGCCGCTCCCGGCAGTTGGTCCGCACGTATCCGCAGGTCAACAAGGCGAACACTCAAACCGCAGGCAGCGTTGTTGGTACTCGCAGTAATACGCAACGGCTTAACGTCGTCGGGCCGAACCGAGACACGGTGTAGCTCCTCGAAGGTGTCACCTTCGCCCTCAGCGACCAGGAAACTCAGCTCGGAACCAGTCCGAGCCAATCGAAGTCGTCCCTTTTTTCCCGCGCCGCCGGCCAGCAGCTTCTGCTTGAAATCGCGTTTGCCATCTGGGGTGCGCTCATGGGCAAACTGGGTAACAAAGGCACTTCCTTTCTCGGGGCGCTCCAGGCAAGCCACGCTCATTGCCTGAGGCGGGTCGGAGCGAATTTGCCCCCAAATGCCCACCCCGGCGCCGACTCCGGAAGGCGGCTCGTCTGCCGATAGGATCTCGTAACCGACGGTGATCTCGAAGTCGCCGGAAATGGCGAACCGCGGCGAGACTCCCACCGCTGCTTTGTCCGGGCGGTTTGCGGACAACGTGATGCGCAGCCCCTGGGATTCACTGCCAGCCACCTGGGTTGCGTTTGGACCAAAGAGGTTCAAGACGGGGTTAATCTCCGAGCCGCCGCGGAAGTCCTCGTAGAACTCTTCCTCCATCTGCCCCGCCGATGCGAGGAGCACGGCGACGATGATCCCGCAATTCATGCTTGCACCTCGGAGTTTTGCGGCCAGAATGGTTGCCTTTCCGCACGACGAAAAGCCGCAAGGAAACGTCCCCACGGACTTTTCGTGGACGACCTTGCCAAGGCGAGGGCGCCCATCTCTCTTTCAAACTCCATGCCCACCTCCTACAAAGCCCGCTACGGCGATGGCGCAATGTCGCCCGCGTGTGGGGTCAACAGCGCGGAGAAGTCTTTCCAGGAGATCTCATACGCGATCTTGCGCACCGATCCGTCGCCGAACACGAAGTTCGCCGCGCCGGGGTGCGCCGAGCCCCAGTTGGTTTTGTAGTCGTTTCCGACGGCGTCCGGCATGACCGCCAGACCGCGGCGGGCCGTTCCACCGGCGCCGCCCAGGAAGAAAGGCTCATCCCAGTACCAGGAAGTCGCGGTTTGGACCGCAGGGTCGAATGCCTTCTCCCCGGCCAGAATCGTATTCGACAGGCCGTCCCTCATGCTGGCCAGCCTCTCCCAGCGCACGGCCGGGTCGCTGGGCAGCCGGGGCATGAGCAAGTTATTCCCGGCATAGTCACTTTTGCCCCAGGCCCAGCCGCCGCCATGGTAGTTGCCATACGCGTCGTCTGCCGGGACGTGCGCTTCCGCGGTTCGACGGCTCGGGCAGATGTACAGGGCCACGGGAACCGTCCAGCTTCGCGTATCGTAGACGTTTTGCTGCTCGACGAAAGGCAAGATCGAGAAGAGCCAGGAACCCGTCTGCTCCCAGGGAGGCCGCTTCGGATCACCCACGCCCCAATGGAACGTCTGGCCAGCGGCGAAGTCCTCGGTCGAGGGCGTGAAGGGACCACCGCCGGCGCCGGGTATCGTCTGTTCCCCGTCCCATCCGCCGTTATTGGGGAGGACGCCGTGGACGTCATTGTGCATCTGGAGCGCCAGACCCATCT
>Ga0307378_10005382_pt1 | contig 17855 bp, 15 predicted proteins | sample UN1MG_FD_202238 | JGI IMG/M metagenome (GOLD analysis project Ga0307378, IMG submission 202238) | Soil microbial communities from Risofladan, Vaasa, Finland - UN-1 | ecosystem: Environmental > Terrestrial > Soil > Coastal area > Acid sulfate soil | place: Finland: Risofladan, Vaasa | collected... | reverse complement strand
CTTTTTTCCTCTTCGACTGTGGGTTTTATCAGTACCCGATCTCCTAGTGGTTTTAATTCCTTAACGTTCATGCTCAGTAACCTCCTTTAATAATATTTGATATTTATAAATTAATTAGCACTCTCATAGTAAGAGTGCTAAAAATACCTTATATATAGTATATAAACTTCTTGGGAAAAGCAAACTTCTTTATCGGCCATATTTAGCCATTTACCGCGTTTTTTTATGATTATAAGCTATTTATTGATATTTTACTTCTATTTAATAGTTTATTCTCTCCAATGGTAATCTTGATACCGCATCCAGGTTTAAAGATGATTTTTTATTTTCTTTAAATTTATAATATCCTGCAGAAGCTACCATAGCTGCATTATCTGTACACAAAGAAATTGAAGGATAGAAAACCTTAATATTAAATAAATTTGCTTTTTCTTTAATCTCCCTTCTCAAAGAGGTATTGGCAGCAACTCCGCCAGCTAAAATAATCTGTTTAGCTTTAAATTGTAAAGCTGCCTTTATGGTCTTTTCTACCAAGACATCAATTACTGCTTGTTGGAAGGAAGCTAATGTATCTCTAACGGATATATTTTTATTCTCTTCTTTTAATTCCTTTATATAGTAGATTACTGCAGTTTTAAGACCACTAAAACTAAAATCGTAACTTTTATCATTTAAAAGGGGGCGAGGGAATTTAATTGAGGAAGGTTCTCCTTCTTTAGCTAATTTTTCAGTAATCGGCCCACCGGGGTAGCCCAAGTCCAGCACCTTTGCTATTTTATCAAAAACCTCTCCTGCTGCGTCATCTTTGGTCTGGCCTAATAATTCATACTCTCCAAAATGTCTTATATATACCAAAGATGTATGCCCGCCAGAAACAATTAAACAAACAAAAGGAGGTTTTATCTCATTATGCTCTAAAAAATTTGCATAAATGTGAGCTTCAAGGTGGTTTACTCCGATAAGCGGTATATTTTGAGCATAAGCCATGGCTTTAGCGACAGATAATCCCACTAATAGTGAACCTATTAAACCCGGGCCGTAAGTTACTGCTATTGCAGATAAATCAGTGATTTTTTCCCCTGATTCGTCCAGGGCTTTATCAATTACCGGAATAATGTACTCCATATGTTTACGTGAGGCTATTTCAGGGACTACTCCTCCATATTTTTGATGAATGCTAACCTGGGAAGCCACTACATTCGAAATAATCTTTTTCCCATCTTCTACAATAGCAGCTGCTGTTTCATCACAAGAAGTTTCGATTCCCAATATTAAATCTGACATATTTTTCCTTTCCTTTTTATAATTTCTTTTCCATAACCAAGGCATCTTCTTTTTCTTCTTGGTAATAATTTCTCAAAACCCTCATCACTTTATATCCATATTTTCTATACATATCCTGGGCAATACAATTTGATCTTCTTACCTCTAAAGATATTTTCTTAATTCTATGGGTAGCAGCTATTTTCTCAATAAACTTCAAAAATTTTTCTCCATAGCCCTTTCTACGCAATTTTTCGGTAATAGCAATATTGGTAATATGAAAACTTCTTCCTTTGTGCCAGAGACCAAGATATCCTACTACTTCATTATCTTCCTCTAATACGAAATATCTAGCGTATATATTTCGAGTTAATTCGCTAAAAAATAGGTCGTAGGTCCAGGGAAAGGGGAAAGATTGTTTCTCAATCTCCAATACTTTTTTTAAATCATCTATTTCCATGGGTCTGATAACTATTCCGGTAAAACTTTTGTTAATCATGGCTAATCACTTATATTTTTTCTCCCAAATAATTTCAGCCTCAGACTTCCTCAGATAAAAAGGAGAAAGCTTGGAGATATCATCTTCTTCCCCTTTTTTAAATTTATTTAAACCTAAAAAAGCAATACTAGTGGCCACCGGTAAATTTAATTGTGAATCGATAAACAAAGCATCATTGCCTATTTTTTCCTTAATAATATCTCGATATTTATTTATTCCATCTCCTAAGAAGATTATCTTTTCTTTTAAGGGAGAAAGCCGGACGAGCAGACTTTGAATTTCTTCACATTTATAATCCATAACCATATGCAAGCTATCCCCTCCCCGAAATACCACATCATAAATTTCATCTTTCTTAGATTCTAAAACGGGACATATTAAATAGGGAATTTCTTTTAAGGTGAATGCCATGGCATCTAAGGTAGGAATTCCTAATAAAGGCAAGGAACGAGCGTAACATAGCCCCTTTGCTACACATAAGCCAATGCGGAGTCCGGTAAAAGAACCTGGACCTATAGAAACCGCAATACCATTAATTTCTTCCATTTTTAAGTCTATCGTTTCTAACAAGTCTTTTATGGCAGGTACTAAAATGGAAGAGTGTTTCTTCTTTGAACCATTAATAGAATACTCTATAATAATATCTTCATCTTCAATTAAACCTAAATTACAAAACTTAGTAGAAGTATCAATCCCTAATATTTTCAATTCTGCTTAGCTCCTCTAAAAAATTATTAAATCTATCCCCTTGAGGAATAAAAGAAATTTTTCTTTGATAACGATCTTTAAATTTGATATCAATCTTTAAGTGTTCTTTGGGCAAAAAATGTTCAATCTTCTCAGCCCACTCAATAACTGTCAAACCTTCTCCGTAAAAATATTCCTCGTATCCCAATTCTAAAATATCTTCCGCCTTATCAAGTCGGAACAGGTCAAAATGATGGATAGGAATTTTGCCTTGATATTCATTTACGATAGTAAAAGAAGGGCTGGTGACATAATCTTTTACTTCTAGCCCCTGAGATATCCCTTGAATAAAACAGGTTTTACCTGCACCCAGTTCACCGTAGAAAGCGAATAAATCTCCCGGTTTGGCTAGTTTACTTACTTCTTTCCCTAAATTTTTCGTTTCTTCAGGACTTTTAGTAATAATAGTTAAATTCATCTTGATCTATTCACCAATTCTCCAATTAACCAATTAATTAATTCATCAATTAGATTTATTTCTTGGGCACATATAATATATCCAGCTTTTTTGACGATTATCTTTTGTACCGAATTTATTCAACTCGTCTTTTGTCATTATAGCAATTTTTCCCCTAACATGGTTTTAATCTTCCAGGGTTTTCCATCCTTAATAAATAATTTAGGTACTCGTTTTTTATCAGGCATGTGGACAATTTCATAGTTTATAGTTCCAATTTTTTCTGCTATTTCTTCTACGGATATTCCTTCCAGTCCCTGTCTTCCCCAAAGAACCACTTCGTCACCTATTTTCACCTGGGGAAGATTGGTAACATCTACCATACACTGGTCCATACACACCCGCCCGATTATAGGAAAACGCTTTCCTCTCACTAAAACTTCTCCTTGATTAGAAAGAAGCCGATTATAACCATCAGCATAACCTACAGGCAAAGAAGCAACTTTTATTTTTTTTCGATTGGTAGTATAAGTTCGGCCGTAGCTGATAGATTCTCCAGCAGATAATTCTTTTAAAAAAACTATTCGAGTTTTAAAACTATGAGCTGGAATCAATTTTACAGTCTTCTGCACCTCTCTTGAGGGATAAAGTCCGTATATAGAAATTCCTATCCTTACCAAATCTAACCACATATGTGGTAAATCAAGAAGGGTAGCACTGTTTCCTACATGTTTTACAGGAATTTTTATTCCCTCTTTTTCTAAAATAGTTAGGACTTCCATAAATTTTTTAAATTGTGCTTTAGTATAAGCCTTGTCTTTCTCGTCCGCAACTGAAAAGTGGGTAAAAATGCCTTCTATTTCCACATTTTTCAAAACCTTTACTTTTTTAATAAAATTTAAAACATGGTTAGGAAAAATTCCTATTCTCCCCATACCGGTATCTACCTTAAGATGAACTTTAACTACTTTGCCCTTTGTACACGCTGATTCAGAAAGTTTTTCTATCATTTCATATTCACTCACTGTAGGAGTTATATTATGTGATACCAATAATTCTGCTTGTTGCTTCAAGGTTAAACCAAGGACTAAAATAGGAGCAGTAATCCCGGTTTTACGGAGAAAAATACCTTCTTCTAAACGAGCGACCGCTAATCTGCTAGCTCCATTGTTTAAAGCTATTGAAGATGTTTCCAAAACATCATGCCCGTAAGCATTGCCTTTTAGTACCGCCATTAATTCTTTTTTTTCGCCTATTAATTCTTTAATATTTTTCACATTGTTTGCAATTGCATCAATATTTATTTCTACCCAGGTAGGGCCTAATAACTTTTTCATAGTTTAATTTTCCCTTCTTTTGTTTCGTATATCGTATAAAACGTAAAATGTAAAATACAAGAAAAAAATTTTGAATTTCAAATTATGATTTTTATCTTATCGCTTTAATTTATTGGTTTAATAAAGGGATGCCACACTCTGATAAAATTAGGATTCATAATGACAATTGGAGCGAATTACTTTTATTTCTCTAACGCAATACGATATACGATATACGATTTTAGTTATTCTGTATTCAAAAAAGCTTGAGGGATTTGAGATAAGATATCACTGGCTATCATACCTCTTTCTCCTTTAATGTCTCGAGCTAAATTACCGGCCAGACTATGGATGTAAACTCCTGCTATTGCTGCTGAAAAACTATCGGCCCCTTGAGCTATCAAACCACAAATTATTCCAGTTAGAACATCTCCTGTCCCCCCGGTAGCCATTCCTGAATTATCGCCAATATTGATATAGGCTTCTCCTTCTTTATTAACCACAATTGTTCTAGCTCCCTTTAAGACTACTATAATTCCAAATTCTTGAGCAATTTCTCTGGCAATATCTAATTGATTATCTAAAACATAATCTATGTCCTTATTTATTAATTTAGCCATTTCTCCTGGATGAGGAGTAATCACCAGAGGAACTTTGACCTTTTTCAATATGGTAGTATCCTTGCTTAAGGCATATATTGCATCGGCATCAACAACCAAAGGAATATTAGATTTTTCTATAATTTTTCTTACTAATTGTTGGGTCTCTAACTCTCGAGAAATGCCAGGACCTACCCCCAATACGGAAAAATCTTTCATTAATTTTAAAATTGTTTCTTCTGCCTCCTCTCCTAAAGACTGTTTTTTTGTTTCAGCAAGAGGGAGGGTCATAACTTCAGTTAATTTTACTTCCATTATTTGATTTAAACTTCGAGGAATTCCCAATACCACAATACCTGTTCCACTTCTCATAGCTGCATCACTGGCTAAATATGCTGCTCCAGTCATTCCAGCCGAACCAGCTAAGATTAAGACTTTACCGAAAGAACCTTTGTGGGAAGAGGTTGCACGTAAAGGCAAAAGCGATTTGACTATCTCTTGGGTTACCATATTAGTTTTTATTTTATCATTTTTTAAAAGATAAGAAGGTATACCAATGTCTTCAACCGTTACCTTTCCTGCATAATTTGTCCCAGGAAAGAGCATTAAACCAATTTTTGGCAGGGCTAAAGTAATAGTATGAGTTGCCTTTATACACGGTCCTACAATCTTTCCTGTATCTACATTTAAACCAGAAGGAACATCAATTGCAACTACTTCCTTACCTGCTAGATTAATCAAATTTATTATCTTAGCTTTTAAGCCAATCACTCTTCCTTGTAATCCGGTTCCCAATATAGCATCGATAATCAAATCAGAATTTTGTGTGGCTTTTTGTATTTCTTCTAGTTTTACTGTTTCTGCTTCGATTAATTCAACTCCCATTTTATCAATTATATTTAAATTTTCTCCTGCCTCACCTTTAATTTTATTAAAAGGAGTCAGAAGAAATACTTTTGCTTTCACTCCATAATCATAAAGGCGACGGGCAACTACAAAACCATCTCCACCATTATTGCCCGATCCAGAAAAGATGATAATCTTTTTTAATCTTAAGTCAGTATAAATATTTTTCAGGCTTTGAAATATTCTTAATCCCGCGTTTTCCATTAAAGCAAGACCAGATAGTTTATTTTCCTCTATTGCTTTGCGATCAATTTCTCTCATTTGCTGACTGGTAACTACCTTCATAAAATAACTCCCCTTAAATTAGTCGTTAGTATTATATCGTATCGAGTATCGCGCTAAGAAGATCCGAATTCAGGAATGGAGACACGATAATCATATTCAAAGAATAACAGCCTAGCCAGTTAACTCACTAACCAGCAAGTGGATGTGTACCATGTGATAAGTAACGTGTACTAAGTATATGTTTTTATAATTTCAGAAATTTAATCTTATTACTCATTACATATTACTTATTACTGTATTTTATACGAGATACGATTCACGAAATACGAGATACGAATTTGTTCCAGGTAACAAATTAACTAGCTAACTAAAAAGATACGAATCAGTATTAATTTTCACTTATCAAATAGACCCTCCAGGATTACTTGGGCAATAGCATATTCTTTGGCGTGAGAAATACTAACAAAATATTTGCTAACTCCTTTTGTTGAAGCGATAATTTTTAATTTTCCATATGTGTCTATGATGGGTTGCCCTAGTTCATCATTTTTTATTTCGATCTCTTTCCAGTTAGCCTCTCTTAATCCTAACCCCAATGCTTTTAATAATGCTTCTTTGGCAGCAAATTTTCCGGCATAAGATTGATATTTGTTGCCCTTCTTTTTTTCACAATATTCTTTCTCCAGGGAGGTAAATATCCTGAAAATAAAATTATCTCCCCACTTTTTAATTATTTTTTCTATTCTTTCTATTTTAACTAAATCTATTCCACAACCTATAATCAATAATATTATTCCTTTTTTTTATTACTTTTTAGCTGTAAATGAATAAGTATTTTTAAAACTCTCTATAATAAAAATTACCCTCTTTTATCTTTCCTTTTAGCCATTTTAATAAATATTTTTTAAGTATGCTTCTGCTAACGGGCGTTAAAAAAATAAAACCTAATATATCTGTAACAAAACCGGGAGTAAGAAGTAATATCCCTCCGGCCAGGATAATTGCTCCCTGAATTAAGCTGTCCCCTGGCATGATTCCCTCATTTACATCATTCTGAATCTTCCTTAAAATCATAAACCCTTGACTTTTTACCAGGTATGCTCCAATTATCCCGGTTAAGATGATTATGCCAATTGTAGTTAGACTCCCTATCTTCTTCCCCACTTCAATTAGAATATACAGTTCTGTTACTGGAACTATTACAAATAATATTAATAGTTTTGTAAAAAACATCGTTTGCTCCCATTCATTATTAATCCGATTATTTTAAGAAAGTCCGGTAATTAACCTTATTAAATACTAAAATCTTACTTAGGTAAATCCATTGTTCTTCAATCCATATATCTGATTTATATAATGTCTAAAATAAAAATCAAGGACGCATATATTCTTCTACTTCTTTCTGCATCTCCTTAGATACAACTATAAATTTCCCCTTTGCCTCGGTAAATAAAGTGCCATCTTCTGAACGAGCTTCCGCTTGAGCCTCAATCATTCTGCCTGAATCTTTAGTCATCTGTGCGACAAAGATAATTTTTTCACCTACCAGGGCTTTTTTTCTGTATTTGATATTAATTTCTACAGTCATAGTCATAACATCTTTAGTTATCAACGCAGTTCTGCTCATTACCTCATCTAAAATTGAAAATAATATTCCTCCGTGAACAATTCCTTTAAAGCCTTGATGTTTTGATTCGGGAATAAACTCCGCTCTAATTTTATCTTGATCCCTGAAAAAAGTGATATTTAAACCGATGGGATTATCTTTTCCACAGACAAAACATTTTTTATATCCTGGTAAAGCTTGCAAAAGTATAACCTCCCTGTGCTTGGTTATTTGGTTACCTGGTTAGTTGGTTACTTAGTTACGTAGCTTATCGCATAAACAAATAACTAACTGACCGACATCTTAACTTCTATTTTCTTCACGAGATATGATTCACGAAATACGAGATACGAATTTGTTCCGGGCAACCGGTAAACTGGCATCTTCACGATATACGACATATTATATACTATATACTAGTTAGTTAACTATTTCTTTAATCGCCTTTATGGTAGCATAAATATCTTCTTCACTTATTCCGTAATGAGTAACCAAACGAACTTTGGTAGGTGGTCGTGGTGAACCCAATATATTATATTCTGCTAATTTGGGTAAAAACTGGAAAGTGTCCATACTTGATTCCTGAAGGTCAAAATATACCATATTAGTCTGAATTGTCCCTAAATCAACTTTTATTCCACTTATATCAGCTAAACCTTTGCCTAAAATACGAGCATTTTTGTGGTCTTCTTTTAATCTATCTACCATTTTTTCAAGGGCAATTATACCGGATGCTGCCAAAATACCTGCCTGCCTCATCCCTCCACCCAGCATCTTTCTATTTTTACGTGCTCTTTGAATAAATTCCTTTGAACTGGCCAAAATCGAACCTACCGGAGCACTAAGACCTTTAGAAAGACATAACATAACTGAGTCAACATCTTTAGCGAGGAGAATAGGTTCGATATCTAAAGCTATAGCAGCATTAAATATCCGAGCTCCGTCTAAATGAACAGTAATATTTCGTTGATGAGCTAACTGACAGATTTCCTCGGTTACTTTAAGCGGGATAACTGTTCCACCTGCTCGATTATGAGTATTTTCTAAACAGATTAAAGTTGTCTTGGGGTAATGAAGATTTTCATCTCTTAATGTTTTCTTAATATCCTGAGGATTAAGAATTCCTTTATCTCCGACAATCAACCGAGGTATCACCCCCGCTACTGCTGACATGCCGCCCACCTCGTAATAATAAATATGGGAGTCCCTCTCTAAAATTACTTCATCTCCTCTTTGGCAATGAGTCAATACCGCAATAAGATTACCCATAGTGCCACTAGGCACAAACAATGCTTCCTCTTTTCCCAATTTTTTAGCAGCCAATTCTTCCAATCGATTAACTGTTGGATCTTCCTGGTAAACATCATCCCCAACATTAGCATTTTTCATTGCTTCTCTCATCTCATTCGTAGGCAAAGTAACTGTATCACTTCTTAAATCAATTTTTTTTAAATTAATTTTTTCTTTAAAAATACTAATAATTATCCACCTCCAAATAATACTCGTTAATTAGTTAACTGGGTTAGCTGGTTATCTAGTTTAAAACATTATTCTATTAATTAACCAACTAACTAAATTTCTCCGCTATACGATGTTTGTTAATAAATCATCAAATATTTATCCAATTCCCACTGGTGAACTCGAATTCGATAGTCTTCCCACTCTTCTTTCTTGGCCTCGATATAATTTTCTAAAATATGACTGGTTAAAGCAGATTTTACTACTTCATCCTTATTTAATTCTGACAAAGCTTCTTTCAAGGTAGAAGGCAAACTTTCAACACCCAGAGATTTTTTCTTCTCTTTACTCATGGTATAAATATTTTGACTTACCGGCTCTCCCGGATTAATTTGATTCTTAATTCCATCTATTCCTGCTTTTAGAATTACTGCAAAAGCTAAATAAGGATTACATGATGGATCTGGACTTCTCAGCTCAGCTCTGGCACCTTCTCCTCTTGCTGCAGGTACCCTGACTAAAGGGCTGCGATTTCTCTCTGACCAAGCAATATAAACCGGCGCTTCATAACCAGGAGTTAACCTCTTATAAGAATTTACTAAAGGATTGGTAATAGCGGTAAAACCTTTGGCATGTCTTAATAATCCACCGATAAAATATAAGGCTTCTTTACTCAGTTCATATTTTCCCTTTGGATCATAAAAGACATTCTTATTATTTTTAAATAGTGAAATATGAGTGTGCATACCAGAACCATTTATTCCGAAAACAGGCTTGGGCATGAAGGTAACATGTAAATTATGTTTTAGAGCTATGGTCTTACCGGTGAGTTTTAAAGTCATTATTCTATCGGCAGCAGTGAGAGCATCACAATACCTGAAATCAATCTCATGCTGACCGGGAGCAACTTCATGATGTGAGGCTTCAATCTCAAATCCCAATTTTTCCAAGGCTATTACCATATCCCTTCTCGCTTCTTCTCCTAAATCAACAGGTAAAAGATCAAAGTACCCTCCTCGGTCATGAGTCTTAGTGGTCGCTTCTCCTTCCTCATTTCTAAAAAATAAAAAGAATTCAACTTCTGGTCCAAGATTGGTAGAATATCCCATTTCTTCTACTTCTTTCAATACTTTCTTTAAATTATTCCGGGGACAACCATCAAAGGGAGAACCATCAGGATTATAAACATCGCAGGTAATTCGGGCTACATCTTTATCTTCTTCCCAGGGATTTACCGTGAAGGTGGAGTAATCTGGTTTTAAAAACATATCTGATTCTTCAATCCGCACAAAACCTTGGATAGAAGAGCCGTCGAACATAATCTCCCCATTAAGGGCTTTTTTCAGTTCTCTTACCGGAATTTCTACATTCTTAGGCATCCCCAAAATATCGGTAAATCTCAATCTTATAAATTTTACATTTAGCTCTTTAGCCTTATTTAAAATCATTTCTTTGGTCATTTTTTTCATTTATAGCTTCCTCCTCAAATTTTTTCTTAAATATATTTTTACAATTATACTCTTTATCTAATAATTTTACAAAATAGATTATTATTCGTATTGCGTATCGAGTATCATGTACTTCGTAAAGAAAAAGAAAGGATTCAGAAAAAAATAATATAGAAAAAGCAGGAAAATTACTATTCCTTTCTTTATCTTATTACCTAACTTACGTTTAGGTGAGCAATTATAGATAGACTACCATTCTTTCCTATTTTTATTCCACCGTAACACTTTTAGCTAAATTTCTCGGTTTATCTACATCGCATCCCAATTTATTAGCAACATGGTAGGCAAACAATTGCAAAGGTATAACTGATAAAATAGGATATAGTATATCCGAAGTTTTGGGAATATAGAATACCCTATCTACTATATTAACAATTTCTTTATCACCTTCTGTAGCAATGGCTAATACCATAGTCTCTCGAGCCTTAACTTCCTTTATATTATTGATCACTTTAGTATACACCTTATCCTTGGGCACGATTACTACTACCGGAAAAGTCTTATCCAAAAGAGCAATAGGGCCATGTTTCATCTCTCCTGCTGGATAACCTTCAGCGTGGATATAAGAAATCTCCTTAAGCTTTAAAGCCCCCTCTAAAGCAATAGGATAATTAATTCCTCGCCCCAGGTAAAGAAAATTATGAAATTTATAAAATTCTTCACTTAATTTAACAATCTCTGGGTCTTTAAGTAAAATAATCTCGACCATTTGGGGAATCTTTATTAACTCGGAAATTATTTTATTAATCTCTGACAAATCAAGAGTCTCTCTAACTTGAGCAAAATAGAGAGATAGTATGTAAAGGCACATTAGTTGACCAATAAAAGCTTTTGTGGTAGCCACACCTATTTCCGGACCTGCCTTAATATAGATTACACTATCTGCCTCCCGACTGATTGTGCTTCCCCTTACATTGGTAAGAGCCAATATATAAGAACCAGCTTCCCGGCAAGCTCTTAAAGCAGCTATGGTATCCGCAGTTTCTCCAGATTGAGATATCAGAATGGTTAAATCCTTTTTGCCCAGTAATATTTTTCTGTATCTAAATTCAGAACTATAATCCACTTCTACCGGAATACCGGTTAACTCCTCAAAAATATATTTACCTATTAAAGCTGTATAATAAGAAGACCCGCAAGCTAAAATAGATATCCTTTCTATTTCTTTAATTTTATCTAAAGGAAGAGATAGGTCGTTAAGTTCCAGTGCTTTTGTAGATAGATTAATTCTATCTTCTAAATTATTACGAATAACCATAGTTTCTTGAAAAATTTCTTTTAACATAAAATGTTTATATCCACTCTTTTCTGTCATCTCTTCATCCCAATCAATATTTACTACTTCTTTATGTAAAATTTTTCCTTCGGAATTGATTATCTCTACTCCGTCTTTAGTTATAGTAGCAATCTCCTTTTCCTCTAAGAAAATTACTCTATTGGTATACCCAAGCAAAGCGGGAATATCAGAAGCTAAAAACATCTCTCCTTCTCCTATTCCGATAATCAAGGGGCTCCCGCAACGTGAAGCGACAACTTTTTCCGGATCACGAGTAGAAATAACTCCGATAGCGTAAGAACCTTCTATTTCTTTTATAGATTCCTTTACCGCTAAAGCTAAATCATCTTGATAATTACTTTCTATTAAATGGGGAAGAACTTCGGTATCTGTTTCAGATATAAAGTTGTGCCCTTTCGAAATTAATCTTTCTCTTAAAAGCATATAGTTTTCTATAATACCATTATGCACTACCACTATCTCAGAATTGCATCCATTATGCGGATGTGCATTTAAGTTATTGGGCTTTCCATGGGTAGCCCACCTGGTATGCCCTAATCCTATATTACCTTCTGGGACACCTTTTTCTAATAAATTTTCTAATTTGGCTACCTTCCCTTTACATTTTACTATTTTAATTTTATTATCTTTGAACACAGCAATACCTGCAGAATCGTATCCCCTGTACTCTAATTTTTTTAATCCAGACATTAAAACTGGTACTGCTTCTTTTGAACCAATGTATCCAATTATTCCACACATTTTTTAATCCTTTCTTAAATTAAATATTTATTTTTAAAAACAAAAACCCCATTACTAATCCATCAAGGAAGGTAATAGGGTAATAATCATAAAAAATTCTAATACTGATGTAAAATAGAAAAAAATTATCTGTCATTTATTATTCTAAAAGAAGATTTTCAGGAATCCCTAAATAGATCCTAACCATAAAAACCTCTCTGTCCTTGCAATTACTCACAAGTTTTACAGGTTTTCTAAGGATTTGGCCAACCCAGGAGCATCCGCCGAATTTTCGATAAGCTCCTTCCTCGTCAACTTACCTTATTAAAAAAACTTAGTCCTTTAGATTAAGTAAGTTCTGGCGCTTGTATTCAATTTTTTAAATTTGTATTTCTTTATCGCCTTCCTTTACAGTTAGTTAGTTAGTTAGTTAGATAGATAGTTAGATAGTTAACTGGTTTAATATTAATTCACCAACTAACTAACCAAGTAACTAATTAACCAACTAACCAAATGTGCTATCAGCTATACGTTATAATGCACGATACACGATACGATTAAATATTTTCCTTTTCAATCACCTCTCTTAAATCCTGAGATATTTTCTCTAATTTATTTTTATCTTCCCCTTCTAATAATATCCTAATTAATGGTTCAGTACCAGAAGCTCGAACAAAAATTCTACCTTTTCCGTCAAGTTCCCCTTCTGTTTCTTTAATAAATTTTTTTATGCAAACATTTTTAAAGAATCGTTCTTTATCTTTAACCTCATAATTCAAAATAATCTGAGGATATTTTTCCATTACTGAAGTCAAATTAGATAGGGGTTTTTCTTCTTCCCGAAGAACCTTCATAAGTTGTAGAGAAGTTAACAATCCATCCCCGGTAGTACTATATTGCAAAAAAATAATATGACCTGATTGTTCCCCTCCCAATACTGTCTTAACTTTTTTCATCATTTCCAATACATAGCGGTCACCGATATTAGTTCTAATAACTTTTCCTCCTGCTTTTTCTATAGCCCTATCAAAGCCAATATTACTCATTAAGGTAGTTGCTACTGTTTTATTGGGCAACTGGGTTTTCTTGATAAGATTTAAAGCACAAATTGCCATTATTTGATCTCCATCTACAATGTTTCCCTTTTCATCTACGGCGATAACCCTATCTGCATCACCATCATAAGAAAAACCTAAATCTGCTTTTTGTCTTAAAACTTCTTCTCTTAAAGAAGCAGGATGTACCGAACCACAATTAAAATTTATATTAATACCGTTAGGTTTATCATTTATAGTAATTATCTCAGCTCCTAATTCTGTAAAAACACGGGGGGCAATCATAAAAGAGGCACCATTGGCACAATCTAAAACAATTTTATATCCCTTAAGTTTAAATTTTGGGGGAAGGGTATTTTTAATGTAATCAATATATCTTTCTATTGCTCCAGCTAATTCTTTTACCCTGCCAATATTTTCCTTGGTAGGCCATTCATCCTTTGAATGATTTTCAAAATATATTCTCTCTATCTCTTCTTCTTCTGAATCAGAAAACTTAAAACCATCCCCTCTAATATATTTAACGCCATTGTGATCGAAGGGATTATGAGAAGCAGAAATAACTATACCACAATTAGCATGGTAAGCTCTGGTTAGGTAAGCCACCACGGGGGTGGGTGCTATTCCTACCCTTAGGACATCTACGCCTGCTGAACATATTCCTGCTATTAAGGCGGCTTCTAACATATCCCCCGAAATTCGTGTATCCTTGCCGATTAATATCTTGGGGTCAGCCTTATCTTTGAATAAATATGCTCCGGTTCTTCCTATATGAAAAGCCACCTCAGCAGTTATGGGCTCTCTATTTGCAATCCCTCTTATCCCATCAGTTCCAAATAATTTTTTCATATATTACCTCTTTATTAGTCGTTAGTGAATGGTGAATAGTCGCTAGCATTAGTTAACCATTAGCTAGTTAGTTGGTTAACTGGTTGTTACAAAAAGACACGGCACGCCGTGCCTCTACTTTTCTTTTATAGGTGACAATGAATTGTGCCCTCTCTGTTTTACTGCCTTTTGTTTATCTTTCTAAGTAAACCTCTATTAAGTAGGGTTTGCCTTGGGATTACAGCAATACGCCCTTTCTTTGACGGTTATCTTTTGTAGGGGTCGTAATTTATTCGATCCGTTTTACCCTACTCCTAAATTCCGGTTTTCTTTACGCGATACGCGATACGCAATACGCGATACGAATTACTATTCACTATTTATTAATCAACACCGTTACTTCTTCTGGCTCAACTTTAATTAAAGAAATCCCTTCGGGAAGATCTACTTGAACTTTTACCTTCTGTTCTACCTTAAAATCATCCGTAAATTTCACAAAGGCTTTTATATCTTCTGCTTTTAATTTGTCAACTAGAATATTTTTTCCTTCAACGGTGATATCAACTACTTCGGGTTTTATTTCACAAGATACAAAGGGAGATAAATTCTGAGGTACAACTGAAATATTTTTTAAGATTTTCTGGATTATGGTTTCCTTAACTTGTATGGTTACCTCTATTAGTTCAACCTCACCGTTCACTATATTTAATCCTTCTTCTAAGGCAGGTGGGACTTTCACTGAAAGAGTCTTTGTAATTCCACTTACATCGATGGGAATAGTCTCTAAAAATTCAATATTACTTATTTTAGGATAATTACCAAAAATCTTTATCTCATCGGGATTAGATAATATTTCAGAAATATAATAACCCGGAGCTGGTTTACCGATTATTTTTGGTTTTACTGTTAATTGCTTTTCGGGATACCCACGAGTCAAAGAAATTGATACTTCTACTATATCCGGTTCAATCTTTACTTCTTTAATTTCATTTCCGTTTACATCAACTGCTTTTACTTTTAGTTTTCTGCTCAGATCTTCCTTTATTCCGGAAATATCAATAGCACAAATTATCTGTTTTATGTTTTCTAATACACTCTGAGCACCAATTATCTTAACCTTAGAAGGATTAAATTGGGGTTCGTCAGTTAAAGAATATCCTTTTTCGGGAACCCCTATTAAACTATATTGAACTTCAACCCCTTTAGTTAAAACTTTTTCAACTTCAACTTTTATTTCTGAAGGAATAATTCTGGTGATCTGTGTTTTCTTGGGAGGTGCAACTTCTACCTTCAATTTATATAAGCCTTCTTTGCTAATTTCAGAGAAATTTACTATTCCGTTAACCTGATGAGAAGAAATGTTATTTATTATATTTTTAGGCCCTTTAATTCCTACACTTACATTTACGGGAAACTCTTTTATCACTAAGTCTTCGCCGAGATTAATTTGTGTAAGAGGTATATCGATAAAATTCTCCACCATGGGGTTCTCCCCACCTGCTATATACAACCATAGAATAATCGCTAAAAATAAGGAGAGTAATTTGATATCGATATTTTTTAAAAACCAATTTTTTAATTCTTTCATTTTTTCTCATCCTCTGTCGGCCAAAAACCAAATTCAGAGATTGTCTTAGGTTGATATAGATGCGTTAACATCTTTTTTAATCCCTGGGGTTCCATAGGTCGAGTAATCTTTCCATCTAAAGCAATTGATATATTTCCTGTCTCTTCTGATACTGTAATTATTAAAGCATCTGTCTGTTCACTTAACCCCAAGGCTGCTCTATGTCGGGTACCTAAAGATTTACTAATATCCATTCTCTCGCTTAGCGGTAAAATACAATTCGCCCCTGCAATTTTATTCCCTCTAATAATTACAGCTCCATCGTGTAAAGGAGAGTCGGGCATAAATATAGAATATAATAATTCAGGAGAAAATTCACTATTTAAAATAATACCAGTTTCTAAAATATCTTTTAAACCAACCTCTCTCTCTAAAACCACCAAAGCTCCTTTATGTTTGCTAGAAAGCATTGGCATAACCATAACCAATCCATTTATTAATTGTTCAATTTTTTTATCAACTTCCTTATGCAGAAAGGAGGTATTTATAAAAAATCCTCTTTTCCCCATCTTTAATAATCCTCTTCTTATTTCTGGTTGGAATATTATAGGCAGGGCGACAACCATCATAGCCATGGTTCCTTTTAGAAGCCAATTAATAGTTCTAAGGCCAAGCTGATCAGCAATAAAAGAAACAATAAAAAGAATAACTAATCCTTTGATTAATTGTACTGCCGGGGTATCTTTGATTAAAAGAATTACGTGATAGGAAATAAAAGCAATGATTAATATGTCTATAAGATCTAAAATGCTGAAAGAGATTGGCACTTGATTCTCTCCTTTTTACTTATTTAAAAATTTAAAAGCCAATAAATTAGTCGCTAGTGAATAGTCGTTAGCACATGGTTAGCGTACAGCGTTTAGCATATAGTATCATAAACAGAATGCTTGTTGTGTATTTTACGATGTTTTAGTTTCGAATTTATTCAAGTTGAAACAGGTTTGATAAATCAAAACCGTACTTATTACCAATCAATATCTGTTGGATAGTTAAAAGTTTATACGGTTAATTAGTTAACTGCTTTGTACTGATTTATTAACTAACTAACCAGGTAACCAACTAACTATATAACCAGATGTATACGCTCTCCGCTAAACGCTTTACGCTAGTTTGGACGAGATACGATTCACAAGACACGAGATACGAATTAGGACTTATGGAGAAAAGTAAATTACTATACCATATAACTATTTTTTAAAGCAATCTTTATATAATTAGCTAATCTTGTATTTATCCAATTAAATAAAAAGTTTTTTCTTATTACAATTATAAAGTTATTTCGCCTTTTAATCAAATCAAATTAGTTGTTATTGAATAGTCGCAAGACAGGCGTTCCCCGTTTTCACGAGGACAAGCCCACCTGTATATTAATTCATTACAAGGGCCAATAACTGATAACTAAAAACTGTCAACTGATTCCTTTTATCTAAAAACTATAAACTATAAACTAAAAACTGTGAACTTGCACCTTATGTCTCGCATCTTGTAACTTGTATTTACACTAAATACTATTCACTATTCACAAACGATTAATCGAATTATATTTATAAGAGTAAAGCTAAGACGCCTTTTTGAGCATGTAACCTATTTTCTGCCTGGTCAATTACTACAGAATGAGGACCATCTATAACTTCATCAGTAATCTCTTCCCCACGATGAGCAGGCAGGCAATGTAATATTATTACATCATCTTTTGCTTTATTTACTAAATCTTGATTTATTTGATAAGGCTTAAACACATCTTTTCTAATTTCACTCTCTTTTTCAAATCCCATGCTGGTCCAAACATCGGTATATATGACAT
>Ga0307378_10005381_pt1 | contig 17856 bp, 14 predicted proteins | sample UN1MG_FD_202238 | JGI IMG/M metagenome (GOLD analysis project Ga0307378, IMG submission 202238) | Soil microbial communities from Risofladan, Vaasa, Finland - UN-1 | ecosystem: Environmental > Terrestrial > Soil > Coastal area > Acid sulfate soil | place: Finland: Risofladan, Vaasa | collected... | reverse complement strand
GCTTCGGCGAGGGAGAGCATGTGGGTTACGGCCCGCTTGATCTGGTCTTTGCTGGCACGGCCGGAGCCGGTCAGGGCCTGCTTCACCTCGGCGGGGGACACCTCCAGCACCCGGGCTCCGGTCTGATCGGCGGCCAGGCAGATGACGCCCCGCACGTGGCCCATGAGAATGGCGGTCCGGGGAAATCGGTACTCCGAGTAGAGGCCCTCGAGGACGGTCACCTCCGGCCGCCACCGGGCGACGACAGAGGTGAGCTCGTCGTAGATCGCCCGGACTCGCGTCTCCAGCGCCTGTTTGCTCGGGCTTGTCGCGCAGCCGGCCGCCCGGACCCGAGGCTGTCCGTTGCCGGCCTCCAGGACGGCGTAGCCGGTTGCGGTGAGGCCTGGGTCAACGCCAAGGACGATCATAGGAATGGGCTCCGCATCGCCGCCTCCGGCCGGCGCTTACAGGATAATACCACGCCGGCGGAGGGTGCTCACACCCCGGGGGGAGGCGGTTGGGCAATCGCGGCCGCCATCACTGGGACTGCCGGGCCTGCTCCGAGAGCTTCTTCAGCGTCTGCTCCAGTTGGTCCAGCCGCTCCCGCGCTTCCCTGAGCTGCCGGTCGGCCTGCCGGGCAAGCTCCTCGACCTGGGGCGCGACCGTGGTCACCGCGGCGGGGACTGCTTCCGGGGGCGCTTCCGCCTCCGCCGCAACCGGTGCGATCGCGGCGAAGACGGCCGGCTCCAGCGCCTCCAGCCGCGGAGGCTTCTCCCCGAGCAGGCTTTCGAGGGCAAGCGAAAGGGTCGACTCCATGACGACGCGGCCGTCCCCGCGCGCCAGCACCACCCGCTTGAGCTCCGGAATGGGGCTTTGGGCGGCCTTGAGGTAGATCGGCTCGACGTACATGATGGCGTTGTCGAGGGGCATCACGAGGAGATTGCCGCGGATCACGGAGGAGCCTTGCTGGTTCCAAAGGCTGATCTTCTCGCTGATCTCCGGGGCCTGGCTGATGGAGGCCTCGATCTGGATGGGGCCCCAGATCTGCTCCGTCTTGGGGAAGTTGTAGAGCAGGAGCCTTCCGTAGTCGTCGCCGTCGGAGCGCGCCGCCAGCCAGGCCACCATGTTCGGCTTTTCCTGCGGCGTGAAGGGAAGCATGAGCAGGAACTCCGGCTTGTCCTCGTTGGGAAGCTTCACGATGGCGTAGTAGGCCTGCATGGTTTCGCCCTGCGTCTCCGGGGTCCGGCCGATGAGGCTGCGGGCTGAGGGTCCGACCGACTTGGGGGCCTCCCGGGCGATCTCCCACTTCTCGATGCGGTTATAGAACGTCCGCGGGTCCGTCATGTGGTAGACGACCAGGCGGGCGCTCTGCGTGTTGAAGAGGGCCTCCGGATAGCGAATGTGCTCGATCAGGTCGGACGGCATCTCTTGCAGCGGTTTGAACAGTCCGGGGAACACTGTCTGGTAAGTGCGGATGATGGGATCCGCCGGATCTGCAACGAAGAACATCACCGTGCCGTTGTAGGCGTCGGTCACGACCTTCACCGAGTTGCGAACGTAGTTGAAGCTCCCGGTGGAGCTGGCGAGCCGCTCCGAATAGGGATACATGTCGGTCGTCGTGTAGGCGTCCTGGATCCAGTACAGCCGTCCGTTCTTGGCGGCGACGATGTAGGGGTCGCCGTCGTAGGAGAGGAAGGGGGCGATGTCCCGCGCTCGCCGCCCGATGTTGCGCCCCCACATGATGCGGCTGTCTTTCGTGATGATCGTCGAGATGACGATGTTGACGTCCTTGAACCGGATGGAGGTCGCCAGGCGGGGGAGTGCGGAGCCGATGGGAACGCCGCCCGTGCCCTGATAGCGGACCTTCGCCATGCGGTTGATGGCGGGAAGCGGGTAGTCGTTCTCCTCCTCAGTGGTCCCCACGACGACGTAGTCGTCGGTGAGCTCGCCATAGTAGACGGCCGGCTGGGCGATCTGGATGTCATGGGAGGACTCGGGCGGGATGTTTTTGAGGACGAGGTTGGGGAGCCCCGACTGGATGACATCGCTGACAGGCGCCATGACCACGCCGTAGCCGTGGGTGTTGAAGATGCGCTCGTTCTGCCACCCCTTCTCCGGAAGCCCCGGCACGGAGAGCTCGCGCGCGGCGAGCATGACCTGCCGGTACTCGCCATCGATCCAGTACCGGTCTATGTCAACCGAGTTGAACCGGTAGTAGGGCCAGAGCGCCTGCTGCTGCTGGAAGGTATCGAGCAAGGGCCGGTAGTCCCAGAGCCGCAGGTTCTCGACGGTCTCGACGTTGTTGCGCACCGCCTCCATGTCGAGGAGGGCCACCCTCCGCACTGTCCGCTGCTCCGCCTGGTCGAGGCCGAAGCCCTGCCGCGTGAAGGCGATGGTGTGGGCGATGTACTCCTTCTCCCGCTCGAACTCGTTGGGGATCACCTGCAGCCGCTGGACGACCGATGGATAGACGCTGTTGAGCAGCAGGGAGCTGAGGGCCAGAAAGCCGATGCCGGCGAGCGGCAGCCAAAGCCCGCGCACGAAGATGTTGACGAGCACGAGCCCGGCGCAGGCGAGGGCGATGACGAAGAGGACATTGTAGGCGAGCAACTGGGCGTGGACATCCGTGTAGCTGGCGCCGAAGGTGGCGCCGCGCGGGGAATAGAGCAGCAGGAAAGCATCGAGGCGATAGCCGAAGGCCTTGAAGACGAGGATGAGGCCGAGCAGAACCGAGAGATGGGACTTGACGTGCGGAGCAAAGGCGGGCACGCCCCGGAGCACGCGGATGGCTTTGTCGAAGTAGTGGGCGGCGGCCGACAGCAGGAAGACCGCGATGAGCACCCAGTAGCCGAACGCCCACAGGTAGTACCAGAACGGAAGCCGGAAGACATAGAAGCTCACGTCGCGGCCGAAGATCGGGTCTGTGACGCCGAAGGAGAGTCCTTCGCGGAAGAGGAGGTACTTGTTCCACTGTGCGGCCGCGCCGACCCCCACCGCGTACGCGACTACCAGCGTGAACAGGGCCAGGGCGAAGTAGAGATAGCGGCCGGCGAAGTACTCCATCACCTCCGCTATGCGCTGGCGGAGGGCGCGCTCTTCGTCGTACCAGAGCGTGCGATGGGCGAAGCGACGGGCGAGTTCGACGTTGCCGATGACGATGACGAAGAACACGGTTCCGAAGATCGCCCCGAGGCCGAGCTTGGTCCCGAGGATCTTCCAGAAGACATCGGGGAAGCGAACGTCGAACTTGAACCACAGCCACTGGGTGTAGATGTGCAGCAGTTCGGGGAGCCACCAGAGGACCGCGATGACGAGGAATGCCACGAGCGACCAGCGCGCGACACGCCGTCTCAGGCGTCGCCCTCCGAAATCCGTACTCACTATCCCCATCCACGCCCTCCTGTCTCCCCCGCTGCGGCTGTCTACCGCTTCGCCGGGACCGGACTGGGCTCCTTTCCTCGCCTGGGGCACCCGGCGACAAACACCTATAGAGTTTCTTGCCTTATGGTTAGGAGCACCCATAATGCAAGAAACTCTACCGCGCACGGCGTGAGGCTCACACAGCAGATTCTCCTGCATTACGGTCGTAACCGTAATGCAGGAGAATCCGTATCTGCTTGACACTCGAATCAGCGGGCCGATATACTGGTGCGACAGCGGGGGAAAGGGCACCGGCTCTTCGCCCGCTTTCGGCCGTCACTCAGGCATCGGGGATTTCGTCAGCAAGCACGGCGGCAGGAGGCAGCGTGTGGCTAGCGGTGAGATTGTTCTTCAGACCGACGGACTGACGAAGGTGTATCGCTCTCTCTTCACCCCGGTCGGGGTGAAGGCCGTAGACGATCTGAACCTCTCGGTCCGCCGGGGAGAGACGTACTCGATAGTCGGGCCCAATGGATCGGGCAAGACGACGACGCTGAAGATCCTTCTGGGTCTGATCTTCCCTACGGCCGGCAGTGCGACGATCTTCGACAAGAGCATCGCCGACCTCTCGGTACGGGGGCAAATCGGGTTTCTGCCGGAGGACGCCTACCTCTATGACGTCTTCAACGGGGAAGAGCTGCTGGACTTCTACGCCGGGCTTTTCGGGTACTCGAAGCGGCGGCGCAAGGAGCTGGTGGACGAGCTGCTCTCGCTCGTGGGCATGCAGGCCAACCGCAAAGTGCCGTTCCGAGAGTGCTCTAAGGGGATGAGGCAGCGGCTCGCTCTCGCCCAAGCTCTCGTGAACGACCCCGAGCTGCTGATCCTGGATGAGCCGACCTCCGGTCTCGACCCCGCCGGGCGCCACCAGATGACGAGGCTCATTCTGGAGCTGAAGCGTCGAGGGAAGACCATCCTGCTCTGCTCTCACTTCCTGGCCGAGGTGGAGGAGGTGTGCGACCGGGTCGGGATCATGTACCGGGGCCGACTCGTGGCGGAGGGCACGCTGAGCGAGCTTGCGGGAGAGCCAACCGAGATCGTTGTAACCACCAGCGGTATCGATGCGATGCGGGCCGAGCAGATCACGTCTCACTCGGGGGTGCTCGGCATGGACGACGGCGTGGTTCGCATCGGCCATGAATCAGCCGGTGAACTGTGGTCAGTTCTCGAAACGATACATCGGGCCGGGGGCAAGATCCTCGAGGTCCGCCGTCCGCGGCCGAGCCTCCAGGACGTTTTCGTGAGGGCGATTCGGCAGGACGCCCCGGAGGAAGCACAGTGAATCCGCAACTCGCTTTCCTTATCGGTCTCTTCATCGTCATTGTCGCGTTGGTGCTCACGCGCAGGCAGTGGGCTCCGGCGGCGGTGCATGCGGTGCCCTCGGTGTGGCGGATCGCGAAGATCACGGTGGCGGAGGCGCGCCGACGCCGGGTGATTCAGGCCGTCGTGATCCTGGTGGTGCTTATCCTGATATCCATGACGTTCTTCTCGTACCTGAGCCCCCAGGAGCAATCCCGCATGCTGATTTCGGGGGGGCTCGCCGCGATTACGGTCTTCGGCATCCTGCTCGCCATCTTCATCGCCGCGTTCCTGATCCCGCAGGAGCTGGAGAGCCGGACCGTGTATGCGATTCTCGCCAAGCCCGTGCGGCGGTTCGAGTTCGTGCTCGGCAAGTACGTCGGGGCCCTGATCATCCTCGCCGCGATCGTCGCCACGATGACCGTGGTGCTCGTCGGGGTGCTGATGCTGCAGGACAGTCTCGTCCAGGATCTGCCCGACTCGGCCTTCAACCCCAATCTCAAAGGGGTCGTGTTCGCGGCGATCATGAACTACTTCGCCATTGCGGTGCTTACGGGCCTGATCATCCTCATTTCGACGGTGGCGTCGACCACTATGACCGTCATCAGCGCCTTCATCATCTGGGCGGTGGGGAGCCTTCAGAGCACGATCAGCGATCTGGCGGCTCACGCGGAGCTGCCCGTGACGAAGGCGCTGCTCACGGTGGTGTATCTCATCGTGCCGAAGCTGGAGAACTTCGACTTTCGTAACGAAGTGTCGAATTTCGTGCCGATCAGCTACGGGACCGGTTGGGAGGCGGTGATCCAGGGGATTGGGTATACTGCTGTGGTGCTGATTCTGGCGTCGATCTTCTTCAACGATCGGCAGGTGTAGCTCGAAATGAGTTCCGGGAGAAGCCGCAAGCTGATTCTGGGGTTCCTCATGGTGGGGATCCTGCTCATGCTCGTGCCTGTCCAGGACAGGATTCATCGGGCGCGCCCCCAGGTCTTCGATCCGGACAGGAAGATCAAGCGGGTGAGCGCGATCAGCGTCGGGCCCACGCCCGCGGTGATAGCCGCCCTCGGTGGGTTCCGCACCGTCGCCGCCGACCTGCTGTGGCTGAAGGCGGAGCGGGTGTGGGACGGCGGCTCGTGGTGGGCCATGCTGCCGATCTTGGACGCCGTGACCGAGCTCGACCCTCAGTTCGTCCTCGCCTGGCAAGTTTATGGGTGGCACGCGGCCTACAATCTGCACGCCGAGTCCGAGACCATCGTGGACAAGCGCTATTGGCTGGACCGCGGCGTCACTATCCTCGAGAAGGCGGTGGAGGCCAACCCCGATAACTGGGAGATGATCTTCGAGCTGGGGTGGACCCTCTATGACCGCGCCCACGAGCCGTGGCGGGCCTCGGAGTACTTCTACAGGGCGGATCAGTTTCCGGGGGCCAAGTCCTACGTGAGTCGTCTCTACTACCGCTGCTTCGAGGGAGTGCTGGACTTCGAGCGCCTGTTTCCGGCTCTCGAATACGCCAAGGGCCGCCATACCGATCCGAACGTCAGCGACGACGTGCAGCATCAGGTGATCGCGAACCGCGACTACGACTGGTGGGTGCAGCACAAGGATGATCCCCAGGAGCACCGCCGGCAGATCGTCCTGGAGAACACGAAGCGGGCGGAGCGCTCGGTGCCCTTCTATCTCTATCCGGACGATCCCTACTGGCAGGTGTGTCCGATCTGCGGTCTTCCCAGCCCCAAGGGCAGCGACGTCTGCTCCGTCTGCGGTGCGCCAGTGAAGCAGTTGTCCGAGCGAGCCGGGCGGCCTTCGCCGGCGAGCATCCCGCCGGATCGCACAGAGCTGTAGTCTTCGACGCGGGCGGCCGCAGGGAACGTCTTCTTCGCTCAGTCTCGGCCCTGACATCGGCCGGGGGGAATGAGTGTCCGAGCCCACGACCAGCCAGGGATCGCATATCGGCACCGACGAGGCCGGCAAGGGGGACTACTTCGGTCCGCTCGCGGTCGCTGCCGTCTACGCCGATACGCTCGCCCTCGAGCGGCTGCCTCAGGCCGGTGTCAAGGACTCGAAGCGCATTTCGAGCGTGCGAAGACTGTGGGAGCTGGAGAAGGCGGTCAAGCAAATCTGCCCCGCGTTCGAAGTTGTTCTCATCTTGCCCACGCGCTATAACGAGCTGATCGAGAAGACCGGGAACCTCAACCGCCTGCTCGCCTGGGCTCATGCCCGCGCCATCGAGAACGTGCTGGAGAAGAAGCCGGACTGTCCGCTCGCGGTCACGGATCAGTTTGGGGACGAGAGCTATCTGAGGCAATCGCTGATGACGCGCGGTCGCGGGATCCGGCTCCTGCAGCGAGTTCGCGCCGAGGACGACCCCGCCGTCGGCGCCGCCTCCACCCTCGCCCGCGCCGCCTTCGTGCGCTCGCTCGAGCGGCTCTCCGCCGAGACCGGCATCACCCTGCCCCGCGGCGCGGCTCACGTCGTTCCCACGGCCCGGCAGATCTACGACACGGGTGGCGAGGAGCTGCTGCGCCGCGTCGCCAAGTGGCACTTCAAGACGACGAAGCAGGTCGTGGGCTGAGGGCGGGGGCCCGCCGCCGCGGTCCCCGGGGGCGAGTCATCAGAGGCCGGCAGCGACGCTCCTGGCTCCAGCAATGCCGCCGAGGGTGAGCAGGGACACGACTATCCCGGCGATGACGATGCCCGCGTAGATGGAGGCGATCGCTCGGCCGCGGTGGACGCCGAGGAGGATGGCGATGAGCGTCGCCGTCCAGGCGCCGCTCACCGGCAGCGGTATGGCGGTGAAGAACATGAGCCCGAGCGGCCCCCACCGGTTGACCTGCTCCGCTTTCCGGCGCGCCCGCTCGAACAGCCAATGGAAGAGCCGGTCCGCCAGCCGGTTCCCATAGAGCCACTTCGTGATCGGCTCCAGGAACAGCAGCAGCGGTGTGACCGAGGCGATGTTTCCGAGGAAGCCGTAGAGGAGGACGCGCCAGAGGGGCAGCTCCAGGAGGATCCCGGCGATGACGCCGCCCCGGATCTCGAAGATGGGCAGGGCGGAGATGATGAAGACGACGTACTCCCGGCGGATGCCCTGAAGCGCCTCAAGGGTCGCTCGGAGCAGGTCGTTCATGGCGAGGCCGCCCATCCGTCGGGGGCGCTCGCGAGGAACCGCTCTCCCACCCACTCGGGGATGCCCACGCTGCCGATTGCGATGGGGCGATCCGAGTGAGGCCCGTGCGAATCGCTGCCACCCGTGACGAGCAGATCTCTCGCCTTCGCTATTTCGAGAATCAGCGCTACGCGCTTCTCGTCATGGTCGGAGTGGAATGCCTCCACGCCCGCCATTCCCATGTCGATGATTTCCTCGATCCTGCGACGAGACCCCAGCTTCCCCGGGTGGGCCAGGACGGGAATGCCGCCCGCGCGGCGAATTGCTTCCGCCGCTTCGGCGGGACTGAGTCGTTCCCGGCCGACGTATCCCGGCTTGCCTCTGGCGAGATACCTCCCGAATGCTTCGCTCTCGGAGGCGACATGTCCGGCCTCGAGGAGGGCCTTCGCGATGTGGGGCCGTCCGACGGAGCCGTCTCCCGCGATCTGCTTGACGCGGCCCAAGTCTATCGGCGCTCCGAGCTCCCGCAGACGGGCCACGATGCGCTCATTGCGGCCGTCGCGGGCGCCGCGCAGCGTGCGGAGAACGGCCTGGAGCGGCTCGTCGGCGAGGCCCACGAAGTACCCGAGAACGTGGATCTCGTGCTCCTCGGCTCCCACGCTCAGCTCGACGCTCGGGATGAGAGTCAGCCCGGCCTCCGCGGCCGCTTCCTGCGCCGGGGGGATTCCCTCCGTCGTGTCGTGGTCTGCGATCCCCAGCAGCCAAACGCCGCGCGCGGCGGCCTCGGCGACGACCTCCGCGGGAGAGAGGGTTCCGTCCGAAGCGCTCGTGTGGACGTGGAGGTCGATGCTGCGCGGCATCAAAGGGGACCCCCAGATGGGAGACGGAGAGGCCTCACGGCAGGATCTCGCCCTCGATGGTAATTCTTTCGGGCCCTTCGAGGTTCGCCGCCGCGATGTGGGCTACTAACTTCACCTGGCACGGCTCCGTCGCCGTAAAGTGGAACTGCACGGACCCGATTTCGCCGGGCTCCAGATAGCCCACCCAACCGCAGGTGGAGGTTCGGGAGGCTTCCACGAGGGCGTCCGGGGGCTCGGTCCACTCGCAGACGATCCTCCGCATGCCCGGTCCGCCGATGAAGACCTGGACATTTTCCGCCGGGTAGTCGGCCTCGTTGCGGACAAGGACTTTGACGTCGAGGCCGGTGTTGCGCGTTGCATCGGACGAGGTGCTCACGCTCGCGCGGAGGAGCACCGGCGGGGCGGGCCTGGTGGCCGCCTCGTAGGCGCGAACGACGCCGAAGAGACCGAGGGCCGCCAACACGGTCGCGAGCAGCGCGGTTCGCAGAATGCGCCAGCCCCGGGCGCGCGCCGGAGGTCCCGATAGGAGGGAGGTGAAGTCCGGGCAGTTCAGCGATTCCGTAGCATCGACGATCCGCAGCCAGTCCGGCCGGGATGGGTGGGTGCAGTCCATCATGCGGGCGTCGTAGTAGGTGCAGTATCGGCATGCAGTCAGCCACTCGTGGCAGTTGAAGCATCGTGCCAGCTTCCGCTGGCCGTCGGGGTTGATCGTCCCACAGCTCGGACAGCATACAGTCGCCACGGCCTCGCTTCCGCTGCCCGGCAGAGGCCGGGCATCCAGTCGGTCGGACAGGCCCAGCTGCGCCGCCCCCAACTATCACGCCCACACCCGCCAGCGCGAGTATAAGAGCCGCGTTCCGAATGTGTCAAGGCGGAGGGCCGGGGTCACGGCCTGGCGGCGGCCTGCGGCGCCACCCGGCGCGGGGGACTGTCACACCTTGTCGAAGGTCTCCGCGACCTGGCGGGCGAGGTTCAGATCGGCGAGCTTGTCGACGTCGAAGCCGAGTTCGGCGTAGGGGCTGATGACGGCGGCGACGCGTCCCCCGATGATCTCGCCGGCGCGCGCCTCCAGGTCGGCCAACGTGAGGCGATGGGTGAGCAGGCCGAAGATGAAAGCGAGCCCGAACATCGAGGCGAGCTTGATGGGGTTCTTGCGGGCGGCGAAGAGCTGCTGGATGAGAGGCCGCCGCTCCTGGATGAACGAGCGCGCCATGACCACGCCGTTGCCGCCGGTGAAGGTTCCCTCCCGCAGCGTGACATAGGTGCGCTTTCCCCCGGGGAAGGCGCGCTCGCAGGAGTCCTTGGCGATGATCGGGTAGACGACATCGGCCCGCACCGCCTCTGCCTGTTGCGCCAGGTCGTTGACAGCCGCCGGCGTCAGGAGAGGAAGATCCCCCGTGATGATGAGGACGGAGTCCACCTCCGGGGAGGCGGCGGCGACGCCGTTGGCGATGTTATCGACGAAGGATTCACCGGCCGCCACCCGCACGTCCACCGCCTCCTCACCCACGACTTCCTGGACGGCATTCGGAGCGACGAGCACGACCCGATCGACGGAGGTCGCACCCCGCAGGGCGGCGAGGACGCGCTGCACGATGGACTGCCCGCCCACCTCCAGGAGCGGCCGGTAGACGACCCCGGTTTCCTCGGCGATCTCCCCCCGATCGACTCCCCCTGCAAGCACCACGGCATCGAGCATATCAGATCGTCTCCACCTCAGTAATCGCCGGGCTCTCTTCCGCGGAGACCGTGGGAGCGACCGCGACCCAGGGCCAGCTGACGCCCACCCGGGAGGCCACTTGCCTCGCCGCCGCCTCGTCGGGTGCAATCCCGTACACGGCCGATCCCGACCCCGACATCCCCGCGTCGATGCAGCCCGCCTGGAGGAGGTCCTGCTTCGCCCGCAGGGCGTCTGCGATAGCGGCCATCGCAGCGCTCTCGAAATCGTTGTGCAGGGCGCCCGCGAGCGCGTGCGGATCTCCCCCGCGCAGCGCCGTCAGCAGCCGCTGCACCGGGCGCGACGGATCTCGTCGGCGCCCTCTGGTGACCCCGCGCCTCAGCGCCGCATAGGCTTGCGCGGTGGCGACCCGCTGCTCCGGCGCCACGAGCACGAGCCAGGCCGATAGCTCGGGCCACGGGGTCAGCTTCTCGCCCCTTCCCCTGGCCAGACAGCACCCGCCCCGCAGGAAGAAGGGGACATCGGCGCCGATTTCCGCCGCGATGGCGGCCACCTCGTCCCGATCCAGCTCCAGTTCCCACAGCCGCACCAGTCCGGCCAGCGTGGCGGCCGCGTCACTGCTTCCGCCGCCCAAGCCCGACCGCATGGGAATCGCCTTCTCCACCCGAATCGCCGCTCCTCGCTTGACCTTGGCTCGATCACGCAGCAATGACGCGGCTTGCCAACAGAGATTCTCCTTCCCCTGCGGAGCAGCTTCCGGAGTGGCGGCGACGTTGAGCACGCCGGGCTCGGCCTCGTGCAATTCGAGGCGATCCCAGAGGCCAACGGTGTGGAGCACCGTCTCGACTTCGTGATAGCCGTCCGCGCGCCGCCCCAGCACCCGCAGGCAGAGGTTGATCTTGGCGGCAGTGCGGATGTTTAGCGCGCTCACTCGGGGCCTTTCCGCGGCATCGCCGCGAACGCTTCGGCCAGGCCGACGAACTCCTCGGCGCTCAAGTCCTCCGCCCGCCGGCCGGGATCGATGTCACATTGCGACAGCAGGGCGACCGCCTCCTCCTTGGATATCGCGAGCGCGGGGGAATGGGAGAGAGCATTGGAGAGCATCTTGCGCCTGGTCCCAAACGCCGCTTTGACGAGCCGGCGGAAGGTCGGGTCCAGCTCCGGGGGGACAGGCCCCGGCCGCCGGGGCTTCAGCGCCAGTATGGTCGAATCCACCTGCGGCCGTGGATAGAAGCATGTTCGCGCGACTCTCGCCACGATCCGGGTCTCACAGGCGGCCTCCACGAGGACGGTGAGCAGGCCGCGAGCCCGGTTGCCCGGGAGCGCTACGAGCCGGTCCGCCACCTCTCTCTGGACCATGATGACCAGGAGGCTGAACCAGTCCAGCCCATCGAGCAGATGCAGCAGGGCCGGCCCGGTAATGGCATAGGGGAGATTGGCGACGACGCGGCAGCGCCCGCGATCCTCCGCGCCGAGCACGTCGTCCCATCGGAGTGCGAGAAGGTCGCCGTGGACGATCTCCGCGGTATCGCCCACTATCTCCGCCAGCATGGACACGAGCGCGGCGTCGAGCTCGATGGCGATGACTCGTCGCGCCTGCTGGGTGAGGGCCCTCGTGACCGCTCCCGCCCCGGCACCCACCTCGACGACGCACTCCTGACCGGTGAGTTCCGCCGCCCGGACCAGGTTTCGGACGATGTTCCCATCGACGAGGAACGTCTGGCCCAGCCGACGGCGCGGGCGAAACCCATGCCTCCGGAAGAGCGCTCGGAGCCGGCCCGGTGCGGCCGGATCAAGCCCGGCCGGGGAGTGTTCAGTCACGCGCCGCCCTCTCGTCTCCGGTCAGAAGCCGCATTCGGCCCCACGATCGAGGGGCCTACCCGCTCGGGCCGCCACGCCATCGCGCCCGCGCTATGAGTCCCGATCCTCTCCAAGGGCTTCTTCGAGCCACTTCAGCTTGTAGCTCCAGTGGTCCTCGCCCCCGCCCTCGTGCCCGGCCTTGGGGAAGGAGCGTATCTCCTTGGGCCCGGGCAGGACATTATACATCCCGAACACGGCGGCCGGAAGGGAGACGCGGTCGAGAAGGCCGATGCTGAGCAACACCGGACAGCGCACATCGGGGGCGAAGTTGACGGCGTCGAAGTAGCGCAACGTTCTCGCCACCGGGCTCCTCATCTGGGGCCGCTGCTGCATGAGCCGGAGGATTTCGGTGTAGGGCCAGCTGGCAGCGCGCAGCGAGAGTGGGAAGTCGACGAGCATGGGGGCGTCGGCGGCGGCGGCGGCGACCGCGGGAGAGAGCGCGCTCAGCAGGAGCCCAACACCTCCGCCTTCGCTGACGCCGACCACCGCGATGCGGTCGGGGTCCACCTCTTCCCGGGAGATGAGGAAATCGAGGGCCCTCAATGCGTGCCCCACGATTTCGCGATAGACATATGTGTCCGGCGATTCGATCCCCTCGGTGCAGTAGTCCTCGAACGGCCGCGGCCGGATGCGATCCACCGGGTTGCCGCGGACATCGATTGCGAGCACAACCCACCCCCGGCTGGCCAGCCCTACGGGGGGCGCGATGGGACGAGCGCCGTAGCCGGAGAGATAGAGAATCGCGGGCCGCCGACGGGCCTCGGCCGGAGCTGCATACCAGCCGTGGATGGTCTTGTCGGAGAGGCTCCTGTACTGGACGACCCAGACGTCGACGCGGCGCTGCGAGAGCCGGCCGTCCCGGCGCATGCGGAACTCGAGCGGCTGCCGTGACGCCTCCTCGATGAGCCGCTGCCAGAACTCCTCGAAGGCCGCCGGCCGCCGCGTCCTCGACGCTATCTCGGACGCCCGATAACCGGCGGTGGCGTGCGCGGACCCGATCTCACGGTCCCCGGACGTCGCCGTCACCTTCAGGCTATAGAAGTCCGGCGCGCTCATCCGCCATCGGAAGCTTTGTTCGGTCACCCGCTGCGGCGGAAGCTCGAGCGCGGTCGTCGTGTAGATCACGACATCTTCCCGCGATCCAGCGAGTTCGAGCGCGAGCGTGCTCTGGACACTGCGATCCGAGCGGTTCTCCAGGGAGAGAACCACCTCGATGGGCTTGCCCGCTGGGACGAGCCCGGTATCGGGGGAGGCATCGGCCCGAATCCCTACGAGCTGTTCGAGGGTCGCCGTCGGCGGCTTGCCCCGGCCGGCGACAAAGCGGACCTCTCGCTTGCTCCGGGGCGGGACCTGGCTGACCTCCCACACCTGTCTGCCGAGCCACGGTCCCCAGATTCGCGTGCCTCCGGTGAGCTGCAGGTAGGCCCCATTTTCCGTATGAAAGCGCACTGTTCCCCAGCGCTCGTTGGCCGGCACGGCGGCTGCTTCTCCGCTCTCCGGCCGGCTGACGATCCTGATGTCGGGCGAGAGAACGACGAAGTAGGACACAGGTTTGGCGCTGCCGTTCGTCAGGACCACCCTGACTTCGTCGCCGAGGAACCGATAGCGAGCGGTGTACTTTCCGTCCGTCGCTTCGAGCGTCGACCGACCCATCTTCCTGATCGAGGTCAGATGCCGGGGGCCGTCCGCATAGAAGAAGCCTCCGAGGGAGATGGCGATGCGGTCGTCCAGCATTTCCACATCGCCCACGCGGAGGGAATGAAGGTTGCCGTCGGCACCGAGCAAGGCCCTGTATCCCCCGGCGCCGACTACGATCGAGCCGTCTTCCTGCGGGGTGGTGACAGCGCTGGCAGCGGCGGCCGCGCGGCCGCCGCGCCTCACCGCGCCCTGTGCCCGGTCGCAGCGGAATCCGGCCGGTGATAGGGCCACGATCACAAGCGCGAGAAACGGCCCCGCTCTCTTCACGGCGGCAGGCATCACAGGATTGGGGACACTCCCGCTTCCGAACGGAGAGTAACGCCTCTACTCTGTCCGACACTCGAGGTGCGGGAAAGTCGCGGGAGTGAAGGATGTGGGGTATGCGGAGCGGCTGGTGCTCAGTCCACTCTATTGCGATCTGTCTACGGGTTCCGGACTCCGGGTCCTGTGGCAGGAGGCAAGCTCCTGCCGAACAGACAGTGCGACGATTAGATCGGATCGAAGTTGAGTGAGCACTAGTCTACGCCGCGCCACCCACGAGGCACGAAGCGCGACTCGAATTGCTGGGTCGCAAAGCGATCGGTCATCCCGGCGAGATAGTCGCAGACCCTTCGCGCGAGGGCGCGGCTGCCGTCGCAGGCGGCCCGGGGGCCCTCTGGGACTTCCTCCGGATGGGCCATATATCGGCGGAAGAGTTCCCTCAGCACGTAGACCACCCGGTCGCTCTCTCCGGTGCTCAGCGCCGCCTCCCGGTAGACGCGCTCGTGCAGGAAATCCTTCAGCCCGTTGGTCGCCCTCTCGACCTCTTCGCCCATTCGGATCTCCGGCCGGCCCCGGCTATGGGACACGATGTCGGTGACCATCGTCGTGATTCGGCGGGCGTGGGTATCTCCGAGCACGGCAATCCACTCCGCCGGCAAAGCATCCGGGGTGATCAGCCCGCCCCGAATGGAGTCGTCGATATCGTGGTTGATGTAGGCGACGCGGTCGGCATAGAGGACGACCATGCCCTCGACCGTCGAGGGGGGATGGCTGGAGCTCTTTGGGAGATCGCCCATCCCCTTGCTGTGGGCGCGGATGCCGTCTCTGACCTCGAACGTGAGATTGAGCCCGTGCCCGTCCTTTTCCAGCAGCTCCACGACGCGGAGGCTTTGCTCCGCGTGACAGAACCCGGCCTGGGGATCGAACTCGCGATAGGCCGCGTCGAGGGCATCCTCTCCCGCGTGCCCGAAAGGCGTGTGCCCGAGGTCGTGGCCGAGGGCGATAGCTTCGGTCAGATCCTCGTTCAGGCGCAGCGCGCGGGCGATGGTGCGGCCGATCTGCGCCACCTCGAGGGTGTGGGTCAGGCGAGTGCGATAGTGGTCGGCCTCGGGCGCGATGAACACTTGCGTCTTGTGGCTGAGGCGACGAAAGGCTTTCGAATGGATGATCCGGTCTCGGTCCCGCTGAAAGTCCGTGCGAATGGGGCAGGGCGGCTCCGGGCGAGCGCGGCCGCGGCTGTCGGCGCTCTTTGCCGCGTGGGGGGACAGGGTCTCCCGCTCGAGGCGCTCGGTTTCTTCTCGGGGGGTTGGCATTGAGGTCAGGCCTGGACGATGAGGGAGAAGTCGGCGATGCGGCGGAAGAGCTGGGAGAGCTGCCAGCACATGGAGAGCCTGTTGTGTCGCAACCTCTCGTCCTCGGCCATGACGAGGACGTCGTCGAAGTAGGTGTCTATGGGGGCGCGGAGCTTCTCGGCGACGAGGCGGAAGAGCTCGCCGAGGCCGCGCCCTTCGGCTTCGGCGACCACCTCCTGGCAGGCCTCCCAGAGAGCGGTCTCGGCCGGCTCGGCGAAGAGGCCGGGATCGACCTCGCCGCCCTCGAAGTCTTTGGAGATGTTCATCGGCCGGGTGCAGGCGATGACGGTGGAGAGGAAGTCGGGGTCCGAGCTTAGGAGATCGAGCGCCTGGGCGCGCTGCTGCGCCTGGGTGACGTCGTCGATGTCGACGGCGAGGGCGGCGTCGACGAGGTCGTAGCGGATGCCTTGGTCTTCCCGAAGCTGGGTCTCGAGCCGCTGGCGGAGGAAATCCATCACGTGGCCGACGACCTGCTCAGGCTCAGGAGAGCGCTCGACCTCGACCTCGTTGGAGAGGCCGGCCAGTGCAGTCTCGAGGAGTCTGCTGATGGAGAGGCGGTCTTCTATGCCCAGTGCGATGGCGACGACGCCGGCGGCCTCGCGGCGGAGCCCGAAGGGGTCGGCGGAGCCTGTGGGGGTGATGCCAACGGCGAAGAGCGCGGTGAGGGTGTCGATCTTATCGGCGAGGGCGAGGAGGCGGCCGAGCTTGGTCTCGGGGATGGCGTCGGCGGCGGAGCGCGGGCGATAGTGCTCGCCGATGGCGCGGGCGACCGCGGGGTTCTCGCCGCTCTCTTCGGAGTAGACTCCGCCCATAATGCCCTGGAGCGCGGACAGCTCCAGCACGACTTCGGTGGTGAGATCGGCCTTGCAGAGAAGTGCGGCCCGATCGAGGGCTTGCGTGTCTTCGGCTGAAAGACCCACCTGATCGGCGGCGGCGGCGGCCACCGCGCGCACGCGCCCGACCTTCTCATAGATGGTGCCCAGGCGCTCCTGGAAGACGACGCCCTTGAGGTCGTCGACGCGGTCGGCGAGGGGGCGCTTCAGGTCCTGCTCGTAGAAGAATCTGGCATCGATGAGCTTCGCCCGGAGCACGTTCTCCCACCCGGCCAGCACGACCTCGAGATGGTCGGCGCCGCCGTCGCGCACGGCGATGAACTTGGGCAGGAGCTCGCCATCCGCGTTCTCGAGAGGGAAATAGCTCTGGACGTGCTGCATCTCGTCGATCAGGACGGGACGCGGCAGGCTCAGGAAATCGGGGTCAAGGGCGCCGACGGCGGCCGTCGGCCACTCGACCAGGAAGGCGGTCTCCTCCAGGAGCCCGCCGTCCACCACCCGCGCCGACTCGGCCTCTGCGATGGTGTCGATCTGCTCCTTGATGGCGTCTCGCCGTCGCGCCGGATCGACGAGAACGTGGCGTTTTTCCAGCGCGCGCTCGTACTCTTCGGCGCTCTTGACGGGCGCCATCCCCTCCGACAGCACGGGATGCCCTCGCGTTTGGCGGCCGCTGGGGAGGCCTTCGAGGTCGAACTCGACGACCCGATCGTCGACGAGGGCGAGGAGCCAGCGGATGGGTCGGCCGAAGCGGACTTTGCCGGTTCCCCAGCGCATGGTCTTGGGAAACGAGAGGCCGGAGATGAGGCCGGGGAGCAGCGCGGAGAGGGCTTCCTTGGCGGGAAGCTCCGGGTCCTGGATGACCGCGAAGACATACTCCCCCTGGTCCGTCTCCTTCAGCACGATCTGTTCCGGCGGGATGCCGTAGCGCCGCGCGAAGCCGTGGGCCGCCTTGGTCGGGTTGCCGTCGGAGTCGAAGGCGACGCGCGCCGCCGGGCCTCGCTCCTCCCGGATATGGGCAGCCTGCCGCTCGGCCAGGCCTTCGGCGATCAGCACCAGCCGCCGGGGCGTGCCGTAGACCTTGACCTCCTCGAAGGCGAGCCGCGCCCGCTCCAGCATCTTCTCGCCCTCCTCGCGAAGCTGCGCCAGCGCGGGCGGGAAGAACCGCGGCGGTATTTCTTCAGTTCCGATCTCGAGCACGAAGCGCGGCATATTCTCGGGATCCTCACGTATCGGGCTGCACCCACAGGCTGCTGTCTGTGGGCGGTCAGGAGCCTAATCTATTCTGCGCCGGGGAACAACAGCCTCCCCAGTATGGGACACATGTGCTTGACAGGAGCGAATGAAGGCGTATACTCCCGAGTTATCGTGAAGCCGGTACTCGACCTGTCGAGCACCATGAGCTGGCAGTTCTGCGATGAGTGACCCCGAGCCAACGCTCGAGAAGATGGAAGCTCCCGAGGGCCTCCGGCGCGAAGTGAATCTGAGAATCGGGATAGACGCAAGCGGGGGGGGCAGGATG
>Ga0307378_10005373_pt1 | contig 17876 bp, 17 predicted proteins | sample UN1MG_FD_202238 | JGI IMG/M metagenome (GOLD analysis project Ga0307378, IMG submission 202238) | Soil microbial communities from Risofladan, Vaasa, Finland - UN-1 | ecosystem: Environmental > Terrestrial > Soil > Coastal area > Acid sulfate soil | place: Finland: Risofladan, Vaasa | collected... | reverse complement strand
CAGCTGTGTCGAGAACGATATTCTTCATTTCAAAGACGGGCAGGAGGTATTGGATTTCCTTTTCAGGAAAAACGACAGAATAAAACTCGATGAAAACGGCAGATGTGTTTTGCTGCTTGATATTCGCATGCCAAAGGTTGATGGGCGAGATGTTCTCAGGCGCATTAAAGCAGATAAGCAGCTGAGAAAAATTCCGGTCATTATGCTAACCACCACGGACCAAGTTGAGGAAATTGACAGATGCTATGAATTGGGTTGTAGTTTTTATATGGTCAAGCCGGTAAATTATAATAAATTTATGGAAGCAGTTGAAAATCTGGGGGCATTTCTTTCTCTGAAATGGCTACAGGTGCCACAAATCGATGGGACCGACGAAGGAAACGAAAAAAACTGATTTTGTGCCAGAGATACAATGAAAATACGTTAATGTGATACAGGGGGGTATATTGTACAGCAATAATGGCTTGGATTGCAATTTTAGCGGAGAAACAAACGAACACCATAATTTTAAACTGTGATGTTTGCAATAGCTGTCATAACCGGTATAATGTTGTGGAAAAAGGATATTAAAATAATTGGGAATGAGACTTTATGCTCGGACATAGAACTCAATTTATAGCCGTCTCGGTAGTAATATCACTGCTGTGCCAGCCTGTCGGGGCAGCCTCGGCAAAGACCTGGCGTTTAGACCAAAACCGGCAGTGGAAGGTTGTTTCGGCGGAAGGTCAAGACAAATATCTGCTGGCAGTGGCAGAAATCAAACAACTCGTCAATACCGGCCGGACTAAAGATGCCTCCAAAGCAGTGATTAAACTCAAAAAAGATTTTCCGGAAATCGCCGGTCCTGATTTGGATGCCTTTATCAAGGCAGAGATGCTCTTTGCCAAAGGAAAATTTTCCAAGGCAGCCAAGTCCTATAGTAAACTGCTGACTGAATATCCTGAAAGTAAACTTTACGAGGCGGCCTTGGACAGACAGTTTTCCATAGCCACAGCTTTTCTGGCCGGCAGAAAAAGACCGGTACTCAAGATTTTTAAAATGAGAGTATATTCTGAAGGCGCTCGGATTATGGGAAATATCAGTGACCGAGCCGGCGATGCGCCAATTGCGATAAAAGCCGCCGTATCCGTTGCCAAAAGCCTGGAAAGACGAGGCAAATTCAATGATGCATACTTTGAATGGTCACAGATATCATCGCGATGGCCGACAGGACAGACAGGTAAAGACGCACTTCTCGGTATGGCCCGGTGCAAGCACTCTGCCTATAAAGGTCCAAAGTATAATGCCTCGGAACTTATAAGTGCTAAAAGCTACTATGAGAATTTCAAATTACGATATCCAAAAGACGCCGAAGAAATCGGCGTTGATAAAATACTCAAACAAATAACAGAACAGCAGGCTGAAAAGCAATTTAGCATCGGCCAATATTATCAAAAAGTCGGTGACAAACAGTCGGCTAATCTCTATTATCAAATGGTGCTGAATAATTGGCCGGAAAGTACGGCAGCGGAAAAGACAAAGCAGGAAATAAACAAAAGGCAAGAAAATGAAAATAAAGAGCCTTGAGAAAAATCGACATTTTGTTTTTATAACTTTTTTCGGTCTAAGTGTTGCGATTAGTCTGTGCTTTTGCGGCTGTGGGGAGATGGATGGCTACTCCAGCGAATCACTTTTTCCGGAAGATGTTGGCAGCATTTATGTCCAGATGTTCGACAACCGCAGCTTTCGGCGAGGTGTCGAATACGAACTGTCCGACGCGCTTGCAAAACGTATCGAGGCCGAGACACCATACAAGATAATCTCAAGTAGGGACAGGGCCGACACCATAATAAGCGGCCAGATTGTGCAGATTACCGAATCGGTACTCAGCAGTGAACGGCAGATTGGCAGGGCTTTGGAAAAAGAAGTCCAACTGCAGGCTGTGGTCAACTGGAAAAACCTGAAAACAGGAGAACTGCTGATAAATAACAAGTCGGTCAATGCCTCGGCAACCTATTCGGAATGGCAAAATCAGGGCTTCAGCTATGCCTCAACTCTGGCGGCAAACAATTTAGCGCTAAGAATCGTAGAACTGATGGAGAAAGAATGGTGAAAGTCTGAAACGAAATGAAAATGAGTAACAGTAGGAAAAAAAGGTCGATTCGTCCGCATCCCGGACAAAAAAATAAAGGCGGCAGTAAAGCTCCGCCCGCCTATAAGCGAGGACCAATTAGCTGGTTGTTAATTCCTGTTTTGATTGTCGCAGCCATACTGCTGCTACAGCCGTTTCAGCAAGTTGAAAAGATTCCGTGGAACGAATTTGTCTATCACCTTGAAAACAAACACGTCGAAAGCATAACTGTAAAGGACACAGAGATAGCAGGTAAATTCAACGCCGAAGGCATAAAAAATCGTGGCGAAAAAAGCAAACTTTCTTTTATTGTTTTTTATAAGTGGGAAGTACACGGCGACCAGCTTGGCAGATTGTTGGAGAAATACAGCTCAGAGGGCCTGAAGAACGACAGTGCACCGCCGCGGACCTGGATTTTAAATCTGATAAGTATGTTATTTCCAATAATTCTGTTTGTCGGAATTTTATACTTTATGTTCGCCCGCAATCTTCGCGGCGGCGCCGGTGGAATGTTAATGTCTTTCGGTCGCAGCAGGCATCGACTACAGGGCAAGGGCAAGGACAAGGCAAAAGTAACATTCGAAGATGTAGCCGGCGTAGAAGAAGCAAAAGAAGAAGTGGCGGAAGTCATCGAGTTTCTGAAAAACCCGAAAAAATTCCAGCGATTAGGCGGCCGTATCCCTCGCGGAGTTTTGCTTGTAGGCCCGCCGGGTTGCGGAAAGACACTGCTTGCAAAAGCGATAGCCGGCCAGGCGGATGTACCGTTCTTCAGCATATCCGGCAGCGATTTTGTGGAGATGTTTGTAGGTGTCGGAGCATCGCGGGTGCGAGACCTGTTCAAACAGGCTAAAGAAAACTCGCCCTGTATTATCTTTCTCGATGAGGTTGACGCTATCGGCCGAAAACGGGGCCCCGGGTTTGTCGGCGGCGGACATGATGAGCGTGAGCAAACACTGAACGCCATTTTGGTTGAAATGGACGGCTTCGATACCAACGACCAGGTTATTGTTATTGCCGCAACAAATCGCAGTGATATCTTAGACCATGCCCTGACTCGGCCGGGTAGATTCGACAGGCAGGTTATTGTGCCGCTGCCGGACCTGAAAGGCAGACTTGAAATCCTAAATGTGCATGCTAAAAAAATAAAGCTGGGGCCGGATGCCGACCTCGAAAAACTGGCACGAGGAACGCCTATGTTCAGTGGAGCCGACCTGGCCGCTATTATCAACGAATCGGCTCTTGCAGCGACTATGGCCGAAAAAGACTATGTGGAGACGGCAGACCTCGAAGAGGCGCGTGATAAGGTACGATGGGGAAGGGCTAAAAAAAGCGGGGTAATCGACCAGAAAGAAAAAGAAATAACCGCTTATCACGAAGCCGGCCATACCCTTGTCCAGTCTATGTTAAAAGAGGCAGACCCCTTACACAAGGTAAGTATAATTCCTCGCGGGCCAATGGGCGGAGCCACTTTTGCTCTGCCGGAAAAAGACAGAACACTGTTTACCAAGAAATATTGTATGGCACTGCTCCAGGTGTGTTTCGCCGGAAGAATCGCCGAAGAACTGTTTTGTGACGATATATCCAGCGGCGCACAGTCCGATATTCAGCAATCCACGAGGATTGCAAAACAAATGGTACTGACATGGGGAATGAGTGAGCAGCTTGGACCGATTAGCTACGGACCGGAGGGCGGGCTGACAGACCAGATGTACATAATGCCAGGCGAGAAAGAATATTCGGAAAGCACTGCGGAAGTAATTGACAAAGAAGTAAAAAGAATTACCGACCAGACGTACAAAAAAGCAAAAGAACTAATAGAAGCAAACAAAGATAAGCTCGACCGCATAGCAAAAGCACTGCTGAAATACGAAACACTCGACGCCGCTGATGTGAAGTTGATTTTGGATGGTGGTGAACTGGACAAACCCACCGTTACCGATTTACTCGCCAAAGAACAGGCAAAAGGCAAACAGGCAAAATCCGAACAGAAGACAAACCCCGAATAATTTTGGGGCCTCGAACATGAGACGTTTCTATGCGAAAAAAAGCTGCTATCATACTATGCTTGATTTTGCTATTGGCTGTTGACAGTTTCCCCGCATCCCCACCAACTGATATAATTAAGACTGATACGGTTACTGTCACCATCGAACAGCAATATGAATCTGTTCGGCCGGGCGCAGAATCGGCATTTGCAATTCATTTCCAACTGGCAAAAGATTGGCATTTTTACGCATCCGCCAAAACCGCTCCGGGTGGTATGAATCTTAAACTCAAGCCTTCTGCTGAAAAGCTTATAAGTTTTTCAGAGCCGATATTTCCACCGCCAATAGATTATTTTGATGAATTTTCAGGGCAAAAACTTGATGTATTCAGTGATAAGTTTACGGTGTTTCTACCTTTCAGCATCGAAGATTTTCAGTCTGAGGCCGGCACCTCTCTCACAGTCAACATTGACATCCTCGGTGCAATATGCTCAAAAACAGAATGTCGAATGCCGGATTTCGACCGGTTGAGCGCGGAAGTCAAAATTGATATTACCGCTGTGATGGACAACCCCGGATTTGCTCTGCCGGATTTGCCAAAAGCATCGCTTTCAACCGAGCCTGCGATGACAGGCCGGCAGGCAGATTACTCGGCGTTAGGCGCTCTTATATTGGCGCTTTTGGCGGGCCTGAGTCTGAATATTATGCCCTGCGTCTGGCCGGTACTGCCCATTATAGTGATGAGACTTGTCGAGCAGGCAAAACAAAGTAAAGGTAAATCCGTCTCGCTGGGACTTACTTTTTGTCTGGGGATATTACTGTTCTTCGCCTGCCTTGCTGCGGCCAATATCATTTTGCAGCTCTTTTACGGCACGGTATTGCAGTGGGGCGACCCGCTCCGCATCCCGTCTTTTGTTATGCTGATAGCATTTGTGCTGATTGTTCTGGCACTATTTATGTTCGGCGTCTTTACAATTGTTTTGCCATCTTCGGTGGCAGGCAAATCCGGTTCCCAAAAGGGCTATGCCGGAGCTGTCGGAATGGGTTTTCTGGCGGCGATTTTAAGCACGCCCTGCAGCTTTGCGATTTTGGCGGCCGCTTTCGCCTGGGCGCAGGCCCAGCCCCTGCCTGTCGGTACCATTGCAATAATGTTTATAGGCATCGGTATGGCTCTGCCTTATGCTATACTGACTTCAATACCCGCCCTATTGAAGAACATTCCCAGGCCGGGACAATGGATGGAACTGTTCAAGCAGGCAATTGGTTTTGTCCTGCTGATTATCGCTGTAAAACTCATTGCGGCACTGCCGCAGGTGCGCAGAATGGATGTATTGTATTTTGCGGTTGTGCTGAGCTTTTGTGCTTGGATGTGGGGTAGCTGGGTCGGTTATAACACAAAGCCTGTGCGAAAATGGCTCATAAGAATGATTGCTGTTATTTTGGCGATATTTGCCGGCCGGGTATTTTTGCCCGCACCGACCGGTGAACTGATTGACTGGCAAAAATACGATTCGGCCTCTATACAAACCGCCCTGACAAATGGTCGACCTGTTTTGATTAAGTTTACCGCCGATTGGTGCCTGGTCTGTCAGGCCGTTGACAAAATAGTATATTCCCGCGAAGATATCGCAAAGTTACTTGAGCAGAAAAATGTCCTGACCATTAAAGCCGATACCACGGTAAAGGACTACCATGCCACTCTTGCATTAAAAAATATTTATAATGAACCGGGAGTACCGGTAACTGTGTTGTTCACTCCGGGTAAAATAGAACCGGTCAGATGGCGTAATATGTTTTTCGCCGATGAACTGAAATCACAATTAGACCAAATGACCGGCAAATAATACTATGTCACATAAAAAAGCAAAGTTCAAAGTAGATAAAAAGCAAGCAGCCCAAAGAGTCGAAAAGATTTGGCCTGTATTGAAAAAGTTATATCCAAAAGCCAGGATAGCCCTGAACTCTAAAAATCCGCTGGAAATGTTGATAGCAACAATTTTGTCGGCACAATGTACGGACGTTCGGGTGAATATGGTTACTAAGGATTTGTTCAAAAAATATAAATCCGCCGAAGACTGGGCAAAAGCCGACATAAAACAGATTGAGTCGGACATAAAAAGCACCGGCTTTTACCGCAATAAGGCACTCAATATCCGGGCCGCATGTGCAGATATAATAGACAAGTTCGACAACAAAGTCCCATCCACAATGGAAGAGCTTGTGCAGTTGCCGGGCGTGGGCCGAAAAACCGCAAATGTCGTATTAGGCAACGCTTTCGGCAAGGCTGCTATAGCCTGTGATACCCACGTTATTCGGCTGTCCCGCAGGCTTAGACTATCAGAAAACAGCGACCCGGTAAAGCTCGAATTCGATTTGGCCGAAATAGTACCAAAGCAGAACTGGACGATGTTCAGCCACTTGCTGATTTGGCACGGGCGAAACGTCTGCAGCGCCCGTAAACCGGACTGCGAAAACTGCCTGATTTCGAAATATTGTCCTTCGGCCAAAAACCCGGCTTTGTGGTAGAATTGCTTAACAGTATATTTTTGAAGGAGTTTTTTATATGATGGACCTTGTCGATAGCCCGGTAAAGGACTTGTGGCGCATATTCAAAATAATGGCCGAGTTTGTCGAGGGTTTCGAGGAACTCTCTTCTGTTGGTCCTGCAGTATCGATTTTTGGTTCGGCAAGGGAAAAACCGAAAACCAAATACTATAAACTCGCACAGGAAACCGCCGCAGATTTAGCAAGGGCGGGTTTTGCAATAATTACCGGCGGCGGCGGCGGTATTATGGAAGCGGCAAATAAAGGGGCTGTGCAAGCAGGAGGCAAAAGTATCGGGCTAAATATCGAACTGCCGATGGAACAGATTCCAAACGAGTATCAGAATCTGTCCTTGCACTTTAGATATTTTTTCTGCCGCAAGGTAATGTTTCTAAAATACGCTCACGGCTTTATTGTCTTCCCGGGCGGCTACGGCACGATGGATGAGTTCTTCGAATCCTCGGTGCTGATTCAAACTTTGAAACAAGTATCTTTTCCCGTGATTTTGATGGGTAGTGAGTATTGGCAGGGCTTAATGGACTGGATGAAAGAGACTATGCTCGGCGAACACAAGTATATTTCGCCGGAAGACCTGGACGTCTTTACGATAGTGGATGAGCCGCAAGCCGCTACCAGAATTATGGTTGATTTCAAGGAGTCAGAGGGTCGCAGCGGCCTGAACCTGCCGTCGGGAATAAAGAAAATTTGACCAAAAAACCGTTCTTTTGTGGAATCAGCGTTTGAAAACTAAAGATTGTCCTCCCTAATTGCTCTTAGTGGTTAGTCACAGCTTTTAATTTTCTTCATTGCCTCATCGAGATGTTTTAGCAGGTGTTTCCTGTCCGGCCCGCCCAAATGCTCCCAGGGCAGATTGTCATCAGGACTGAATCCCCTTTGTGCAGCCTTTTCAACATTCAATCCGAACTTTTCAAAGGCCTTTTCCCAAATCCCATAATCAAAACACTCGTCCCACAAGTCAAATTTCGCCCCGTTTCGCCAGGCCTCTTCAACAACTCCGCACAAACTGCGGTCACCCCGGCCTATTGCCGATTCCAGGACGCTGCGATTGATATTGTGAAACTTGAACTGCAGAAATCTTGCACGAAAGTTTCTCTTTTCATTGAGTATCAGTTGTTTTGCATTCTCGAAATAGGATTTTGGTTTTTGGCTAAGCCATCCGAACGGCGTGTGCGGCTTGGGAACAAACCAGCTTACCGTTATATTGATTTGGCCGGTTTTGCCATCAACTTTTTTGCGAAGTTTTGCCAGTTGAAATGATAAGTCCACAATCCGCCTTATGTCATCCTCTGTTTCACCCGGCAAACCAACCATAAAGTATAATTTGAATCGCTGCCAGCCGGCCCGGTAAGCTGCTTCAACTGCTTCGAACAAATCCTCGTCCTTCAAAGGCTTGTTGATAATCTGTCTTAGTTTTTCACCGGCTGCTTCAACGGCGATTGTAAGACCGGATTTTCTTACACTCGTCAGCAATTTAGGAAGCAGTTTTAACTGCTGGTCAACTCGAAGGCTTGGCAGTGACAGACCGACATGTTTATCTTGAAAATATTCGTGCAGTTGCAGTACCAACTCCTTGAGGTTTGGATAATCAGCCGTTGATAAACTCAGCAGGCTGACCGTATCGAATCCTGTTGAGTGATAGCAGGCCTTTGCTATTTCGGTGATTTTCTCAATACTGCGGCGGCGAACAGGTCTCCTGCAGAAGCCCGCCTGGCAAAAAAGGCATCTGCCGGGACAGCCTCGCATAATCTCAACACTCACTCGCTCATGAACGGTCTGTGCAAAAGGGACAATCGGCTTAAGCGGTACAGGGGCATTTTCAAAATCCTTAACAACGGCGTTTTTCAATCGGTCGGATGAATTAGCTCCATAAAAAGAAGGAACATACGCCCAATCGAATTTCTCGGCGGCCTTTTGCAGGATTCGTTCTTTGCCGGCGCCGGCTTTTTTTTCATCTCTCACCAACTTTACCAGTTCCACAACCGCCTCTTCACCGTCACCGAGCACAAAAAGGTCGATGAAATCAGCGATTGGCTCACAGCAAACGGCCTGACTGCCGCCGGCAATTATCAGAGGTTCATCTTCACCTCGACCGGCACTTCGTATATTAATACCGCCAAGGTCAAGGATATTGAGCACATTTGTATAACAAAGCTCGTTGCTTAAGCTAAACCCCAAAATATCAAAACTCTTTAACGCCGCTCTGGACTCCAGGCTAAACAGAGGGATTTGTTTTTGCCGCAATATTTCTTCAGCCCCAATCCAGGGTGCAAAGACTCGCTCAACGGCAACGCCGTCAATCTTATTCAGGATATCATAGATAATCCCCACACCGCTATTGCTCATTGCCACTTCGTAAATATCCGGAAAGCACAAAGCAACCGTCACCTCACAATAGCGAAGGTCCTTTTTAATTTGGTTTATCTCGCCGCCGATATATCTGCTCGGCCTGCGGACAAAAGGCAGAAATTCCCGCTCAACACGCTCAGCTAATATTGTTACTTCTCTTTTATTCACAACAGTATTATAATTTGTTTATTGATTATTTTCTATTGGTTATTGTTCACTCTGCAATTATCAATGGCTTTGAGCCAAGAGGCTTTTTATGGATAAGCAAAACCGCTGGTTCACACCTGCACTCATAATAGGCGCTTTTGTGATTGCTGGCGTCTATTTTTTCCTCTGGCCCACAAGGCAAGTCGAAGCAGACAGCGGCCATCGGGTGGTTATGGGGACATTTGCCCGTATTGTCGCCATCGCAACCAATTCAGGCACCGCCAATAAATGTATTCAAGCAGGTTTTGAACAGTTGGAATCGATTGAGAACCTGATGAGCGGTTATAAAACCGATTCTGAACTGACCCGTCTCAATACTGACGCCTATGAAAGACCTGTTAAAGTAAGCCAGCCGCTCTTCGAGGTTCTCCAAAGTAGTGTAGCATTCAGCCAACAAACCGACGGCGCTTTTGATATTACGGTCGGACCGCTGGTGGATTTATATCGTTCCGCAGCAGACAAAAAAGTCGCCCCGAGCCCCGAACAGATAGAACAGGCCAAATCGAAAGTGGGTTTTGAAAAGCTGAAACTCGACGAACAGAACAAAACAGTGAAGTTTACTGTAAACGGTATGAAACTCGACCTTGGAGGCATTGCAAAAGGCTACGCAATCGACAAGGCAATTGAGGCGATGCAAAATTGCGGTGCAGTCGGCGGAATGGTTGATGTCGGTGGTGACATTCGATGCTTCGGAGCACCGCCAAGAGACAAAAACAAATGGCTCGTCGGTCTTCAGGACCCCACAGAAACTGAAGTCGCAATCGGAACAGGTAAACTTTTGTTGACTCTGACGGTGTCGGATGCTGCGGTTGCTACAAGCGGCGACTATCGAAGATTTGCCCTGATTGACGGCAAAAAGTACAGCCACATAATGAACCGCAGCACAGGCTCAAGCGCCGAGGGTCTCTCAAGCGCAACCATTATTTCCAAAAACGCTACCGAGGCCGATGCCCTGGCGACCGCCGTAAGCGTGATGGGGCACGAAAAAGGCATTGCTTTAATTGAAACAATACCGCAAACTGAGGCAATCCTGATATCTTCGGCGCCGAATTTTGACCGTACACAAACCAGCGGTGCAGAAAAATACATCCATAAAAAGTGAAAGGCAGTTTTATGAATTCTCGTCAGCGGGTGAACAAAGCCGTCAATTTTGAAAAGCCGGACAGGGTCCCTATAGATTTAGGCGCCATTCGGGCTTCCGGAATTAATGCGGTGCTTTATGACAAACTCAAAAAACGTATGGGCATCAATACGCCAACCAAAATTCATGACAGCATGCAGATACTTGCCGAGGTTGAACTGGAGGTCCTTGACCGCTTGAATATCGATGTGGTCCCTCTGGAAGGTGCTGATGCAAAATGGGCTGGTATGGATGCAGCCGAGGGTATTAAACGGAAGCTTTTTTGCGGACTGGATGTTTATTTCCCGCCCGAAACGCAAATCCGCGAGGAACCGGACGGCAGTTGGGTATTGCTAAACCCTGCAGGCCAGGCCTATGCACGTATGCCTAAGGATGGCTTTTACTTTGATTTTATTCGGCCGACAATGTCAGCGGCGCGGATTGACCCGAAAAAATTCAAACCTCGTGATACAGTCAGCGATGAAGAGCTAAATTCAATGGCGAATCGAGCAAGGTTTCTGTATGACAACACCGATAAGGCAATCCTCGGATGGGGCGCAAGCATCAGCGTTATGGGCCTAAGCGCGCTGTTGTCGGACAACATCACGCAGGGTTCTCTCGATGAATGGCTCTGTATGCTGATGCTGGAGAAGGAGACCGCCAATGATATGATGGGTCGGTACGTCGATGCGGTCATTAAATGCCTCGAACTTTATAACCAGGCCGCCGGACAATATTGTTTCGCATGGGGAATAGCCAGCGACGATGCCGGAACGCAAAGGGGCGAACTGATAGCCCCCCAGCTTTTTGCAGAAATGATTAAGCCGCACTACAAGCGCCTTTGCGACTGGGTGCACACACACACAAACTGGAAAACTTATCTTCACTCCTGCGGCAGCGTTTATCATTATATACCTCACTGGATTGAAGCCGGCATCGATATCCTGAATCCTGTTCAGATTTCAGCAGCCAATATGGAGCCGGAACGTCTGATGAAAGATTTTGGCGACAAAATTGTCTTTTGGGGCGGCGGCTGCGATACACAACAGGTCCTGCCATTGGCCACACCGCAGGAAGTTAAGAAACACGTTGAACATAATATCACTGTCTTTGCCTCCGGCGCCGGTGGATACATCTTCAATCAGGTTCATAATATCCAGCAAAATGTCCCCGTTGAAAATCTCGAGGCGATGTTTGAGGCGGCGTACGAAACCGGCAGGAAAGTTTACCAATAGCTCATTGTTAATTTCAACTTTTTTGTGAGGCAGCGGTGGCTTTTTGACCGGCAGGTCTCGGCGGTGGTGCGTTTTTGCCGCAATAAACTATCACGCCGGTTGGGCATTTGTTCAGGGCTATTTCTGTTTGCTCGGTTGGCTGATATCTTTCATAGTCGAGCCGGGCCAGGTTGTCCTCGATTGAAAAAATGTCGGCTTGTTTGAAACAAATCCCACAGCCGATACAGCCGACCTTGCACATCGACCGTGTCGTCTTGCCGTTTTCCTTACTATTACAGGCAACAACCATCATATGTTCCTGTGAAAACGGCACCATCCTGATCAGGTTACGGGGGCAGGCCTTAGAGCATGCTCCGCAGCCGGTACATTTTTCGTAATCGACCGTCGCCAGACCATCGACAATGCTAAGAGCGTCGAATTTGCAGGCACTGACACAGTCACCAAAACTAACACAGCCGAACTTGCATGCCTGCACATTAGCCAAAGCATTTGCCGATGTGCAGGTTTGTATGCCCTGATATTCTGCATAGTAGGTCTTGTCCTCGCTGTGGGCACGGCAATGAACGACTGGTCTTCTGGATGGACCTGATTCGCTTATGTGCAAATTCAATATGTTCGCAATCTTCTCCGATGTTTCCGCTCCCCCCGGTGCGCATTTGCCGATTAGTTCGGGCCGCTCTAAAATCGCCTTTGCATATTGGCTGCAGCCGGCAAAACCGCACGCGCCGCAGTCAAGGCTCGGCAGAGCCTCATGAATCTGCTCTATTTTTGGGTCAACTTCAACCTTGAGTTTTTCACTCGCAATCAGAAGAACCACCGCAAAGCCGACCCCTAAACCCAGCATCGTTACTCCTGCCGGCCAGGCGCTGTTCCATAGCTGTAATATATCGGCTAAAATCATTTAATCATTCCCGCAAAGCCCATAAACGCCAGTGTAAGTATCCCAGCCGTAATCAACGTGATTGGGGCGCCTCTGAGAGATTTTGGCACGTCAACCAGATTCAGATTTTCACGGATGCCGGCCATTATGCAAATAGCCATTGTAAAACCGATACCCGCGCCGAAGCTAAGAACCACCGCTTCAAGCAGATTGCCGACCTCCCAGAGGTTTATGAAAAGACACAATCCAAGTATTGCGCAGTTTGTCGTAATCAGCGGCAGAAATATACCAAAGCTCTCATAAAGAACGGGGAAAAACTTCCTGAGATACATTTCTACAAGCTGCACCGCCCCGGCAATAACCAGTATGAAGCAGACATATCGCGTAACCTCAAGCCCAGGTATCGCCATCAGTATCAAATGGTCAATCAGCCAGGTCAGCGTCCCGCTCAGGGTCACCACAAATGTCACAGCCATACCCATACCGAAAGCCATATCTATTCGGCCCGATACCCCGAGATAGGGACAGATACCAAGAAACTTCGTAAAAACAAGGTTGTTAATCAGCACAATGGATATAAAACCCATAAGCAAAGCGTTGAGTGTATCCATAAGTTTTTCCTCTTAAGTCTTTTTCCGACTGATGATATTCACCAGCCCAAGCAAAAGTCCCAATGTTATAAACGCTCCCACCGGCATACTCATCGCAGCCCACGGTACAAACCACCCACCAGTCTCGCCCAAAGGCAATATTTGAATCTCGAATATCGCGCCGGTCGAAAGCAGTTCCCTGATGCCCGCCAGAACACACAACGTCACTGTAAAGCCGATGCCCATTCCAATCGCATCAATGATACTTATAAACAGACCGTTTTTACTGGCGCAGGCCTCGGCGCGGCAAATGATAATGCAGTTAACAATAATCAGTGGTACATACGGCCCAAGTGTCTCGCTCATTCTCGGCTGAAACGCCTTAAGGAACAAATCCGCTATAGTTACAAAAGTTGATATCGCCAGCGTAAACATCAGGATTCGAAGGTGAGGCTTGAGAAGATTGCGCATCAAGCTGACCACAATGTTACTGCAAAGAAGTACGAAAATAACGCAAAGCCCCATAGTCAGGGCGGGCTTGACCGCCGCCGTAACCGCAAGCGTCGGACACATACCCAATAGCAACCGAAACACCGGGTTCTCACGCCACAGACCCGCTATAAAAGTCTGCCCTATCGCAGAACTATTTGACGTCTCATTTGCCATTACCTATCAAACCTTTTTTCTGTAACTGCCGTCTTATTTCCTCTACATATGTATTAAATATACTAACAACAGCTTCGCTGCTGACAGTCGCCCCGCTGATTGCAATGATTTGAGAATCTATCTTTTCCGCATCCCCCGTTTTTACAACCTCAAGAGCGCCTGTCGGAACTTCTCTGAACTGTTCGCCAAATTCGTCTTCTTTTATTCTGCTGCCGAAACCCGGCGTCTCATTACTCGATAGTACCTTAAATCCGAAAAACTTCTCACACCCATCGTCAACGGCTATCACAAGCTTAATCTTATCGGCAAAACCGGCTCCGACCGCAACGAAGGCAAAACCCACACTTCTGTTACTGCTGTCAATGGCCCTGTAAATATCTGTTTGATTTACTTTGCCCTTGCTGCCGGGTATTTGTGCTGCCTCTATTACTACCTGAAAATCATTGGAATTCATAATAAGCCCCCTCATCAGGTTGTATAACTTATCCTGTTCGTTTTGGATGATACGCTCGGACAGGGCGGCGTTTGTTACTGCTATCAGCAACCCGAAAACAAAGGCAGAAACAACCAGAACCCAGCTTTGTTCTATAAAATGTTTCATTTTAGACATTCGGCTTACCTCCCGACGGGGTAAGTCTGCAAAACCGGTCTATCAACGGTGTCACTGCATTCATCAAAAGAATTGCATACATCACACCTTCAGGATATTCTCCGACAATTCTTATGAGCATAATTATCCCCCCCACTCCGACTCCGAAAATCCACATCCCTTTAGTGGTCAAGGGAGCGGTAACAGGGTCCGTAGCTATAAAAAACACGCACAGCAGCATTCCCCCGCTGGTCAGGTGGACCAGCGGCGATATATAAGCCTCGGAATTTATCAGGTAACCGACCGATGCAAAAACAAAGGCGGAAATCGAAACAACCAGCGGTATATGAACGTTTATCGTTTTTCTTATAAGCAGGTAAATACCTCCAATCAAAAGTGCCATAGCGCTGGTCTCGCCCAGGCATCCTCCAACCTCGCCGGTGAATGTATCTTCGAGTTGACGGTTGACTACTCTCGCTGCTGTTTTGGTTTTTATGGCGTTTTTACTCCACGCTAACGGCGTTGCCTGCGTTCGGGCATTGACGGTGTTGTCTGCAGCAATTTGAGGCATCTTAGTATCAATTGTGGCTGGCACTGCCCACGTCGTCATCAACATACCGAAACAAGCTGATAAAAATGCCCTGCCGGCCATCGCCGGATTGAAAATATTCGAACCGAGACCGCCGAAAACCATTTTGCCTATCGCAATGGCAAAACTGCTGCCGATTATCGCCGCCCAGAATGGGAGTCCCGGCGGCACTGACATCGCAAGAATTATGCCGGTAACAACGGCGCTAAGGTCACCAAGCGATTCGAGCGGTTTGGCTTTTTTGCCGATTACATTGCACAGCCATTCGGTCACAACAGCCGAAACAACACACGTAAAAATAAGAACAAGCGCACGAATACGGAAATAATACCCCGCCATCGCCATAGCCGGAACCAATCCGATTATCACATCGAACATCACGCGCCGCGTCGAGAACGGCCCACTTATATGCGGTGAACACGATACTCTTATTTCTCTAAGCATTTGTCAATATTCGGTTATTCGGGCATCTTTTTCTTCTGTCGGGCAAGAAAAATCTTACCTGTTTTGATATATCCCGTTACTTCTATATTAGCCGGACATATATAGCTGCAGCAGCCGCATTCAATACAGCCGTTGATATAATAGCTTTCAGCCACATCCAAAAAACCGTACTTAACGGCGTGAGCGATTTTTGTCGGGTTCAGACCCTCCGGACAAACTTCCAGACATCTGCCGCACCGAATGCAGGCCGTTTGACGCCTGGCAAATTTGGCCCTGCCGATATTTTCTTTTGTCAACACCATTATCGCACCGCTCGTTTTTGTAATCGGCATCGCTAAATCGGCGACCGCTATCCCCATCATAGGCCCCCCGAGCACGACTTTAGCTGACTTTTTAGTTACTCCTCCGGAAAATTCTATAAGCTCTTCAATGGAAGTGCCTATCGCCGAATAATAATTGCCCGGTTTTGCGATTGTGTTGCCGGTTACAGTTACGACTCTATGCGTAAGCGCAGAACCATTAACCACCGCTTCGGCGATTGCAGCACACGTCGCCACGTTAAGAACCACCACCCCTATCATTGGCGGAATCCCGCCTGTGGGAACATTCTTTTTCAAAATCGCCCTTATCAGCTGTCTTTCACCACCCTGCGGATACTTTGTTTTGACGGGAACAATTTCGATTTTATCGCCGTCTGCCAAATTATTCAAAGCTGCGCTCATAGATTCCATCGCTTCCGGCTTATTATCTTCGATGCCGATAATGACTCTCGAACACCCGGATGCTTTTTGGGCCAGCTTAATCCCTGCAATAATCTTTTGCGGCCACTCGAGCATAATTCGATAATCGCAGGTGATGCAAGGCTCGCATTCACAGCCATTGATAATCATCGTCTCTTTGGGCAGTCGCGGATTCGGCTCTATCTTTACTCTTGTTGGAAACCCCGCTCCGCCCATACCAACCAGACCCGCCTCGCGAACCGCCGTACATATTCCTTCGACGGAATATTTATTGATATCAAAGTCTCCCTCTAATTCGGTTTTAGGCGCTCTCGTAGGATTATCAGCATCCGCATCTATGACTACCGCCGGACTTCGGCCTAAAACTGCGTGAGAATGAAGTGATATTTCTTTTACCTTGCCCTTGACGGGCGAGTGCACCGGAGCAGAAACAAAAGCATCGGCATCACCGATTTTCTCTCCCGCCTGAACAATATCTCCTTTTTGAACCAGTGGGAGGCAGGCTGCTCCGATATGCTGGCTGAGCATTATTGACACTTGTTTAACGGCAGGACCGTCCTGTATTTCGATTTCACGGGCAAGCTTTTCACCTGTCAGAGGGTGTACTCCCCCGGGAAAAGTTAATCTGCCTTTAGTATCGAGTTTCATTTCGTCCGTGATTCTTTTATCCTTGACTAAGCCGCCTTTTTATCACTTTCGTAATTAATATACAAGCATAAGCTGCCGCCAAAGCCGATAGAAAACCGCAGATTGTCCTTACTACTTTTGAGCTTACCACACCTGCCAAAGTCTCTTCAAAGACCGCTAAAACGCTAATAAAAACCACTATCGGCAGCAAAAAAGCAACCGCTACCTTGCAAACAACCGACGGCCCTTCCGCATTGCCCAATTGCCGATAAATCTCCCGGCATTGGTCCTTTTGATAACAGCCCTGACAGTTTTCCTGCTGTTCCATAGTCCTTAATGCGATTTAAAATAAACTGTTTTTATAATAAATATTAGTCAGATTTTCAAATAGAAAATTTGTACCTCATGTAATTATCCGCAAAAATTAGCAAAGAGCCGTTTTCGAACAGTCAAATGATGATTGGAATTAACTGTTTCTGAACCGTGAATGGTCACTGCCTCTTTGGACTGACTTTATATAAAAAAAGCCCGACATTAACAAAAGTCGGGCTTGGTAAAACTTACCTGTCCCTGTATTTACGACTATCCTGAAAACCGCATCAAAATCTTATTCGCCGCTTCGCCTTTTTTTCCTTCCCTCTTCTATTCCACTATAACCGCAATCAGGACATCTGTCTGCAAACTCCTGAGCTCCCATAGTTCCCCATTCGAAGACCAGCCCACACTTTTCACACTTTGCTGCCCTGTAAACACTTGCCTCTCCGCACTTGTCGCAAATCAGTGCCGGCACCTGCATCGACATAGGTTCCTGTCTCTCCTCAACGGTCTTGAAAAAAGTTTTCATACCCATCTGATATGACGTTTCGCAGTCGGGATTACGACAGAGAACCCACACCATTTTTTCATCTGAAAGCCCTTCGATTCCCTTGTTGCCGCTTCCTGCCTGTTGGGTATAGAATATTATACCCGCCACAGCCAGACAAACCACTGTAATTGTTACCATAATCGCTTTTTTCTTACCTTCTTCCATATCAAAAACTCCAAAATACTGAAACAATAATACGGTTCGTGATTTACCTTAATAACCTATTATTTAATACGCTACTTGTCAAAGGTTTATTTTTTTAATTATTTATGCCCTGCCCAGATATTCATGCCTTCTCTTTGTGCCATTTGCAGGATT
>Ga0307378_10005371_pt1 | contig 17879 bp, 13 predicted proteins | sample UN1MG_FD_202238 | JGI IMG/M metagenome (GOLD analysis project Ga0307378, IMG submission 202238) | Soil microbial communities from Risofladan, Vaasa, Finland - UN-1 | ecosystem: Environmental > Terrestrial > Soil > Coastal area > Acid sulfate soil | place: Finland: Risofladan, Vaasa | collected... | reverse complement strand
ATGACCGAACACTGCGAAATCTAAGCTCGACACTCGGATCTAAGCAGTCCCCTCTATTTACTCAACAGGCTATCAATATGTATGTAGCACAAAGGATGAAGGAAGGTGCCGGGCGTGGGATTGCTAAGGATCTTAGCTGTTTGCGCTCCGCTCTTGCGTTCTCTGGCATTCAACCTATATGGAATATACCACATAGACTGTCAAAGATACCCAAGAAGCAGAGCTATGTCCCACAACCTGATGAAGTAAAGGCGTTGCTTGGAGATGTTGACTATGTAGACTCTACAACAGGGCTATTGCTTGCCCTTCTCGCTGGGCTTAGGGATGAAGAGATATACAGAGTCACATGGGATATGTTTGACGACGAGGGCATGACCCTGAAGATACCAGGGACAATCAGAAAGACTGGTATAGATTCTGTTGTGCCAGTGTGTAACATGCTGCATGAACAACTCATCCTTGATTCATGTAGACCAGGAGGAAACGTCATACAGCTATGCAGGAGCACGATCAGAAACGATCTGATGACTGCTACTAAAAGGCTAGACATCCATCCATGGTATGGGTTTCAACCTGCCCGCAGGTGCTTGGTTACTTGGGCTGAAGACGCTGGATTCTCTCAGGATTCGATAGCCCTAGTGACTGGTCACGCTAGGTCTAGCATGGTTTCTAGCTACTCAACATCCAATGGTAGACTGGACCTTAAAGAAAAGATTATTGAAGCGGTAGAAGAAAGGATTAAGTAATGGGACTAACACTGAGAGGCCTGGAAGAAAGGGGATACTAATGGAAAAGAAATATACGAACTTGGAGCTTGAAGAAGCTGTCAATAGTTTTTGGGATAAGTTCGTTGATCTTTATGAGGTTGGCGACGAAACAGCGTGGGCTGCAGTTAGCGTGGCCTTTGATGAGTTTAAAGAGAAGCTTGGGTGGAGGTATGATGGAGATTAAAGCTAAAGACTGTCCAAGGAATGGGCCTGGACAAATTCTTAGAGGAAGAAATAGTTGGACTGACAACCTGCCACTGCCAGCACGTTTGCTTGATGGTGCTCGTATGTTTGATGATATAGTAAGAACTAGTCAAGCTCAAGCTCCACCACGTGAATTCCAATGGAATCCATATACTCGGAATCAACATCTTCCTGATCCAGGTAATGGTGGTGCAATTTATTATACTGACACTTCGGATAGAGGTGAGACAGTATGGCGCGAACTTGATCAGACTTTGTAACTGCCTCTTCGCGGGATTCGAACGGATTACCTAACGGCCGAGTCCCGCATCTTACTTCCCACATTACGCCCCCAACTCCTTAGATACTACATCAATTATATCCTGCCCTGCATCACGAAGAAAACGAACGATGTCAAGGGCAAGCTTTGTCTCCATGTCATACCCAACCTTCTCGTCGTTGATGTAGATCATGGTTCCCCATGTTTCTCCAGGACCAACGATAACCTTCCATCTAACTTCAGCTTCCATTATCAACCTCACTCCTCCTCGTAATCATCTTGGTCTAGCTCACAACAATAATCACATAGTTCATAATCACCAGTATGCATAACTAAACAGCTAGGGCATTCATGCTCAGGGATAGGATTGCACATTCTTAATCATCCTGTTCTTTAATGCAAACTTCATGATCTTGGCTGTCACCCTCACGTCAGACTCACACCTATCAACAAGGGTCTCAAGAGCCTTCTTGTTCCCAGCATTAGCTGAGATCCATACACTCTTGGGAACATCCATCTTCTGCTCATCAAGTCCAAGGAAGTCAGCAACGTTCTTCATGGACGATGAACCGATCTTCAATCCTCTCCATCCTCTAAAGTACCATATGGGGTCGATATGTAGATGCCTCTCAAGGAGTCTTTCGCCCGCGTCAGCAAGCCTTGCCTGTAGGAATCCAAAGTCAAAACCCTTTGAGAAGTACCCAACGCTGAAGTCGCTCTCTTCAATTTTATCTCTGATAGCTGCGGCAAGCTTTCCATCATCTTCATATGAGTCACTGTAGTCCGTCCATTTGTATGTTACTAGATTGTTGTCAGGCAAGGTAAGGAAGCTGCAGCATAGCAGCCTACCAAAGTCACCCTTCAGTCCGGTAGTTTCGATGTCCCACACACAAAAGGTCGGTGACACGTCTTCGGCTTCTCCGCTGTCGATGGCCCTGATAACTTCTCTTGCTTTGTAGCTTGTGAGGCCACAAGCCTGCTCAACCAATGTTCTTCCTTGTCCTGGAATTCTCTCTGGTAAGCTTTCTTGAAGTACCCTCCGAACATTTTCAATCAACTCGGGCGTCATCCAATCACTCATTCATCCCCCTTTTAATAGAGCCAGATTACATCTTGCGGGTTAGGGTCATTAAGATCTACATGCACAAACGTCTTGCCAATGCCAATCCTTCTGTACCCCACCTCGATGAAGTACTGTATAACTTCATATCTTTCCTTGCTATTGGCAGTAGCAATGTCTGCTGCGTCACCAGTTAGGTGTGCAGAACTGTTAGTTCCACCCTCAACATGGTTATGGTATGGACATCTCGATCCTGACGTGATGATTACAGGCCTGTTAATCATAGTCCTGAATTGCTGAAGGTCTTCAATCACATCCGGGTTCATGTTGAACAGCCCACACCCACACTTGCAGACAAATTCTTCCCTATCGAAGTTCTTTGTAAGATCTCCCATGAGTCCTCCTATTTGTTGAGTTTATTATGGAAGGGTTGCCACTGTCAACCGTTTTTCATACGCTGTCTCAGCATGAGATTGACCTTGTTCCCAGCTACACTATCAAACTTACTATAAACAGTTTTGATTATCTTGGCTCTAACAAAGGGATCTTTCCTATCCCAGTCAGGTTGGTTAACAATCTTTCTTAACACTTCAGTAGCCTTACGCCTGGAATCCATGTATACTTCATACTCAGACTCAGTAAGCTTTAGGTTCTTCTTCTGCCCTGGGCCAATTGGTATCCTCTTGCTACGCTTCGGCATTGGAGGAGGTACACCCTCATATCCAGAGAGTTCATCCATGTCCCGCTCTAGTTTCCTTGATGGATCAATCTGAGATATAGAGAACGGAGAGATGCCTCGGGCTGCATCTTCACCAATGATAGAACCACCAACACGCCTTGCGCGTTCAATTGGTTCTCCGGTATTGCTGTATCTAATGGGTAGTTTCTCTGATAGACCAGGGATTCTACCTGCCCACACGTCTGGGATGCCTTCAGTGACACCAAACGCACTTGACATCCTGCTGTATGGATCTGCAATATTAGTACCTTGACCAACGATGGCAGGCACCATGCTGCCAACCATGGTCTTGAAGTACTTAGACATATACTGATCTGGATCACCCCATGCTTTGGTAAGACCCTCAAGGCCAGCAAGGAACGTCTTGTTTGTAAGGTTCTCTTTGACTGCCGTGACTATCTTATCAGCATCAAGCTCGTCTGATTCTGCAGCCTCAACAAAGTCTGCCGCCATGCCCATGATAATAGCAAGAGGCTCGACGCGACTATAAGAAACCCACTGATCGTTGGCACCAATCGGGAGCGGGTTCCTGATTGAGTACGGTTGCCATCCGGTAGCTCTCTTGTTTGCATTTTCATTCCAGTCTGCTGGCCCACCACCAGTAATGAATCCTTCGTGAGCCATGCTAACGATTGCTGCAGTGATTGAGGTACCAAGTAGAGATGCCGCAGCTGAATCAGCAACAGCACCTGCTTCAAGGGTTCCGTTTCTGTATTCTGCATACTTCTTAACAGAATCAAGAAGCCCAAGTGGAGTACGCTTGAGGCCATACTTCAGAATGTTAGCAGGTGTACGGACAAACGGGATAACCCATCTGAACCCACGTATCTTTTTCTTAGCCTCAAGAAAAACTCTACCAACAACACCAAGTGGGTTGGTAAACGTTTGCATCTCTTCGGCTTCTTTCATTCTTTCTGCAATAGATACCTCTCCAAGTGATTCCTGTTTGCCACCTGAAGCCCTACCCATCTGTTCAATCATTGTTACATCTGGATTGTCAAGTATATCTTTAATGTACTCTGCCTTAGCCTTGCCGCTTAACCCCTTCTTTGCTGCCATCCTGTATGCTATTGCATGCAATTCTCTTTGACTTGCGATAGCTTTAAAGAACATATCCGAAGCCCTGAGAATTGAAGAAGGTTGTCTAATTGCCTGTCCTGCTGCACCTGGGATGGTTGCCTGCTTGTTATGTTCAAGAGTAGTTGGTACCTCTTGCATAAATGTTTCATCTCGCATGGCGCGTAAGGCAATTGGTAGACCTTTCTTAATTCCTGTCCCCCACCCAGCAAGATCTCCAAAGAACTCAGAAGCAAACCTTTCTCTTGGTGTCTTGCCACCGTCTAGCATGTACCTAAAGTAATCAGCACCAGGAGCGATACCACGCTCAACTGTGCTCATCACCTGAGTCAATGCGTTAGAGATAGCGTTAACAGCATGGGTTGGAGGTCCAGACAATAGCCCGTTAATCCACGCTTCATACACATAATCAGATGTTCTGATGTCTGATGCAGCCTTGATCGCTTCGTGCGCAGCCTTCCAGTTAGTAGGATCTTCCCTGATAGCATCAATCATTTCAGGGCTTAGCCTAGCAACCTTATCTGCCTTCGCAATTGTCTGTAGCGCACGTTCACCAACTGGCATCTTAGCCATGATAGCAGCACGGGCTTTACCTGCATGCTTCCACTCTCTGCCAAGCCCAGCAAACACTGCAAGACTATCCTCAAAGTCCCTGCGGCTTTCTTGTAGCCATGTCTCAGCAGCACCAATCCTGTCAGGATTTCCAAAAGCCTTAGCTTCTGCCAATGCCTTCTTACCCTGGTCAATCTGGAGTGAGATCTCACCCATCATTTCTTTTGCAAGGTATTGCATCTTAACAAAGTTATGCTCTGTTACTTCCTTGCCCATTGCTTTACGGAGGATGGCTATGTCCTGTGGCTTGAGGTTCTCCCACTGCTGGACGTGCTTCTTGTATGACATGGGGTCATACCTGAGTCTGGTCTCAATGAACGAATCAGACACATTGTTTACAGCTTCACCAAACTCACCCATCCTGATGTTGTTAAAGGCAGGTTGGAGGTTCTCCATCTTTGGGCTAAGATGGGGGAGTTCTTCTTTTATAACAGGCTTACCATCTACCAACTCTGTCTGCTTCTGTCTATGCTCAAGCATTTGAGCTTGGTAGGTTTCAGATGCTGGGTCAAACTCTGCAGTCATCTGAGCCTCTGCTTCTCTAGCAGCAAGCTTGATGGCTTGTGGCTTGTCAAGCCCAAGGTTTTCCTTCATCATCTGGTCTGCCCTGGCGAGAACAGCTAAGTACCTAGCATGATCAGCGTCTACCTTATTCTTATCTCCATGACCACGGCCGAACAATCCAAAGGCACCCATGCCAAGACCCTCGGCAAGAGAATCTTCAAGCGGTGCACCATAGGCTGCGCCTATACCTGTAATAGCCCCTGCTGTTCCTGCAAAGTGCCCTAGTCTGCGACCAATCTCAGTTGGGAAGCCGGATACAGCCTTGCCAACTCCAGCGAACAGGGCACCCTCTCCTGCTCCACGAAGGGCACCACCACCAACTGCTCCAAGACCTCTGCCACCCTCTGAGAGCGCGCCGTGTGCAGCAAAGCCAACTGCTGACTTACCAATTTGCCCGATCTTGCCTGCTGGTATAGCCATAGTAGGGGCAAACTCAAGAGCCATGCCTGGAGCTTTGCCTACACCCTCTACTACTTTCTCAAGGAACGTATCAGATACATCACCTACAGATTCACCACCAAGCTGAAGGGTAGCATCATCTGCAAAGTCCCTGATTGATTGCTCGGTATCGTCTAACGTACCCTCAACACCAGGGATGAGATCTGCTACATCACCAGCAAGCCCAACAGCACCAGCACCAAGGCGGGCTATGCCTGGGAGACCCTTAGCAAACCCTCGCTGTAATGCTTCACCATAGTTTGCGTCTTGAGTACCAGTTCTCTCTAGTGCTCTGATCTCGTCGATCCTATCAAGGATCTGGTCATCGGTGAAGTAGTCAGGAAAGTATAACTCTTTCCCGTCGAACGTGATTTTCCTTGCCATGGGTATCCTTTACCGCTTGAGTTCATAGCCCTTATTGTCGTAAATCTTGCCATCGGCCTGTTGCGCATATGCTCCTGTGCTATCTGTATATTCTACGTCTTCCTTTTCGTGAGCAGCATATTCCATGTCAAGTTTAGACCATTCTTCCATCAACTCATCCCAAAGCTGCTGTGGATCTGATGCTTTCATTTTGTTCTTTAAGTTATATTTCGGCAGAAGAGCGGACTTCCTTCTAAGAATGTCTTTTCTTTTAGCACCACCCAATGCATCATTGCTAAGCATTATGTCAGACTCCAACTTCGCCCTAGCGTTTGCAATCTCTCCTGCAAGTTCTTGGATTGCATCAGAAACCATAGGCTTGCTAACGCCCATCATATACTTTGGAACCTTTACTTCACCGCCGCTAAGCATTTCAATCTGTGCAGCAACATCAGGATCAATCTTTCCTGATGCACCTGTACCAGATTGATACAACTTGTTAATGGAATCTATCTTCTTTTGTTCCGTCTTGTCTGCCGCAGCCCTACGAACAACCTCACCAGCAGCAGCAGGCTCAGCCTTGCCACGCCTGACCTTGTTCTCAAGTTGGAACTCCATGTCACGCATAGGCTGACTATCAATGAATGCCTGCCTCTCAGCAAGACGGGCTTCATACTCTGGTCCCCCACCACCATATGTTAGACCACCACCGCCAGGACTTTTACCATCAAGCATTGTCCTATACTCTTCAAGGATTGTAGTTGGGGCGTCAAGCCTACCCTTTTGACCCTTGAGATATGCCTGCGCCCTGATTTTCATCAGTGTGTCAGGGTCAAACTGTGACATGAACCTGTCCTGATCCCTCTGAGGCTGACCTTCTTCGTACCCAACCTGATCAAACTCCCCGTGAGACGGTATTGTACTGGGACTTGCGGGCCTAGAATCGCTCGGAAGAGGTTGAGGCACCGTTGGTACTGCCTTGGGTATATCTCCAGGGAAACCGGCTGCTTCCCTTACTGTTTGCTCGGGTGGGGACTGTAACTCCTGGAGCTTGGCATCTACCCATTCCGGCCTCTCCGGTGCAGTAGCCAGAGGATTCTGTTCCAGCATAGCCTGCATCTTAGCAGTAAGCATATCTTGAACACGATCAACTCCAGGCATGTGCTGCCCGATTGACATACCGGGCTGCGATTTACTCGGTACAGCCTCACCCTTAATGAATGCAACAAGCTTTTCAAGTGGGTTAAGCTCAGGCTCTTGAGGCTGGATTGCCTGTTGGACTGAGGCTACAGCCTGTTCTTCTGGAACTCCCTGACCTATGAGCCATCGAATCATATTAGGAATGATTTCCTTCTGGCCCATGATACCAGTTCTTGCGTCCTCTGCTTTGCGACTGTTGAAGTCTGCCCACGATCCTGGGTTGTACATATCAGGCATTAGAAAAGCCCCCCGAGAAGCTGAGACAAGAAATCCATCTGCGACTGACTACCAGCAACTCCGATGTCTTGGTTGTGCATGTTAACAGTATTTGTCTGCCCAGTATTGAATTGATCATTCTGCATTTGAGCAAGGTAGTCTTGGAACGATTGGCTCCCAGTAAACATCCCAGCCTGTTGGTTCAATGTTTGTTCTAGTTCCCAAGCCCTCTTTGCCGCTTCTGCCTGCTGCATCTGCTGTTCCTGGAACTGATCAGAAGCATGCTTAGCTGCGTCATACTGGTATCCTGCAATGAGTTTACCAGTATCCTGAGATGCCCGTCTAGCTGCATTACCAAGGTTATTGGTATAACCAGTAGACATCCCCCATCCAGTTTTACCAAACTGCTTACCTGCCATCGCAAAGTCTTTATCCATGTTCTCGTCAATGGCATACTGCGACTTAGCAATAACATCAGAAGGATCGACTGCTTGCTGTTGGAATTGGAACTGTTCAAATGGATCTATAGGATCAAGTTCTTTTGGGGTGAACGTCCCACCTGAAGACTGTGCAGCTGTAATACCACCTCCACCACCACCAACTCCAAGCTTCGAAAGGAAATCAGTAAGTACAGACTGATTGATTGTAGTCATGCCAGTCTTTGGATCTTTGTAGGTTAGAGTCCCTGGGCCACCAGGACCGCTGTTGCCACTACCAATAACGGTTCCGAAAGTTGAGTTAACCCATTCCTGTTCTCCTGTAAACGGATTGTATGAAAGAGTTTGACCAAGATGCCCTTTAGTACCACCAACCATCCCAGCCGCCGCTGGTTTAAACCCACTTATATAAGCAGCCTCGCCAGAGTTTGTATTGATGCCACCGTTGAATGGATTTGCATAAGAACTGCCAGTGTTATTGCCACCGTATGTCCCCGAGTTATTGTTTATGCTTAACCCCGAGCTTCCGAATCCAAGAAATCCATACTTAGATTTTCCTGAGCCGAGGTAATCACTGCTGCCACTACTAATACTAGGCATTATCTCCCTCCCATTCTGCTAACAAAGTTACCACCCTGGAGCAATGCCCTTTGGTTAGCGGCCCAATTTCTATTTTTCTTATCTGCTAGCTCACGCTGTTCTTTTGTCATATAACCAAAGTATCCCTGTGGGTTGACACCACCGGGCATACTAGCCATTTTATCTATTACGTTAAAGAGATCAGGGTACTCAGCAGCAGCATAAGTGCCACGAGGAATCTTCTCGTTCTCACCAACACTTCTCCTTGAACCAAGCTGACCACGAAGCGCAGCATCCTCTTGCATGGAAGAAGCCATGCTAGCTCCACGCCTTTCGCTTGCCCCAATGTTTCGAGGGTCATACGTAGTTTCAACCCCGTCTTGATCGGTAGAACTTCTTCCTTGGGGGAACAAAAGCTGTTCCATCATCTGTCTAAAGATCTCGTCTCTATAGTTTGGAAGCATTGCCTACTCCATGTTCCCGCCACCGCCACCCATACCGCCCATATCAATGCCAAACAAACTAGAAAGATAGTTGCTTAGCATCATCGCCTCATTTCTGCGGTTATTAGCTGACGGATTCGCCGCACCACCTGGGCCAGCGAGAGGCTGTCTTGCTGCAGTACGCTGCAATTCGTACTGCTGTCCAGCCTGTGCTTTCATGGCACCCTGTTTAAGCTGTTGAATCTTAGCCTGCACCTGCTGCATCTCAATCGGAGGAGCACCCTGCCACTGCATCATTCGCAGTCTTTCTTCAAGTGCTCTGATCTGACTGAATGCATCAGCCTGTTGCGCTCCTCCGTTCGCTCTACCCTGCATATCAATCGGAATATATCCTGGCATCTTAACTCCCCGTTGCTGTTAAAGTTTTTCGTCCTTGCGGCACAAAGCCTACGGACATGCCCACAATCTTAACTGACGTTGGGGCGTTATCTGAACCATGTTCTGGAATTACCACGACTCTCAACCTAAAGCCTTCGACTAGTTGGTTCATCCCATAAATCGCTTTCCCATCTCCAACCTCTAATTGAACCGTCTTATAATGGTATACTTTTGGGTTGCCTTGAACTGCACCAACCTCAAGAGTTTCTGCTGGATAGTATTCAAGCCCAATCTTGTTGTAATTATCAAGCTCGGTTATCCTGTGGTACCCATCTGAAAGTTGAAGCATGTCATTAACTTCCATGGTTGCGTGAGGTCTACCCTTCCACAGCCCATAAATGAATGTATTAGCACTAAAAGATCCTGCTGGGAAATAAAGCTCATTTGGAATTTCTTCGTCTTCAATCGTATAATCATCTGAAGTAATTTCTGTAAACGTAGTACCGCCATCAGTAGTTACCATGAGATGCATTAGCCGTGAATCAATTGGAGTCCTCATGTAATAATCACCAGTGGTACCGCTTACTTCATTATCCCAAACAAGAGATGTTGGGAATCCATCTATCCCATAAGTGTCTTCATCTATAGTAGCACTTGACGTAGTTACAGTGAGAAGGGTTTCATCCCAATTGAACTGCCTTGGACTTAACCACGTATCGCTCCCAGTTGGTTTGATCTGGACAATGATACGAGGGGTGTCATCACCGTCTCCAATGGTGGCACCAGTATATGTTGATACAATAATATGTTTGATTGAAGCCTTGTTGCCTTCAGGTTGTATGTATATCTCTCCTGTTTCAATAGTTGATACCCACCTAGTTGTGTCTACACCATCAAGCCCGAGTCTGTCCATTCCTGTGATAGTCTGACCAAACGTAAAGGAAGCAAGCCGAAGCGTTGTAGTCTGTGTATCATTAGGGATATACGGGACAAGGATTCTCTGGTCATCACATGATGCAACAGAACAAATGCTTGTTGGCTGTGTGGTATTATCATCATGGTTTGGCAACACACACCTTGTTACAGATCCACCGCTTAGTGAAATAAAGGTTACTTCTTGGTTATCAGCAGTGCTGTCATAGTAGAACGCAATAAGTGAATTCGTTGCCCGAGAGTAGTCAAGAGCGATAGGCTTCTTTTCCTGGTAATCCTCATATTTTGTGGCATCGTAGGCAAACCCAGCCTCTTTAACATTAATGCCATCGGTCCCATAGATGAGTCCGTCTGACCCAACCACATAAACAATGTCATTAACCTTGAGAGGGTTACTCAGAATACGGAAGTCTTCTTGGATAACCTCATACTCAAATGGATCATCAAGGTCTCCGCGAGGTACGACAGCACTTACCTTGTTAGTTTCAAAGGCCACAATCCGACCATTGACTGGGCGAGAGTCTAAGAACTTGCCCTCACCTGGGGCATCAGCAAGCCCAGCACCAAACTCTGCATCAAAGTCATTGTATGTTGCAGGGGCAGTCCACCTAAATCTCCTTGGGTAAGAAACCCAATCATATGTACCATCTTCCTGTTTCTCATACTCTAACGTAGAGAACAACCCAACATAACCTTCGATGACAGAGAAGGTTGACGCTCTATAAATATCACTCAGCGGAACAAATTTATCTACTGTCCAATAATAATAATTGAACCTCTCCGTAACAAGTGCTCGAACATAGTTTGCTCCACCATCAAACAAAACAGAAACATTATAACCAATTGAAGTTACAGGATTAGTTGGTCTTTTTTCTGTTCCTGAATCACCAAGCTCTTGGTTAACAAGAAACTTCCATTCAATCCCATCTTCTGACCACCAGAAGTTCCTTTGTGTATTAGCAATCCATCGCTCTCCAACCTGATCATACCTAATGAAGTCAAGGTATTCATGGAATGGCTCATCAAGAATTGTCACAACATTCCATGAGTATGGGTCATTAGCAGGATCAGGATCATCTGGATCTGCAAGATCATTCTGGTCATAATCAAAAGTATATGCAATCTCCATGTCTTCAAAGGAGATCATATAGGCTTCTTTGCCATCCCACGCAAAGTCTGTGATGTTAGTTGCTATGGCAGAAAGATCAACATCATTCCACGTTTGCCCATCAGTACTCCACATGAGACCCTGATTAAATATAATAAACCAAGTGTCATTTAGATAATATACCTTTGAGGCTACAGTTCCCTGAAATGAATCCTCTTGGGAGAACGTTGGTGTTGCAGCCTGGATATCAGCGCAGTAGTCAACCGACACTGTGTTAGAAGATGGTTGCCATACAAGGGCAACACATTCATCAACATTTCTTGCAGCACAAATACATTGGTAATCAGTCTGTGCTCTTGTCTCTCCAGTCACATCTGCCCATTCAGCATAGTTTGTATTGATAATGGTGTTCCAGAGCGTTGGTATTGCAGAGTTGCTCCATGCTATACCAGGATTGCACTGTTCAGCAGCAGACGAAGGGAAGAACTCCCTATCTAAACACTGTGCTCCACAAACCCATCCATTACCATCCGTTCCTTGAATTGAATTCAGGGCCATGCCCTCTGTATCACCCTGGACTACAACCTGTGGAGTTAGAACTTGTTCTCCGTCTTCATCATAGTTATACTTAATATTCCATGCAAGTCTTGTCCAGGCGTTTGGCGCAGCCGGATTAGCAGAATACCCTAGAAACTGTGTATTTGGAAGTCCATCTGCTCCTGAGCCTTGAGTATCTGCAGACCCAAAGATTAAGACATGAATACCAACCTTTTCAGCTAGGTTTGGCTGTGTTTCAAATAGTACTCCATTACCTTCAAAGTTTTCATCAACACCAATAGTACCACTGTATGCCCATGCTCCGCGTTCTAGGCCAGCGTAGAACGGACCAGAGATATCAGCATCAAGGCTGTTGCTATCAATGTTTGGAGATGAGTAGATTATGCCTGCTGTGTATCCCTGAATGTTTAGTTTGTAGTCAGAGTTGAATGTGTTGTGATTGTAATAAAACGTTGGCACTGCATTGTTAAATGTTGAAGATAGTGTCCCATACACTCGAAGTTTGGTGTCATCAATGATTGAATCAACAAGATAATACTCTGGATCTTCTTCAACTTCTGTTGAAAAGATAGCAGGAGGTACTTCATCTTGATATCCGGTGCCAGCGGTACCGTTAGGGTCACTTGTACTATAAATCCATATTGAATTAAACCCTAAAGTAGATGCCTGATCCCCCCACCAAAATTTGTTTACAGCGTCAAGCCCAATAAATGATGTTTGTTTTGCGTAAGAAACACCATCGGCAGTAAGCTCTGAAGGCTCAGTTAATCCTGGATCTGTCCCATCTCTGTTTGTAAGATACCATATGTTGGAAGAAAACTCTGTCCATGTATACTTACTCAAGTAGATATCGTATTTGTAATGGGCAACAACTGGGAGATAGATTGAATCAGGATCAATCGTACCTGCGCCATCACCATCATACCTAATATAGACGGTATCATATGTGAGAGTGTCACCAGCTAACGCACCATATGACCACTCAAGATCATTGAGAGATCCAATTACACCCTTAGTATAATTTTCATCCCATAGCTCTGCTTGCCCAGCACCATCTGGACCCTGCTTAAACCATGATCCAATTGTAACATATAGTGGCTCAGGAAAATCTGCATCAAGCTTTGTCCCGTCTGCTTGGACTAGGTACCATTCTCCTGATGTTGCAGACGCAGCCCATGAATACTTAGACGTTGGATAACCAACTACTCCACTACTAATGGTTGGCCATGGTTGATAATAAGGAACTTGTACATGCCAAGAATAATATGTACGGGTTGTATCAAGGTCAGGATCTCCTGCTGCAGAGTAAAGATAAACAGTATCATAGCCAAGTGAGTCATCGTCTCCCCAGGCCCAACCAGTTCTGAAATTGCTTTCTGTTATCCCGTCATCTTCATCAATTATTGTTTGTGCAATACTTCCCTTTATTCTTGTCCACTCAGGATATGTCCAGGCCAAACCACTCGGACGTGGAATTTTTGGATCTCCACCACTCTTCTGTAAATAAAAAACTTTAGGGCTTCCAGATGATACGGCCCAACTATATGGAGAATCACTTATTTTATTATATGTAGGACTTATAAAAAAATCTTGATATGATTTAATATTCTTTCTGTCCGTTGGGTCATCAGAATCTAAACCATACGGGTTTGACTTAATATAATATGTATCACCGCTGAGACTATCCTCATTGCCAATTGCCATTGCGTGATCACGAGTTACATCAAGATTCAAATCATTTGGTTCTGCATATAAAACTTGTTGGCTAATAGCTCTAGGATATTGGTCCTCTTCGGTAAGGCGGCCGAAGTTAGGCATGTACTCTGAAAACATATAACTACTGGCATAAACTGGATGAAGGAGATTCCCTTGATTTGGAACAAAGTCTGGAGGTCCACCACCTGATTTTTTAGCTAGGTACCATATCTCAGTTGAAAGACCACCTATGCTTGAATCAACCCATTCAAGATCAGATCCACCAATGTAAGTTCCAAACCCAAGTTCAAGATTTGGGCCAGAGCTACTATAGGTATTGTAATCTCCAGCAGTCGCTTCCTGAATGTTTGGATTATTACCAGTCTTAATGTAAAGGGCATCATACCCAATAGAATCTTCATCACCAGCAGCAAACGTATCATTAGTCATCTCATCAATTAGCCTTTGGCTACCAAAGTAGTATGGATATGATGAATTTTCTGTTATGAAAATAAGTTGATCACCTAGAACTGAAATAGGAACGTCATCATAACCACTAAAAATCTGAAGAGATGCATCATATGTTGAATCAACAAAGCGATATGGCGCACCGCTGAACTCTGGAGTCCCAAGCGGGACAAGCTTTAATACCGCACCACGATATGCCTTCTCATGAAAAGCAGTTGAGAATCCACGGATAGTAGTGTCTCCTACAGATCCAGAAACATTACCATCTGTGTGGACGTCACTAAGTATTTCATAACTACCATCGTTAGACCCCCATGTTAAGAATGGGGTGAAATAAAGTAGCTGGTTTTCTCCAGATAGCCCTGTCGCAGCAATGACAGTATCACTTATCGGAGTAACGTTATTAAAATTGATCAGGCTTTCAATGGAGTACACAAAATCATTAACGCCCCAAATGTCTGGACGAAGCGTTGGTGATGAGTCAGACCTTGGAGGAATAAAATTTTCAAGGTCAATAAACCCAGGAGGTTTAATTTCCCTCTCGTGTTTCCTTTCAATGATGGATGCACCATCGAACGGAACATACGTGTGTTCCATCTTTCTATTAGCCATTGCGCAATGCTCTCCCGACTGGTGAGCTTATAGACTCACCAAGCTCTGATAGCATATTAGTAACCCTGTATGCTGCCCTGTCGTTTTCCATGGCAAGCCCTCTAAGCTCTTTAGCTGCAGTATAGTCACCAAGTGAAACCCACCCTCTAGCAGCAGCACGATAGAGGATTGAATCATCCCATACCTCTGGAAGAATGCTGGTATTACCACCACCTAATATTTCATATTCAGCCTGAACATAGAACGCAGCAGGCTTTTTGAGAATAGAAAATTCAACAGAGTAGACAGCATTAGGAGTCGGCCAAAGCGTTACCTTTACCTTACCAGCCGTGTCTGCTCCACTGTTGTAATAATAGCTAGGAGATCCAGTCTGAGTTCCACCAAGGTTGAACTGATTGTACTGATGTTCATTGATTGGATACAATGGCTGATGCGAAGTATTATTGATCGCATCTGTAATCTCCATAACATTATCATATGTGAACGTATACTCAGCAGTACCATCTGCCGTCGTAACTGTTTCTGAACCATCAAGCAGGCTAGGTTTTACAGCAGCAACAACCTCAAGATGGGACTGATCAAGCCATCTGAGGAGCCTTGTTTCGCTAAGCGTTTCTTCTGTTTCGCCGCCGAGCATGTCTCTCAACATATCGACGAACTCACTACCAGTCATTCTTGACATTAGTACTCCTGATTCCGTGGTCTCACAGGATAAGCAGTTGGCGGTAGTTTTGTTCTACCATACTTCTGTGATTTTCTAAACACTAGTTCGAAACAATCTGGACAAACTACTCTGGTAGTCGAAGTCGGAGTATCGACAGAAACCGAAGAAACAGCACCAGTGGTCTTGAGAAAAACTCCTGGTCTTGCTTCTGGCACTGGTCCGACTTCCATTTGAAGCTCATCAACCCACCATTCTCCATCATTCTCAACTTTAATATAAAAGAAAAACCCTCTTGATCCGGGCTGATCTCCTAAATCATAAGCCTGTAATACAGACGCAAGCTCTGTAAAATAAACCCTCCTACAACCATTAAATTGCCATAGTATTTGCTCCTCAAAAACAGATACATCTGATTTATAAATACCAAGTGACACTGACATATTGGGGGTCGTGCTATCGTCATTAGCCCCAACCTGTGCAGAGAATGTAACATAAGAATTTGGATTTACGTTTGGGGATGTAACTGTAGCACGAAAAATACCATCGCCTGACCAACACTGTACTCCGTTAACAACTGTGATTACATTATCATCAGACAAAGATGTTCTTGCTTCATCCTCGTGATTCCCGTATGCAATTAGACCCTCGTCTACAGCATCGCATACCCAATATGATCCATCATATGACGAAAAGTTTAAGTAGTTCTCTGACTCAGCAATCATAGTATCAACCTGTGTACGCACAAGATCTTCACGATGATACTTATCGCCACAGACTTGACACCTATCAAGCTGCCCGCCGTAAGGGGTTGGGGAATTTGTGCCAAGTGGCATTATGTCGGTTCCTCAGATTGCGGCTTAGCATCTTCCGCAATGAGTTCGTCAATCAACCAAGTTTGCCCCAGGAGCGCATTCATGTGACTGATGAGACTTTCCCTCCGCGCTATGGTGCCCTCGATCTCCTGTTTGATTTGCGCCACTGTCCGTTCGATGTTCGCTTTCCGCTCTATCAGATTCATGACCGCCTCCTCCTATGCCAGAGCGATCGACCCGCTCTTCACGGTGCCTGTGCTGTACTTTACTTTGAAATTGAGAGTATGGGCAGATTCATCTACCCACACGGTCCAGGTTTTGGTGTCATGGTTTGCGTCCGACACCGCAGACGTTGGGAACGGTAACAGTGCCGAGTCATTCGAAACGATCTTGGTTCTCGATCCTGTGACCCCTATGATGCAACGATAGCCACCAGACTCAACTTTCAGAAGATCAACATACGTTCCACCCGTTGTTTTGCCGCGAAATGCCCAGCCGTTATCAACCCCAATCGCTCCTCCGACAACGGTAAGCGTTTGAGTGCCACCGGAACCGCCAATCGTGACCTGCCCTCCCTGCTGGCAGAGGTCAACGTCACCGGAAACGCTTGCAAAGTTGTGCTGTGTGGCGAGTGATCCATCCTCAATTTCAAGATTGCCGGTCATTGTCCCTCCGGCAAGCAGAAGATATGCGGAGAGATCCGAGCTAATTGCAATGTCGGTTGTGGTCGTTCCGTCGTAATACTTCGGGTTTGCGTCTATGCCCCTGAGTGTTACTGAATTAAAAACAGATCCGCAAAAAGTCCCAGCGCCGGTAGTGGCATAAAGGATGTCATCGACGGTGGGAAACCCCGTCACCAACGCACGGATTTGGTTGGTCATCAGGTTGATGTCGCCGGCCATCTCCCCACCGGCAAGTGGGAGGTAGCCTGCGAGATCATTAGTGGTGACAACCGCAACTCCACCTACAGCAACGGAATCTGCGAGCACCCCACCTACATAAAGGGCTTGCCACTTAAACGAAGAACTCCCGAGATCCTGTGTAGCAGTTGGGCTTGCAAGAATATCACCCGTGACGGTCCCACCAGCCAGCGGCAAGTACGTTCCGGGAACCGTGGTCCCAATGAACGTGTCGATCTGCGCGTGGGTGTTCGTGCCGATGTTTGAAAGAAGGGTGTGGTCGGTGGCACCTGCGGCGTTGAACGCAGCGTTAAATGCTGATTGCACCAAGACGGGAGCGGCACCGCTCGCCTTATAGACGAATCTCCCAATAAGAACGCAGCCATCTGAGACCCGCAGCGGAACAGTTGCAGGTGGAGCCTCTGCCTCTGCCGTGCTCTGTGACGCGGCATTCGACGTGCCGTAGAGCATGATGAGTTCGCCGCCCTCGGGATCGAGATACCACCAGACGTTTCCGTAACGGTTGACGGTCATCGTCTGGAGGTTGGAGCCATCGGTGTAGAGCGTGTTCGGCCAAGTCTGTAGACTGTCTTCCCGCGTCCAGACACCAGCTACCCGGTAGTAGCGGCTGAAGGTTCCAGCACCAGAACAGTCCACGGCAGAAACCTCAAACTCGTTCAGCCCCAAATACATCTCACCTGCGCTTAGGGTCGGGTTGCGGGTGCCAGTGTTGCCTATGACCAACCCGCCTAGACTGTCTGCTCTCCTGAACCCCCACACTTCACGCAGCGTGT